>Ga0209212_1003955_pt1 | contig 18863 bp, 18 predicted proteins | sample RifGroC2_FD_183996 | JGI IMG/M metagenome (GOLD analysis project Ga0209212, IMG submission 183996) | Groundwater microbial communities from Rifle, Colorado, USA - Groundwater C2 (SPAdes) (version 2) | ecosystem: Environmental > Aquatic > Deep subsurface > Groundwater | place: Rifle, Colorado...
AACATCTTGGCAAGAGTACTCAGATTTGATCAAGTCCAATCGCGTCATGCTTTATTTTAGTCAGACGTATGATTATGATCATTTTATCTTGCAAGCAACTGCAGAATTGGCAATGAGTATCTACTGGGAACAGGATGTATATTTTTTATTAGGTCTACAAAAGAGTTTTACAGAATTGAAAACGATAATAGGAAGATTCGATGTTGAAATCGTCGGATATTATTCAGGATATTCGATTCTGATAAATCCTGATCTATCCAATAAAATTATTGAAGACATGTCATATTATCCATATCAACAAATCATCGTTAAACTTTCAGGCAATCAACATGATGATCTTAAGTTTCTCTATTCATTAAATGATCAAGAGGAAAGATTTGAAGCGAATAATGAAATCTCATTTATCATGCTTTTTGTTAATGATCCAATTGTATTTTTTGCTGGTATTTTGGTTTATGTTGCTTTAGGACTTGCCATCTTTGCAGGATTGTTATTTTATAATTTCATGTCTGTGAGCATTCATCATAAAAAGAAGGAAGTTGGAATTCTGCGTGCATTGGGTGCGAGAAGAAGTGATGTCTTCTTGATCTTTTTATCGGAAGCATTTATGATTTCGATGATTGTCTTTGTTGCATCACTTGCAGTTTCTTATCTGATTGTCTTATTTGGGGATCGCATCATTATTGATTATTTCGGTTTAGAAGTGAGTATCTTATGGATTAGTTATAGACAATTGATTACATTATTTTTAATGAATCTTGGAGTTGCGGTTCTCTCTTCATGGATACCGATTAACCGCTTTGCCAAAGAAAAACCAATAGACACCATTAAGGTTGTGTGAGGTGTGAGCATGACTAAAGATTTAATAAAGAATTATAAACCCAAATGTGAACAAGAAAGAATCGATCAACAAGCGATTCTTTCATTTCTTGATTGTAATCCGGATGCCTTTTATAGAACCAATTTAGCTGGTCATATGACCGCATCTGCGATTGTTGTCGATTCCAAAATGGAAAAAGTACTTTTCGCTTTCCATAATATCTACAACTCATGGTCATGGGTTGGCGGACATAATGATGGAAATGAAGATTTCTTAGCAGTCGCGGTAGATGAAGCGAAGGAAGAAACAGGAGTTAAAAACATTTATCCCTACAATGGTGAAATACTTGGTATAGACACCATCCTCGTACATAATCATATTAAAAAAGGAATTTATGTTCCAGATCATCTGCATTTCAATCTTACATATCTTTTGATTGCTGATGATTCTGAAAAGCTTGTCGTCAAAGCTGATGAAAATTCAGGGGTGAAATGGTTTGCTATCGATGAAGTTCTTGATTATGTCAGTGAAGAGAGAATGAAAGTCGTTTATCAGAAAGCATTTCATGAGATTAAGAGAATTAAAGAAAAAAACAAAAGTAAGATTTAAAAAATACGCGACTCTGCGAAAGCTGAGTCGTATTTTCTTTATTTACTAGGAAAGTTCGTCTTTTCTAGTAAATAACTACAATGAAGTCTAAAACTGATTAATATAACAACAAAAAGTCTAAGAACAACTAGGCAAAATAGAGATTGAGTTTTTATCTTTATTCGATTAAATCTCTAGGAAACATAATACCTTTCTTAACATTGCATGTGGTGCACATGATATAAGGTAAACCTTTAGTACCGTAGTTCAGATGAAGAAGAGACTCATAAGAGAACTCGATTTCTCTTCCGCAGCGTTGACACTTTAGCCAAACCTTAGGTTCAGACAACAAATGGTCAGGATTTTTTGGGTCAAAGATACGTGAACCATCCCACTCCGTTTGATCACCAAACTCTTCAATCAGGCTTTGAATTTCTTCATCTGAGCGTGGATTTCTGTGGATTTTAAACTTTAAATTCATCTTTCATACCAACTTTCTTTAGCTAAGGATAGTGGGAAGACTCGAATTCATATTTCATCGTCGCACCACACGGACAGAGCAGAGGATCAAACTTAAATGTTTGAAGCATCAGATTTTTCCATTTTAAAGGAAACAAAGACTTGAAACTTTTTTTCTTCTTATAGTGAGGTATAAGTCGTCTACCTTTGGAGGAATAGACGCCATAATAACGGATCATCTTGAACTGGTGTTCAGGAATGTGCATGATGAGTTTCTTGATGAATTCGTAGATGTCTTCGGTGACGGTGATCGTACCATTTTTTTCTTCATCAGGAAGAAGATCATCCTCATGAGGTTCATAGGTGTAAGTAATCTGTCGATGGACATGATCTACATCATCGATGCGAGATTCAGCCATGACTGGTCTTCCTGTGTATCTCAATACGTATTCAATCAGCCCTTTTTGAGATTTCTTATCCAAACTTGGACCATAGACATAAAACCCGTTTTCTCTTAAGGTATAAAGCGCACATTTTTCCTTATAAAACCCGTGTCCTAATTCTTGATGAAGCAAATCTAAAAGTGTCTTCATGAACGATTTTCTGAGGAGTTCGAAGTTAAAATAAGTTAAAGATTTAAACTCACCCGATTGATTAATCATTCCTTCAGAAACAAGAGCATGGATATGACAGTTGAAATTTAAGGCTCTACCAAAGGTGTGACAGACCAAGACATAGCCAAGTTTCCAACGCTTTGATTTCCCATGGTTAAGCGAGAGATACTGAAGCGTCTGATTCACGGCTTCGAACAATATACTCAATCGTGAGCGGTCCTGTCTAAAATAGATTCTGAGTGAGTCAGGTATCGTAAATGTGATATGTCGGTGCGCACAGTCCATCAGTACATTAGAAGTGTGAACTGCACGTTGTTTGGCGTATTTGACACCACAGCTGTTACAAAAACGAGATTTGCATGAGTTATAAAGAATCATAAAGTTATCACAATTTGGACAGCTGTAGAAAGAATAGCCAAGATCTGGCGTCTTACATTTCATCATTCTTTCAACGTTGTCAAAAACAACAGGCCTAATGTTTAACTTAGGATTGTCTAAAAGAAAGTCAGACCAATAGTCTCGAAAGATATCAGCTATTGTGTATCCTTGACGATTAATTTTAAGATTTGAATGTCTTAGATACTCATTGACAATGTTTACAGGATATGTGTTCATCATCTCACCCAACTCCATTATAAAGTAAAAACCCATAGTTCAACACTATAGGTTTTAGTAAAGGGTGATTTTAATCACCTATTTTTTTGATAGGAAATTCTATTTCCTCTTAATTATCTAATCTGTCATGACGTCTTTCAGCATCTTTTATTGTATAATTATATTATACAAAACTAAAGAAAGGGGGAGGAAATCATGGGATATAAGTCGATTAAGACCAAGCTCTATTTAAGTGAGCATGAGAGAAATTTTATCTTAATCATCATGAGAACTTCAAAACATTTATACAACCAAGCACTCTATAATGTCAGACAGCACTATTTTGATACGGGTAAGTTTCTATCTTATGAAGATAACTACATGATGTTATCAAGAGAAAGTGAAAACTACCGTTTATTAAGCACATCTCAAGGCCAGGCAGTTATTAAAAAGGTAGATGAAGCAATGAAAGCATTCTTCGGCTCCATCAAGTCGAAACTCACAAAAAATGTCAAGCTTCCAAGATACTTAGAAAAGAATGGATATTTTCCACTCTTTGACCGAATGGTCTATAAGCCTTGTGCTGACAACTATGTCATGCCTAGAGGAAACTTTATCAAGAAGGTCTCCAAAGAGTTGGAAGACATCTATCAAAAAACAATGAAACATGATTTAAGTATTGAACCCATTAAATCACTCAATATTAAAATTGAGACACCAAGATGTATAACACATAAAAAAATTAAAGAAATCACCATCAGAGAAAAATATGATGGCAAATACATCGAAGTGATCCATACTTATGTTGAAGATTCAATTTCAACCAATAATTTATTGAAACCAGAAACGATGTCCATCGATTTGGGATTGATTAATTTAGCTTACACAGCAGTATCCAATGGGAATCACTTATTGGTTGACGGCTTGAAGTTAAAAAGCATGAACCAGTTTTACCACAAGAAGATAGCAAGTCTTTCCAGCACAAGACCCAATCAGAAGATTCTTACCAAACAGATGATTAAACTGATTGAAAAAAGAAACAATCAAATGACCTATGGAATCCATAAAGCAGCAAGACTGATCATCAATCACGCGATTCAAAATAATGTTGGTCATATCATTATCGGTGTATCTGATTTTAAAGATTCAATTTTAAAGGATACTTATCAGCAATGGGCAAGTTCAATTCCGATTGCGAGACTGCGTCATCGCATTCATGAATTAGCGCTTGAAAATGGTATAAGAACTGAAGAATTGAATGAAGCTTACACTTCAAAAGCATCTTATATTGATGGTGATTTGATTGAAAAGGGTATTTTCAGTGGTAAACGCACGAAAAGAGGTCTTTATGTCAGTCAAGAAGGTATCAAAATCAATGCAGACTTAAACGCAGCATTGAATATCTATAAAAAAGGTAAACCCGATGCCGAAAGGATAGGGACTAAGGGTTGGAACACGCCTAAGCGAACATATTTGTTTGGTATGTAATCGTTAAAAGGAGTCATTTGTCAAAAATGACTTTTGTTCTATGTAAATTGAAATTTGTTATAATAAATTCATATGTGAAATGATTCATCACCAAGGAGAGGGATTCCAATGAAAAAACTTACAAAATTGACGACATTTAAAAAGGTATTGATTATTATTTTTATCAGTTATTTGCTTTTAACCGTGCTTCCAAGACCTCAAAGCGTGAATGGAGAAAATACCTTGAGGAAGGAATCCTATGGAAGTCCGATCTTGATTGCCCATGGTGGAGGAAATCATGAATTTCCTGATAATACCCTGGAGCATTTTATAACGCATATTCGATTGACTCCAGAGTCATGATGGAAACAGATGTGAACCTGACAAAGGATGGAGTTGTCATCCTTTCCCATGATACGACTTTAGATCGAAAGACCAATCTTTTGAATGCGGAAATCATCAATATAAACTATACAGATCTAGTAGCAGATGAAGTGGATTTTGGATATCAGAATGATGTTGTTCCCAATTCGAATGGATTTAATGTTACCGGAGTGTTCAACACCTATAAAAACTATCTAGGTGAAACGGTGACACCTTTGGATGTCACCTATCCTGATGGGGTTATTGCTAGGCATGAATCGAAGTTTTTAGTGACAACATTGGAAGATTTGATTGTTTCATTTCCTGATAATCCGATCAATGTTGAAATCAAACAAACCGGTGATACCGGACTTCTTGCTCTTGAAGTTGTTGTCTTATTGATGGAAGAACTTAACGAAGAATTTAATACCTATGAACGTGTTGTACTGGTAACGTTCCATAGTGAAGTGTATGAACAGATGAAGGTCTATCAAAAAGATGGTTATGAAGACTTGATGATCGCTCCAGAAACCAATGGAGTCATCAAGTTCTACGCACTCTTTTTAACAGGACTGACTGTATTCTTCGATGAACCGATTTCAGTGCTCCAAATACCTACTGAACAATATGGATTAAGCCTTTCAACCAAAGCAATCATCAGAATTGCCCACAGGCATAACATTGCAGTCCATTATTGGACGATTGATGATGCCGATGAGATGAGAAGATTAATTGGTAATGGTGCGGATGGCATCATGACCAATCGTCCCTCAACACTTAAAGAAGTGCTGAATGAGTATATAGATTAAGCCAGCGATGGTTTTTTCTTTCATCCATCGATAGTTCATCGGTAAGCGTGATAAAATAAATATAGTACTTATGAATGGTGAACCAATGAACAATAAGAGAAATAAAGTATTCTTAATTCTATCCATCATCATGACCTTGATCATTTGGATCAATTCTTTTTTACCTGCGGATCTTTCAGGTGCGCAAAGCGGTTTTGTCGTGAATTTGGTGCAATCGATATTGAATGTTATCAATATAGAAATTGGTGTGGATACCTTATCGTTATGGATAAGAAAGCTTGCTCATTTCACTGAGTTTATGATTCTTGGAATTTTATGGTTTTTCACCATTCATGAACATCAGAATCTTATGAAAAAGAGTATTCTATACGTGATGATGATTGCAGTTTCTACAGCAATCATCGATGAAACCATACAGTTATTTTCTGAAGGCAGAGCATTCGCGGTACTTGATATCGGGATAGATACGTTAGGAGTCATATTCGGTTTATTCTTGTGCTTTCTTTTGACAATCATCATCCAGAAAAAAGAAGAATGAACATATTACTCAATTAAAGTTGGTTTATTATTTTTGTTTGATCAATTCTTGTAACATTCAATAGGATTATGAAACAAATTTGAATAAAGACTTGATGTATCATTAAAGGATTATGTTCTATGACCCCATATTTTCCTATATTTGACTAAAGTATTCAAATGACGTTTCATTCATGTTACAATTGATATATCAAAACGATAAAAAACTTTGGAGGTACATGATGTTATTCAAATCATTAACAATTAAAAATTTAACCTTGAAAAATAGGGCAGTGATGCCACCTATGTGTATGTATAGTGCTGCTAATGATGGAAAAGTCACTGATTTCCATCTTGTCCATTATGGTTCAAGAGCGATTGGTGGCGTAGGATTGATCATACAGGAAGCAACTGGAATCGTTCCGGATGGAAGGATTACAGAAAATGATTTGGGTATTTGGAGTGATGAGCATATTCCAGGTTTGAAAAGAATAGTGAACGTGATTCATGAACATGGTTCAATCGCCGGCATTCAAATCAATCATGCCGGACGTAAAGCAAAAGTGGAACATCCTGTAGGACCATCAGCTATCACGTATGGCGGTGATTATAAGACACCAAAAGAAATGACAATTCAAGATATTAAAGATACTGTTAAAGCCTTTAAGGATGCTGCAAGAAGAGCAGATCAAGCAGGGTATGACTTATTAGAAATCCATGGTGCCCATGGATATCTACTTTTTCAGTTTCTCTCCCCTCTATCCAATAAGAGAACCGATCAATATCAAGATGGAAAAGTCTTCTTAAAAGAAGTGATGGAAGCAGTCACTTCAGTTTGGCCAAAAGAAAAAGTATTATGTTTAAGAGTTTCAGCATCTGAATATACGGTAGGCGGTGTCACACCGGAATCTATATCAGAAGCGATCAATAGCGTGAAGGATTTAGGTCTTGATTTGATTGATGTCAGTTCAGGTGGCAATGTTTTGGTGAAGATTGAAGCTTACCCTGGATATCAATTGGGATTATCAAAGGAAGTCAAAAGACTTACAGGTCTGCCAATCATCGGTGGCGGACTGGTAACAAGCTTGGAGTTGGCAGACAATGCCATTGGGTTAGGTCAATGTGATCTTGTTTATTTTGGAAGGATCTTATTAAGAGAACCTTATCTATTATTGACGCATGCAAATGAACTTGGATATGATATCGCATATCCAACGCCTTATATCAGAGGAAAGAAATAGAAATTTAAAAAAGTGATATAGAGAAAGAAGGGTGAACATGGTAAAGCTTGTTATAAAAACATTATTGTTCATCGTGATTACTTTAGCTATATTATTTAATTATAGATTCTTCACCATTCATGAAGGTAAAGTCTTGGTAGCAAACTATGACAAGAAGGATACCTGGAGTGAAATCTATGAACTAACTTCACAAGTCAATCAAGCCGAGTATTATGTAAAACCCGGTGAGATCAGCTTTACTGAAAGTATTGAATATGATTACATTGTAGTTTTATATACGAACTTTAATTTATACAATATAAAAGCAACCGAGTTTGACATTGAAAGGGTAGAACGATTACTGATCAATGAACAGGTTGATATGGTAGAGATTCAACCCATAGCACTATGGTTTTATGGGTTGTTGTATGTGCTTGTGATTATGTTTCCGTTAATGAGGAAAGTTGAATAAATATAGATTGAAAAACAATTCAATAAAAAAACTTTAATACTGGGGGAGACTATAATAAACCAGTTTATTTCTAATAACTCAAATGAAAAATTCATAGATCATATTAAAAAATCACTGAATGAATGTGAAGCATTCTCTTTTTCAGTGAGCTTCATTAAAAGAGCAGGTCTTGTTCTTTTCATGAATGAATTAGAAAACGCACTATCTCGTGGAGTAAAAGGAAGAATAATCACTTCAACCTATCAGAATTTTACAGATATTGCATCATTGAATATCTTCCTCGAATTAATGAAAAAATACAAAAACTTTGATTGCCATTTAGAAATGGAATCATTTAGCGGGAGTGGGTTTCACACTAAAGGTTATTTATTCGTATTTAAAGATACTTACGAAATGATTATTGGTTCTACAAATATCACTAGATTTGCATTACTAAAAAACATCGAATGGAATATCAGTGTTTTACAAAACGAAAAATCCATGGCTTATATGGAAATAGTAAGTGAATTTACTAAATTATGGCACGCAACTGCACAGTTAAATCCCACACTAATCAAAGAATATGCAACATTAATAGAATATTCTATTGAGAAATGGGATATGGATTATTTTAATGATTTCATTGATATACGTCCAAACTACATGCAAAAGAAAGCACTCAAAGAACTTAGAAGATATCGAGATCAAGGTCTTACTCGAGCGCTTGTTGTTGCCGCAACTGGTTCAGGGAAAACTCATTTGGCAGCATTTGATGCAAGAAACTTCGGAGCAACCAAACTTCTTTTTGTGGTTCATAGAGAAAACATTTTAATTGAAGCCATGAAGACATTTGCTAGTATATTTGGAAACAACTATTCATATGGTCTTTTTACAGGAAATTCCAAGAGTATTGATTCGGATTTTTTGTTTGCAACCAATGTTATGATGCATAATAACTTAAACCTATTCAATAAGAAAGAGTACAACTACATAGTCGTTGACGAAGTACATCATGCTGCAGCAGCCTCTTATCGTTCCATTATTAATTATTTTCAGCCCGAATTCTTGCTTGGATTGACTGCAACCCCCGATAGAATGGACAATCAAAGTGTTTATGAGATATTCGATAAAAATATTCCTTTTGACCTCAGACTTCGAGATGCGATTATAAACGATCTTGTCGTTCCATTTCAATACTATGGAATTAGGGATGCTTTGGTCAACTATGGAGAAATAGATGCCTACAAACTCATTAAGGATATTTCAAAAAATGAGAACTGTGATTTTATAAGTGCCGAAATTCAAAAGCATAAACCCAATGGCAAACTCAAAGCTGTGGCTTTTTGCATGAGTGTTGAGCATGCAAGACAAATGTCTGAAAATATGAGATTACTCGGTTACTCTACAATCAGTTTAACGGGAAATAATCAAATTGGTGAAAGAATTAAAGCATTTCAGGATTTACAAGATGACCAACATACACTTGAGATCATATTCACTGTTGATATTCTGAATGAAGGTGTAGATATTCCCGCAATAAATATGGTTTTGTTCTTAAGACCAACAGAATCTTCAATTGTATTTTTGCAACAGTTAGGTAGAGGTCTAAGAAAATACCTGAACAAACCATACTTAACTGTATTAGACTTCATTGGCAATTCTTATAAGCGCAGTGTTCAAATTATTCAAGCACTTGGTACGTTAACAAGAAGTACAGTTATAGAAAAAAAATTGCTAATCGATCTGGTTTCAGATAACTTTAAGTCACTTGATATTCCTGGAGTAACTATAAATTTTGATAAACTTAGTAAAGAAGAAATCATAGAGTTTATTCAGAATACTAATTTTAATGTACGAAACTATTTAGAAAGTGATTACAAAAATTTCAAACGATTCATTAATTCATCAACATATCCATCACATATGGATTATCTTAATAATGATTTCGCACCTGATCTTATTAGATTCATGAAATCGAGATTAGGTGGAAAAAAGAACATATCATATTACAATTTTTTACTCCAAATTGGTGAAGAAGTACCATTGTTCTCTGATACGGAGATCAAGTTCATTGATTACGTTTCCAACATGTTACCCCTGATTAGACACTACGAGTTTTCGATTATCCAACTATTACTTGAGAATGATCAGTTGAGTGAATTACAACTCATTGAATTGATAAAGCAAAGCCATCCTATTTTTAAGGATGAACAATTCCATAATGCTATACTTAATCTTCAATGTGAATTGTTATCTGAAGCAGAAAAACTTATTGTATCCCCATATATTATTTTGAATAATGGATCATACAAACTAACCATCAATAAATCGGATATTGAGTATGTCAAATTTATCGAAGATATCATATCTTATGGTTTATTAAGATTTGATGAGGAATTCGGTGATTTTGAGGGTGATTTCAAATTATACGGGAATTATACTACTGAACAATTTATGATGGCTAAATGCGAAAAAACTTATAACTATTACAAAGGAACAAAAATCGAAAAAGATGGTACAGTATATATTTTAGCAAACCTTAAAAAAGAAGAATCTCAGCTGGAACATTTAAAATACCATGATTCTTTTATTAGTAATAGTGTCTTTCAATGGGAAAGTGAAACAAACACAACAAAGAATAACCATAGAGGACTTATTGGCTCAAAAATTGCTCATTTATTCATACGTAAAACTAGTCAAGAAGATGGAATAACTCTTCCCTTTACGTATATTGGAACAGGTCATTTGAAAAAACCACGAGTATCTACAAATATTAAAAACTCTTTGTTGTTTGATATTGAGCTAGATCATCAAATCCCCACATACCTTGAATTCGATTTTTCAATCAATAATCAGGAGAAAAACGAATGAAAAAACAAATTAATGTAGTTGCTGCAATAATCCAAGATGGTGATAAATATTTATGTGCCCAAAGAAAAGATCATGGAGAACTTGCGAAAAAGTGGGAATTTCCTGGTGGTAAAATAGAGATTGGTGAATCACCTCAAGAAGCGCTCGTTCGAGAGATTAGAGAAGAGTTGAATCTTGATATTGTAGTCAATGAGTTAATTTCTTTAGTTAATCATGAATATCAATCATTTTATTTGGTGATGTCTTGTTATAGATGTAAGATCATGTCTGGTGAAATCAAATTATATGAACATCTTGATTCCCAATGGTTAACGGTTGAACAGATGAGTCATTTTGATTTTGCTGCAGCGGATTTTCCAGTAATTAAACTATTGTAGTAGTTTATGCGTAGTTATTCTATACCATTGACAGAACCACATAAATAGTGATGAAAATTTTGTTAATCAAGAAAAATATAAGAGGTAAAAAATGGATCCCAAACTATTACTTAAAGAAGTTACCAACGAAAACTTCAGATCAATCATCAAACTCAGTGACACTCTCACTGAAGCTCAAAAGAAGTTTGTTGCTGCCAACGTGACCTCACTTGCTCAGGCTTACCTAAATCAAGATACAGCCTGGCCACGTGCAGTCTACCTTGATGACACCCCCATCGGTTTTATCATGCTACACATCAATCCTACTGAAGCCTCAGCTGAAGATCAGCCTGCCATATACCTGTGGCGTCTCATGATTGCTAAAGACTACCAAAACAAGGGATACGGCAAACAGATTTTAGATATTCTCATCCAGAAATGCCGTGATGAAAAGAAAAAAACTCTTTATCTATCCTGTGAAATGATTGATCCCATGCCTTACCAGTTTTACATCAAGTATGGCTTCATCGACACCCATGTTGTCGATGATGGTGAAGAAGTATTGAAAATTTATATCTAGATGGATTACATAATGGAAAAGGGATGATTTTATCGTCCCTTTTCCATTTCATTCTTTAACTTTATCTTATTGTATGTTCTTACTTAAAAGTGTTAAAATAGGAATATAAGCTTTTTTGGAACCAGAGGTATACATGAAATACATCGCACATCGAGGACTATCCTCCCAAGCACCAGAAAATACCATCGCATCCTTTTCACTTGCTGCGAAGAATCAACACTTTTATGGCATCGAGTGTGACGTATACTCCACTAAAGACGGAGAGTTCGTCGTCTTTCATGATGATAATTTAAAACGAATGACGAAAGCGACTCGAAATATCATGGATCTAACCTATCCTGAATTAAGTGAATACTCAATTAAGACGGGATCCAAAATCAGAACCTATCGAAATGAAAAAATTCCTTTATTGACATCTTTCTTAGATATATGCTTAGATAACAACAAGGCTGCAATCATTGAAATCAAGAAAGTTCATGACATCACGCAGTTGACTGACCTAGTTGCTATTTTGGATAACTATCCTTCTTTGACAGTCATCCTCATTTCATTCAATCTCAATTACTTGAAGTATTTAAGAGCGATCACAGAAAGAGATCTTCAATACTTAACTCAATCCATATCAACAGAAATCATGTACGATTGCAGAGCCAATCGTATCGATATTTCCTTTGATAAAGATAAATTAACGCCTGCAATTGTAAAAAAACTTAAAAAAGAAGGATTTAAGATTGCAGTATATACGGTAGATAGCATTTCACAAGCATTACAGTATGAAAAAATGGGTATAGACTTTCTAACAACAAATTCATTGTGGAAAAGGGGATAAGAGATGAAGATATCAGTAGGCGGGATGATTGCATCCGGTAAATCAACATTGGTTCAAAGATTGGGTAAAGCATTAGATCTTCCTGTGATGGAAGAGTTTGAAAAGGATGATGAAGTGTTCAACACCCTTCTTAAATGGCTATATGAACAAAAAACGAATGTAGAAATGTTATTACAGATTTACTTCATTCACAATCATTGGTTGAACCAACAAAAATATTCCAATAACTTTATTGTGGATCGAGATTTGGTTGAGCATTGGTTATTTGCTCAACACAATCTGAAAAACATGCCAACCATCATGAATATGTACAACGGAGTATTCCATGCATATATGAATCAAATCAAGAAACCAGATCTTTATATCATTCTTGATGTGGACTGGGAACATTTCAAAGCGCGTGTCATGACACGTGGTCGCGAACAAGAAATTGAAAACTTTGATAAGAACGAAGGATACTTCAAGAGTTTATTAGAGGATTATGTCGTTAAGATCAAAGCGCAGTGCTCTGTATATGATATTCCTTATTATGTGTTGAATACCAGCAAGAAAACGGAAGATCAGGTTTTTGAAGAAGCTTTGGCAGCAGTTAAAAAGGTTCAAACGAAACAATAAACCAATCCATCAATGAACTCTCCGCACGAGAGTTCATTTTTATATTCAACATCGATCAGTAAATTTATGTATATCATGGGTTTCATCCTTAAATCTTACATCTTTCTTAAGTACATTTTTGTGTGTTATAATATACTTAATCACCCGAGTTTAAATATATTTAGGAGACGCGCATGAAAAATCTGAACATCAAGAGCAGTATACGTTTTAGATCTATAGTTGTATTGATTCTTATTCAGTTCTTACTGTTTATTTTGGTGTTTTTTACAGTTCAGTCTATTGCTGTCAAGAGTGTGCGTGATTTGGAATATTTAAATGCTGAGCAAAATGCAATTTTGGTTGAACGCATCTTAGTAGCATCATCAAGTTCCATGAACAATACAGTGAGAGATTGGGCAATTTGGGATGAGACTTATGATTACATTGAGGGAAATAACTCAACCTATTTAGATAGCAATCTTTATTATGAATCATTTGAAACTTTGAATGTCAATTTAGTTTTGTATTATGACATCAATCAATCGATTATCTTTTCCTCTTTTTATGATTTTGAAGAAGAAACTGAAATACCAGTCGATGATGAATTCATTCAAATTATTGAAACTTTGGGAATACATCAAAACACATCCATAGACTTCTACATTCAAGGAATCATTACTACATCTGATGGAATCTTCTTCATCGCGTCATCACCAATTTTAAAACATAGTGAAATATCGGATGTTGCTGGTAATGTCATATTCGCTAGACAAATCGATCAAACGGAGTTGGATGAATTAGAAATTGTTGCTGGATTCCCTTTTGAAATTTTTGAAAATACAATCTTGACTGAAGATAATGACACAATTGTTGAAAATGCAGGTGACAATCATGTTTTAGTCAAGCATCTCATTCATGATCTCTTGCATACGGATCAATATATGATTCAAATCTTACTAGATAAGAAGGTTGAACCCATCATCGGAAATACGCTTTTGCAGCTTGCTATTTCCATATCCTTGGTTGGATTGATCTTTGCATTAAGTACGTTGTTTTATTTGGATAAAGAAATATTTAGAAGACTCTTAAGATTGAATTCGGGAATTAAAAAAATATCAGAAAATGCGAATTTCAGCACACGTGTACCAATTGGTCCACATCATGATGAAATCGATTATATCGGTCTAGAAATCAATTCGATGCTGGATAAACTTAAAGAATCCGAACAAAAAATCAATCAGATGTCATATACCGATTACTTGACGAAGATACCGAATCGATTATGGTTTTATGATCATATGGAACAAACGATTCAAAAAGCGAATGCGTCTAAAGAGAAGTTTGCAGTACTATTCCTTGATTTGGATGGATTCAAGACGATTAATGATACCTATGGTCATGGTGTTGGAGATGAATTTTTAGTCAAGGTCAGCGAAGTGTTCTTGAAGATGCTAGATAAAAACGATGCGATAGCAAGAATTGGCGGAGATGAATTCTTGATTATGAAGAAGTATAAAGACGTCAAGGAAATCAATGAGCTTGCCGATAGGTTGTTAACATCCTTGAAGGATGGCATCATGATCAATGAAATCAAGCTTGAAGCGACGGTAAGCATGGGGATAGCGTTATATCCTGATAATGCTCTGACTAAGGAAGATTTGGTCTTAAAAGCAGATAAGGCTTTGTATGGATCAAAGAGTTCAGGAAAGAACTCATATCAGTATGTCATCAACATTAAATAATTATTGAGAACTCCCCTTCATCGGGGAGTTTTTTTCTCTATTCAAACTTAAACGTTCATGATATACTCAGTATAGAGTATGACTTTCAAATTAGAAGGAAATGAGTTGACGATATGATTGAAGCAATCGAAATCAGACGTTCTGTACGAACCTATGTCAAAGAGGCATTGACAGATGTTCAAAAACAAGCGATTCAAGAGCTTTTAAAGAAGAGTGAACAAAGAACAGGTATCTTTGGCAATCAAGCAAGATACTTTTTTGTCAACAGCATAGAATCCATGGATGATGTCGCTAAAAAGATTGGAACCTACGGATTCGTCAAGAATGCTCCAGCTTTTTTTGGCGGAGTAATCAAAAACGAATTCAATGCCATCGTTGACTTTGGTTATTTATTTGAAAAAATTATTTTGGATCTAACAGCCATGGAACTGGGAACAGTTTGGCTAGGCGGAACTTTTGATAGGAAAGCTTTCTCAGCTGAAGTGCATGAGGGTGAGGTTATCCCTGCAATATCTCCAGTAGGTCATGCTGTAGAGTCCATGTCCATGAAGGAAAGATCGATCAGAATGTTTATCAGAGCGAACCAAAGAAAGGCCTTTAAAGAATTGTTTTTTGATACCGATATCAATCGTCCGATCACAGAGGATAAAAAAACGAATTATCCATTGTCAAAATACTTGGAACTTGTTCAAATGGGACCATCAGCATCCAATAAACAACCATGGAGAATCATTCTCGATGGAAATAAAGCGCATTTCTATTTAAAGAAAACTGAAAATTATGCTCAATCCATTCCGTTCGATATTCAAGCGCTTGATATGGGAATCGCATTATGTCATTTTGAAGAAGGATTGAAACAAGATCAAAAGAAGTATCAGTTTATTGAAGACAGGCTTGCTCCTGTAGTTGCTGATATGAAGTATATCCAGACTATTGAAATTAAATAGCAATGAACTCCTCTAGACTCGAGGAGTTCATTTTTAATCATAGGACATATACGCCCTGTTTTATTCCATAAAATAGAATTATAATAGTCATATAAAGCACGATATGTGGAGGTGTAGTGTGGAAAAGCATGTTAAGGCATTATTCAATGATCAAATATTAAAAGAGGCTGCTATTTTTTATTCAGTCACTTTTGAAGATTTGGTTTTTGTTGGAGGATTTGAAAACTTTATTTATGGATTTACCAAGGATTCTGAAGAGTATATTATGAGAATATCCCATGAATCGCATAGGACACTCAGTCAAGTGGCAGCTGAATTGGATTTTGTTAATTTTTTAGCGCATTATGATGCGAATGTTTCTACACCGGTATTATCCATTCATCAAAGATTGGTAGAACAGGTTTATTGTTCCAATGGATCCTATTTTACGATTTCCGTTTATACAAAAGCTTTAGGGGAAAGACCGAATAAAGCGATGATGAATGAAGCATTCTTTGAAAGCTATGGACAAACCATTGGTTGTTTCCACTGGCTTACCAAGATGTATAAACCCGCACTAGGCATTACTCCAAGATTCAAATGGGACGAAGATCCTTTATTGGTCCACGCGGATGAATATCTTCCTAAAGAGGATGGTATCATTTTGGAAAGATTTCACGCGCTGATGCGCGAAATCAATGAACTGAAAATAACGAAGAACAATTATGGATTGATCCATACCGATATTCATGCAGGAAACTTCTTCGTCAAAGATAACGAATTAACTGTTTTTGATTTTGATGATTGTTCTTATATGTGGTTCGTAAGCGATATCGCAATCGCCTTGTTTTATCATATCGACTTTCAAAAGATTACAGAAGAAGAAAGAATCGAAAAAGCAACCTTATTCATGAAGCACTTCATGATTGGATATCTGAAAGAAAACAAGCTTACTAAAAAAGACTTTTTAGCAATTGATCTATTTTTGAAGCTTCGTGAGTTGGTCCTTTATATTGTGGTTCACCGCAGCATGGATGTTGAAAAGGATCAGTTTGCGTATAGCTATGTAAAAAGACATAGAGATAGAATCATCAACGATGAACCATTCCTTCCAATCGATTTCAAGCAGTTCATATAATACCATCTCACTGGTTAGCACCTTAAGGAGTCTTTTTAAGTACTCCTGATGTATAATGAAGATAGATAATAATAAACAAGCAACTGGTAAGTAAGTCAAGTGGTGAAAACCAAGAAAACCATTAAAAAATGACAGAAAAGATAAAACCGAGGCATGCTTAAAAAAGGGTGATTGAAAAACACAAATTCAAATGTTACTGAAAAAGTCTATTGGCACTCAACAAGCCATAGATGAGACGGATCAGTTTTCTACTCGTTAGGGCGAGGGCACGTTTATGTTGATGAGTCGTAACTTCATTGAATTTCTTATTATAGAAGTCACGGTATTCAGGAATGAATTGTCTAGCCATATTGGCAGCCTGAATGATGAAATATCGCAAATATTTATTACCTGTTTTGGTCAGATGGGTATCATCGGATTCGAATTTACCTGACTGAGTTTTACGCCAAGTGATTCCAGCATATTTAGCAAGAGAATCATCGGATTCGAATTGATTGATATCAGCGATTTCTGCGAGTATGCCAGCAGCATAAACCTTACCAATTCCAGGAATAGAGGTTAAAACGGTATAATGATCTTGATTAAACCCTTTGACTTGACGCATAATAGCCGAATCAATTTCTCTCATTTCAGCTTCGTAACATTTAATTAAATTTACAGAAGAAGCAAGCGATAAATTGATTGGATCATAAGCAAGTTTATCAAGCCTGTAGGAAGCCCTAGCGGCAGCTTGGATTTTAGAAGCCATGTCGAGGGAATCATCAAATCTGTTTTTACTAGATTTGGCAATAAAATCAGCTAAATCCTCAAGGGATGAATTGATAATATCATCGATGGTCTTATATTCCAAAAGTAGTTCTACAGCAGTTTTACCAAAATTATTTGAGAACAACGTTTCAAACTCTGAAAACTTCAAAAACACGTTATTAAGGGCATAAACCTTCTCCATAGAGAGAAGTTCAGCGATATGAAGACGATGCCTGGTCAGACGTTCCAAGGCCAAGCGTTGAGCGCCTTTGAAAGGTGTGAGTTCAGAGGTTCTACCCACTCTAGCGATATCGGCCAAGATAAAAGCATCTTTCGGATCAGTCTTATCCATATCAGCAAAACTTTTACGATAGTTTTTAGAGATTTTCGGATTGATGATATAGACTTTGGAATTGAAAAGTGAAAGCAACTTGGAATTTGATAAATAGGTCGCCAGGTGCGCTGAATAAACACCTGTTGATTCAAGAATGATGATGATCTTAGACAGTTTATGTTTATCCAACAATTCTAAAAGTTTTGACTCAATGATGGCAGCCCCATCTTGAGTATTGGGGACATGAGTTGAAAGCAACCGATCACGGTTTAAGTTCAAAGCGTAAACGTGATTGGAGTCCTTAGAAACATCAATACCCACAAATAAAGTCAGATTCAAATTAAAACCTTCTTTCAAGAAAAATGAGATATAAGAGAAGTCCTAGCCTTGAAAGACAACTGCAGCCTCGCCAAATAAGAAACCACCGTTAGTTCGATGTTGAGTTAGATCTAACGGGTAACAACAACTGGTGAGCAGATTAGCCAATCAAGCAGGTTCGCAAGCTTAACTAGCACCTATAAGTGCAAGGAGAAATAGCGGATTCTTCGGGTTATATCTTGGCTATATTATAACACTAGGACTTCATTCTTATAAATACCAATATGTAGATAGGTACAACCTAAATCTACACTACATATTATACGAGGAGGATTAAGATATGAAATATAGTCAACTATCAAATCCAGTCAAATGGATAATCACGATTTCAGCACTCATCATCATCTTCATTTTTCCAATCTACCTAGAACTTTCCAAACAAGGATTGATTGAAACTTCGATTCCTGACTTGACGGCAGACAAGCTTCAAGCCTTGTATTTATTCATTTTAGCTGTACCGGTTTATT
>Ga0209212_1003956_pt1 | contig 18862 bp, 15 predicted proteins | sample RifGroC2_FD_183996 | JGI IMG/M metagenome (GOLD analysis project Ga0209212, IMG submission 183996) | Groundwater microbial communities from Rifle, Colorado, USA - Groundwater C2 (SPAdes) (version 2) | ecosystem: Environmental > Aquatic > Deep subsurface > Groundwater | place: Rifle, Colorado...
CGGAGTGGTGCCTACGCTTGGTCCGGACGGCACCGGCGTGGGACATGTCTTCTGGTACACCATCGAGGGCAAGGGTTATGACCTGGAACAGTTGCGCACCCTGCAGGACTGGTTCGTGCGCTACCAGCTCAATACCGTCCAGGGGGTGGCCGAGGTGGCCTCCATCGGCGGCCTGGTGCGGGAATACCAGATAGACCTGGATCCGAACAAGCTCTTTGCCTACAACATCACGACCGGCAAGATCATGGAGGCGGTCAAAGGCTCCAACAAGGATGTGGGTGGCAAGCTGATCGAACAGGCCGATGCCGAGTACCTGATTCGCGGCCGCGGTTATGTCAAATCCAAGGAGGACCTGGAGAACATCGTGGTCGGGGCCGATATGCGCGGTACACCGATCTACCTGAAGAATCTGGGAACCGTGCAGATGGGGGGCGCCATCCGGCGCGGCCTGCTGGACATGAACGGCGAGGGGGAGGCGGTGGGCGGCATCGTGGTCATGCGCTACGGCGAAAACGCCAAGGATGTCATCGACCGGGTCAAGGTCAAGATCAAGGAGTTGGAAAAAGGGCTGCCGCCCGGCGTGAAGATCATGGTCTCCTACGATCGCTCCGACCTGATCGCCCGGGCCGTCAAGACCCTGAAGACATCACTGCTGGAAGAATCGGTCGTGGTTTCGCTGGTAATCCTGGTCTTCCTGCTGCACTTCCAGAGCGCGCTGGTGATCGTGCTGACCCTGCCGATCTCGGTGCTGATCGCCTTCATCACCATGAAGCTGATGGGAGTCAGCTCCAACATCATGTCGCTGGGGGGGATTGCCATCGCCATCGGCGTGCTGGTGGATGCCGGCGTGATCATGGTGGAGAACTGCTACCGCCACCTGTCGGAGATGCCGCCGGAGGAGCGGGCAGGCAGGCGCCTGGAAACCGTGATTACCTCGGCCAAGCAGGTCGGGCGGGCCATCTTTTTCTCTCTGGCAATCATCGTGCTCTCCTTTGTGCCGGTCTTCATGCTGGAAGGCCAGGAAGGGAAGCTGTTCCACCCGCTGGCCTTCACCAAGACCTTCTCCATGATGGGCTCGGCCCTGATCGCCATCACCCTGGTGCCGGTGCTGATGTACTACTTCATGCGCGGCAAGATGCCGCCCGAGAGTTCCAACCCGGTTTCGACCTTCTTCATCAAATTATATTCGCCCGTCATCCGCTGGGTGCTGGTCTGGAAGAAGACCACCATCGCGCTCAATATCGTGGCCCTGGCTATTGCCGTACCGCTGTTCATGAAACTGGGCAGCGAGTTCATGCCGCCCCTGGACGAGGGTTCCCTGCTGTACATGCCGGTAACATTACCCAACATCTCCATCACCGAGGCCAAGCGGATCATCCAGGTCCAGGATGCCATCATCAAGAGCGTGCCCGAGGTGGAACATGTGCTCGGCAAGGTCGGGCGGGCGGAGACCTCCACCGACCCGGCGCCGGTCTCCATGTTCGAGTCGATCATCATCCTCAAGCCCAAGGACAAGTGGCGGCCGGGGATCAAGAAGGCTGACATCGTGGCCGAACTGGACAACAAACTGCAGCAGATCGGCGTCAGAAACGGTTGGACCCAGCCGATCATCAACCGCATCAACATGCTCTCCACCGGGGTGCGCACCGACCTGGGGGTCAAGATCTTCGGCGCCGATCTTAACGTGCTCAAGGATCTGGCGATCCAGGCCGAGGCGATCCTCAAACCGATCAAAGGCGCGGCCGATGTGGTCGCCGAGCGGGTTACCGGCGGCAGTTATGTCGATATCGACATCGACCGCGAGGCCGCGGCCCGTTACGGGGTCGGGGTAAGCGACATCCAGGACGTGATCGAGACCGCCCTGGGGGGCGAGATGCTGACAACCGCCGTGGAGGGGCGCAACCGCTTTCCGATCCGGATCCGCTATCAGCGTGATTACCGCGACAACATCCCGGCCATCCGCCGCATCCTGGTAAGCGGCATGGGTGGCACCCAGGTGCCGCTCTCGCTGGTGACCAAACTGAAGATCTCCACCGGCGCCCCGGAGATCAACAGCGAGGGGGGGCTGCTGCGCTCGATCGTCTTCCTTAATGTGCGCAACCGCGACATGGGCGGCTTCGTGACCGAGGCGAAGCAGACCCTGGAGAAACAGCTCAAACTGCCCCCCGGCTATTACGTGGCCTGGTCCGGTCAGTGGGAGAACCAGGTCCGGGCCAAAGCGCGCCTGCAACTGCTGGTACCGATCGGTATCCTGATCATCTTCATCCTGCTGTACTTCACCTTCCACTCGGCCTTGGAAGCCAGCATGGTCATGCTCTCGGTGCCCTTTGCCCTGGTGGGCGGGGTCTACCTGGTCTCGGCCCTGGGGTATAATCTCTCGGTAGCGGTCTGGGTCGGCTTTATCGCCCTGTACGGTATCGCCGTGGAGACCGGGGTGGTGATGGTGATCTACCTGCATGAGGCCTTGGACAAGAAGCTGATCAACGGTCCCTGCACCGAACAGGACATCTACGATGCCACCTTCGAGGGGGCGGTGCTGCGCCTGCGCCCCAAACTGATGACCGTGGCCGTGGCCCTGCTGGGCCTGATTCCGATCATGTGGTCCAGCGGCACCGGCGCGGATGTGATGAAACCGATTGCCGCACCCATGATCGGCGGGATGATCTCGTCGGCCGTGCATGTATTGATCATGACGCCGGTCATCTTTGTGATGATGAAGAAAAGGGATTTGAAGAAGGGAAGGCTGCACTACTCCGGAATGAAACATTAAATATATGCCGCAGGGGTTATACCTGCAATCCAACATCAAAAAAGGAGAACCGACGATGAAAAAAATGATTCTGACCTGCACAGCAATCCTGGCACTGGCCGCACCGGCAGCATTTGCTGCAGATCACGGCGGGCATGGCGGACACGGGGCGGCCGCCCATGAAGAGGTGATCGACGGCGTCAAGGCCACCTTTACCGTCCAAACCATGAAGGAGGCCATGAAGGCCATGGGCATGGAGATGCCCAAGGGCGTCAAGGAAACCCACCACATTTCAGTGGCCTTCAAGGACATCAAGAGCGGCAAGGCCTTGAGCGAAGGAAAGGTGACGGTCAAGGTGCAGGCTCCTGACAAGAGCGAGCAGGTCAAGGACTTCATGGGTATGCAGGGGCATTTCGGGGCGGACTTTGAGCTGGCCAGGAAGGGCAAGTACGGCGTGATGTGCAAGTTCCAGCTGAAGGACAACAAGACCCGCCAGGCCAAATTTTGGTACATGGTTAAGTAGGTCTTTAATTTAGTTTGACTCACAACGGGGAAAAAAGTAGATTATGCAGTCTGTAACCGGAGTTCTGCATGATTCGCGCATACCTGTTTCTGACAGTTTTTACCCCTCTTACCTTTCTCTTTGCGGCAAGTGCGATTCTATGTTCGCTGTTTGATGCCAGTGGCAGGGCCTACGCTTTTCATGCGCGTTTATGGGCACGTTTATCATTGGCCTTGGCCGGCACCAGGGTGCACATACGGGGCACGGAACACCTCCCGGATGGTCCGGTCATCTTTATGAGCAACCATCAGAGCAATTTTGATATCCTGTCTCTGTTGGCCAACCTGCCGCGCCAAATCAACTGGATTGCCAAAAAAGAGTTGTTCGACATCCCGGTCTTCGGGCCGTCCATGCGACGAGGCGGTTACATTCCGCTGGACCGCAGTGATGGCCGCAAGGCGCTGAAGAGCATGGACAACGCTGCCAGGATAATTCGTGAGGGGAAAAGCGTAGTCATGTTTCCGGAAGGAACCCGTTCCAGTGACACGCAACTTCTGCCATTCAAACGGGGTGGTTTCCTGCTGGCGCTCAAGGCCGGAGTACCGGTGGTGCCGATTACCATTAACGGCAGTGGCCGGGTCAATCCGGCTGGCCGGACCAGGATCTACCGTGGTATCATCACCATCACCCTGCATCCGCCCTTGACGCCGGCAACAACCGGCAGCAGAACATCGGTCGAGACAGCGCTGATGGAGCAGGTCCGCAACTACATCGCTTCGGCACTGGAGCACTGAATGCACCCAGGACTATTCTACATCCCGTTGATCGTGATCGGACTGGCGGCAATCTGCTGGGGCCTGCCCGCGGCGCACCGCCTGCGCCCGCCCCTGGACATCGCTGCCGCGTTGGCGGTCCTGGGCGGGGTAATACTGGCTGCACTCGGTATCCTGCTGACCATAATCCCTAATTTTTTCAGTAAGTTATAAATTATTTCCGCGCTTTTAGTGCGGTAGAGATAATTTATGCGGGGTTTTTGCAAAAATGATTTCGTGAGCGTACTTATCCCGTTTATTGGGGCAGGCAGAAAATAATTTCGCTGACTTACTTATCCTGTTTATCAGGGTCAGGTGACTGGATGAATGAACAGATAAAAATCATTTTGATCAACGGGGCATGTATCCTCGCCATCTGCCTGGTGTTGTTCGTTGCCGGCACCTGGTGGCGGATGCAGACCCAGTTCACCCTGGGCAACGAGGCCTTCCGCAAGGGCGATTTTCCCGGAGCAGTGGCCGGTTACGAGTCGGCCATCCATATGTATATCCCCTTTCATCCCACCATCGAGCAGTCTGCCCGGCAACTGTGGAGCCTGGGAGATATCAACGAGCGGCAGGGGGACATCAACCGGGCCCTGATCGCCTACCGCGCCCTGCGCAGCTCGTTCTATGCGGGCCGCTGGCTGGCAACGCCCGGCAGGGAGTGGATCGCACGCTGTGACGCCAAGATTGCAGCTCTGACCCCGTTTCAGAGAGAGAGATAGCATATGCAAGTTACTGAATCCAATTCCCCCCTGCAGATCGTAGCCTTGGGCGGCCTGGGTGAAATCGGGATGAACATGATGGCCTACCAGTGCGGCGATGACATTGTAGTCGTCGACTGCGGTCTGATGTTCCCTGAGCCGGACATGCTTGGTATCGACTACGTTATCCCCGACATCACCTGGCTGCGTGAGCGTAGCGCCAATGTACGCGCCATCTGTCTGACCCACGGTCACGAGGATCACATCGGCGCACTCCCCTTTGTGCTCCAGGAACTGAATGTACCTGTGTACGGCACGGCCCTGACGCTGGGTTTTGTCAATGAAAAGCTCAAGGAATACAAGCTGGATGATGTGGTGGAGCTGGTTACGGTCAAACCGCGCGACAGCGTCACCCTGGGCTGTTTTTGCGTGGAGTTCCTGCGGGTGGCCCACTCCGTTGTGGATGGTTGCGCCCTGGCCATCACCACCCCCGAAGGAGTGGTGATCCACACCGGTGATTTCAAGCTCGATCAGACCCCGGTAGACGGCCACCTGACCGATCTGGCCAGTCTGTCGCGCTACGGTGAGGCCGGTGTTCTGGCCCTGCTGTCCGACTCCACCAACGTGGAGCGCGAAGGTTACACCCTCTCCGAAAAATATGTGGGCGAAGCCTTCAATGACATCTTCCCCAAATGTCAGGGGCGCATCATTGTGGCATGTTTCTCGAGCAGCATCCACCGCGTGCAGCAGGTGGCGGACGTGGCCATCCAATGCGGCCGCAAGATCCTGCTCAACGGCCGTTCCATGATCGCCAACGTGCGCATCGCCCGGCAACTCGGCTACCTGACCATCTCCGATGACATGCTTTTTGACCTGAAGGAACTCCCGCACCTGCCGCCTGAGCAGGTCTGCATCATCTCCACCGGCAGCCAGGGCGAGCCGATGAGCGCACTGACCCGGATCGCCATGGACGATCACAAACAGATCAAGCTGGAAAAGGGCGACACGGTCATCCTCTCTTCACGCGTCATCCCCGGTAACGAGCGCACCATCTCCGAGCTGATCAACCACCTCTACCGCCGCGGCGCCGAGGTTTTTCACGAAAAGGTCTCCGAGGTGCATGTCTCCGGTCACGCCAGCCAGGAAGAGCTCAAGCTGATGCTCAACACCGTGCAACCGCGCTTCTTCATCCCGATCCATGGTGAATACCGCCACCTGGTCAAACACATCCAGTTGGCCCGCAAGGTAGGCATCCCCGAGGAGCGCTGCATACTGGCCACCAATGGAGAAGTGGTCGCTTTTTACTCCGATACGGCTGCCATAGTTGAAAAAATAGAGTCGGGGCGGGTTTTTGTGGACGGCAAAGGGGTCGGCGACGTAGGGGCCATCGTACTGAAAGACCGGAAACATCTGTCCGAGGACGGCATGGTGGTGGTCATCATCGGTATCAACCAGTCCAGCGGCGCCATCATTTACGGACCGGATATCGTGTCCCGGGGTTTCGTCTTCGAGGACGAGAGTCAGGATTATCTGGAGACAGCCCGCAGCATCGTGACAGCCGCGCTCGGCGAGTTGAACGAGGAGATGCGCTGCGACTGCGAGGAAGTGAAACAGGCGGTGCGCCAGGCCTTGCGGCGTTTTTTCAAGAAAACCATTGAGCGGCGGCCGGTGATCCTGCCGGTAATCATGGAGATGTGACAGATCTCATCGATGAAACATTCACACTCACATCATACCGATTACAGCCGCTACTTCTCGCTCAAGCAGAAGGCATTCCTGATCAACATGTCGGAAGATCGGAGCAGGGAGCATTACGAATCCCTCAGCGGCTTTATTGTCAACCGCTATCTGGATACCATCGAGCTGCAGATCCCCTACCTCACCGGGCAGGAATGCCCTGAAACCACTGAACAGAAGGCAACCTACAAACTCACCACCGAAGCACTCGGAAGCGGTCTCCAGATAATCGCCGATCTGATCAAGATCACCTCCGGAAATATCTTTCACCTCCAGTTGCGCGGCACTATGGAGCTCTACCAACGCCGGAAAACATCCCGGGTCGATACCACCCTCAAGCTGTTCCACGCCCGCCAGAATTTCCCACTCAGCTTCTACCGCAAGGAATTCAAGCGGATCATGGATTACATGAAATCCCAGGGTCTGCCTCCCAACCTCAAGCTGCGTGAAGTTCCGGTCAATCTGAGCATCGGCGGCATACGCCTCACTATCGAGCCTCAGGAACAGCCCTCTCCGCTGTCCATGTTCTTTCTCGATGTGGATGGCGACATTCCGCCGGTATGTGCCGTAGCAGAATCCGCCTGGCAGCAGCAGGATGATAAAGAGCTTGTGTGCGGTCACCGTTTCATTCACATCCTCAAGTCCGACCAGGAGCGAATCAACCGTCATGTACAGGCCGTCCAGAAAAATTCGGGCATCACCGTGGACGCGTCCAAAACCAACTGGGAACTGATCGACCGGATGACCTTCGAAGCACAGGAATCAAAACCATAACCTACTGAGCAATCTTCTTGTGCCTAGTCTTAGACCGTTTGCGTCGGTTTACAGCCTACTCTTCTATGATATAGTTATAAGTCACTTGTTCATTATAATGGGCAGAACCCCATAACAGATGACAGCTACCCATGCGACACATAAGATACTGGTCGTCGATGACGAGGAGATGATCCGCATGGTTATGCGGACCATGTTCGAGGAATTCGGCTTTAACGTCGTAGAAGCGGCCAATGGCCGCGAGGGTCTTGAAGTCTTTACCCGCGAGTCCCCCGACATCGTCTTCACTGACCTTCAGATGCCGGAGATGAACGGTTTTACGTTCATTTCCAGACTCCAGCAGAAGTCACCCTACATTCCAATCATTGTCATTTCAGGGACAGGCAGCATACAGAGCGCAATCGAAGCGATCCGCCTCGGCGCCTGGGACTACATAACCAAGCCGATAGAAAGCATCGAAGGGCTAAACATCATAACGCGGCGTGTGATCGAACGGATGCGGTTGATCTCGGAGAACACAGCCTACCGAGAGCACCTGGAAGAGCTCGTCATGCAGAGGACCGCTGAATTGCGAGACAGCGAGGTCCGCTTTCGCACCCTGTTTGAATCGGCCAACGACGCCATTATCCTGTTTCGCGGCGACCGCATCATCTCATGCAACCGCAAGACCCAGGAACTCTTCGGCTGTTCCCTGGACGATATTACCGGCCGCACCCTGCTCGCCTTTTCCCCTATCAAGCAGCCTTTAGGTGTCCTTTCCGAGGATCTACTCAAAGATCGCATAAAAATGGCACTATCGGGAGAGCCGCAGTTTTATGAGTGGCGCTACACCAGGCGCGATGGAGTTTTTTTTGATGCCGAGATAAGCCTTAACCGCCTGGAACTCCAAGGCAGCCCTTATCTACAGGCCATCATGCGCGACATAACCGAGCGGAAAAAGGCCGAACGTGCTTTACTGGACAATGCCCGCATAATGCGGGAACTGGAAATTGCCCAAGAGGTGCAACAATCGCTGCTGCCGGCTCACCCTCCGGAATTGCCGAGAGTGCTTGTGGCCTGCAATTGTGTGCCGGCCAGCAGTGTTGGGGGTGATTACTACGATTTTTTCTCCCCCGGCGGCCAAATCCTGGATGCAGTCATCGCCGATGTGGCCGGTCACAGCTTCGGCTCGGCCCTCTTGATGATTGCGGCACGTAGCGTACTTCAGGCCAAGGTTCACGCAGAGCATTCACCAGGTAAACTTCTCGCAGAGGTGAATGATCTGCTCTACGAGGATCTTTCCCGGGCAGAACTGACGCTCAGCATGTTTTACGCACGGCTGGATATCGGCACCACAACCCTGGTTTACGCCAATGCAGGGCACACTCGCCCATTGCTGTTTCGCTCCAGGGATGGCTCCTTTGAGGAACTCGATGCGGATGGGCTACTCATGGGGGTCAGGAAAGATGTTATCTTTGAGGAGAATACAACGCAGATGGCAAACGGTGACATCCTGTTTCTGTACACGGACGGGGTCACTGAGGCAGAGAATGCGGATGGTCTGTTCTTTGGAGATGAGCGGCTTCGAGAGGTTATTGCCGAATCTTGCGGTCAACACCCGGAAGAGATCCTCACCGCGATTTTCCGGAATTTGGCGGCCTTTATCGGTGACAAGGATTTAAGCGACGACATCACCATAACCATCCTGAAGGTCATACCCGCTCAATAGGCGACCACAGCAGATCCGTCCAGCCTTTATACATGAAAACGCCCCGCCGAAATAATCGACGGGGCGTTTTTTACTGTTCTGTTTTGCCGTTTCTACGAAACCACGATCCGCGCAAACCTGCGCCTACCGATCTGGACGATGAACTCACCGGCATCAGCCAGTTCCAGGTTGGTATCGGAAACCTTCTCGCCATTCAGCTTGACGCCGCCCTGGTCGATGGCCCGGCGCCCCTCGCCGTTGGACTTGGTCAGCCCTGCCTCGCTCATCGCCCTGGCCAGCAAAACCGCGCCACCGGACAGATTATAGCTGACTTGCGGCATCTCTTCCGGAATCTCATTATCACGGAAGCGCTTGACAAAGTTCTCCAGCGCCTCGTTCCCGGCAGCAGCGCCATGGAAACGGGTAACAATCTCGCGGCCCAATGCCTTTTTAGCCTCCATGGGATGCAGTGAATGCTCCCTGACGCCGGTCTTCAGTTTCTCCAGTTCAACGAGCGGCATGTCGGAAAGCAGTTCATAATAGCGCAGCATCAATTCGTCGGAGATGGACATGACCTTGCCGAAGATCTCGTCGGCCGGTTCGGTGATGCCGATATAATTGCCCAGCGACTTGGACATCTTGTTGACCCCGTCCAGACCTTCCAGAAGCGGCGTGGTCAAGATGCACTGGGGAGGCTGACCCCACTCCCGCTGCAGTTCGCGCCCCATCAGCAGGTTGAACTTCTGGTCGGTTCCGCCCAACTCCACGTCGGACTTGAGAGCCACCGAGTCGTAGCCCTGAACCAGCGGATACAGGAATTCGTGGATACTGATCGGTTGCTGGGTGGTGAAACGTTTGTGGAAATCGTCCCGCTCCAGCATGCGGGCCACGGTATATTTGGAGGCCAGGGCGATCATACCGCCGGAGCCCAGCTCGTTCAGCCAGGTCGAGTTGAAAACCACCTTGGTCTTGTCCGGGTCAAGGATCTTGAACACCTGCTCCTTGTAGGTCTCGGCGTTCCTGAGCACATCCTCGCGGGTCAGAACCTTGCGTGTTTCCGATTTGCCGGTAGGATCGCCGATCATGCCGGTAAAGTCACCGATCAGGAAGTTGACCTCATGACCCATTTGCTGAAATTGACGCAGTTTATGGATCAGCACCGTATGCCCCAGGTGCAGGTCCGGAGCGGTTGGATCAAATCCGGCCTTGATCTTGAGTGGAACACCGGACTTGAGCGACTTATCCAGCTTTTCCTCCAGCTCCTTCTCGATCAGGATCTCTACGGCACCGCGCTTGAAGACGGCCATCTGTTCGGCTACGGACATATTCATAATTAGAACCTCTGAAACATATTACCACGGAGACACGGAGGCACTGAGAAAGGCAACGCTATAAAAAACATTCAACGCCGTATTTTCTCCGTGTCTCTGTGCCTCCGTGGTGGATTTTGATTTAGCAACTCACGGCAATACGCTCAATGGTCATCGCCTTACCGCTTATCTCATCTATCCCCACGACAACGCCATTCAGGCGGATATCCTTCTTGGGCACCTCGAACTTGACCGGCAGCTGGGTCAGGAATTTGCGTATCGCCTCTTCCTTGCCGATCCCGATCACCGAATCGAAGCTGCCGGTCATACCGGCATCGGACATGTAGGCTGTCCCTTGGGTCAGGATGCGTTCATCAGCAGTCTGCACATGGGTGTGCGTTCCGATCAGGGCGCTGACCCGGCCATCCAGATACCAGCCCAGGGCCGCCTTCTCCGAGGTCGCCTCTGCGTGGAAATCCACGAAGATGACTGAAGTTTCCTGCCGCAAGAGCTCGATCTCACGGTCGGCCGTGCGGAAGGGGCATTCCAGGTTCTTCATGTAGATCCGGCCTTCGAGATTAAGAATCCCGACCTTGACCTTACCGGGGGTGGTCAGGATCATGCTTCCCCGGCCGGCTGCTCCCTCGGGATAATTGGCTGGCCGCAGGATTCGCGGATTGGCCAATACCAGCGCAACCTGCTCCTTCTTGTCCCAGATATGATTGCCACTGGTGATGCCATGCACCCCCAGGTCGAACAGCTCCTTGGCGGTCTCGGTTGTCAGGCCGAACCCCCCGGAAGCATTCTCGCCATTGACAATGACAAGGTCAACGCAATGCCGGTCCACCAGGCGATCCAATTCCCTGGAAAGCGCCTGACGGCCCGGCTTGCCGATGATATCCCCAATAAAAAGTATTTTTATCGCCATAAGAAGTTAATACCACCAAGCTTTCCGGGAACGTGGGATTTTTCGCAAGATCAAGGCTGTCGAAGGATTGCGCGGAGGCCCCTCACCCGGCCTTTGGCCACCCTCTCCCGTTGGGAGAGGGTAACAGTATTCCCTCCCCCTGTGGGGGAGGGATAGGGAGAGGGAGGTACGCCGCACAAGTAATCCTGAAGACTTACGCAGATATTGCGGAAAAGAACCGTTCCATCTTAACGGGCATAGTCTACTGCTCTTGTTTCCCTGATAACATTTACCTTGATCTGCCCGGGGTAGGTCATCTCTGCCTCGACCTTTTTAGCTATATCGCGGGCCATTACTACCGACTGCTCGTCGGTTACATGCTCACTGGAAACCATGACGCGAATCTCGCGGCCAGCCTGGATGGCAAACGACGAACTTACCCCCGGGAACGAGGTTGCAATCCGCTCCAGGTCGTCCAAACGCTTGACGTAGGTTTCCATCATCTCGCGCCGCGCACCAGGACGGGCTCCTGAAAGGGCATCGGCCGCCTGAACCAGGACGGCCAGTACGGTAGTTGGTTTCTCGTCCTCGTGGTGAGCCATGATGGCATGCACAATCTTGGCGTTTTCACCGTACTTGCGGGCCAAATCGGCGCCAATCACGGCATGGGAGCCCTCCACCTCGTGATCCACTGCCTTGCCCAGATCATGGAGTAATCCTGCCCGTTTGGCCTGTTTGACGTTGATCCCCAGTTCGGCCGCCATGATACCGCAGATGAATGCCACCTCCAATGAGTGCTGGTAGACGTTTTGGGTATAGGAGGTACGGTACTTTAAGCGTCCGATAAGCTTGAGTATTTCAGGGTGGATGCCATGCACTCCCAGGTCAAAGGCGGCCTGATCTCCGGCCTCCTTGATGGAGAGTTCCACCTCCTCGGTGGACTTGGCCACCACTTCCTCGATGCGACCCGGATGGATACGGCCGTCGGCGATCAGCTTTTCCAGCGACAGGCGAGCCACTTCGCGGCGCACCGGGTTGAAGCCGGACAGGATCACCGCTTCCGGCGTATCATCAATGATCAGGTCGATGCCGGTGGCTGCTTCCAGTGCACGGATGTTACGCCCCTCTCGTCCAATGATGCGGCCCTTCATCTCGTCCGAGGGCAACGGCACAACCGAAACGGTCTTCTCAGCCACATACTCGCCGGCGTAACGCTGGATGGCCAGGGAGATGATCTCCTTGGCCTTCTTGTCGGCCGTCTCACGGGCCTCTTCCTCAATGATTTTTATGCGTTTGGCCGCGTCATGTTTTGCCTCGTCCTCCATGACGTCCATCAACTCTTTCTTGGCTTCAACAGCAGACATGCCCGAGATGAACTCCAGTTTGGCCTTCTGCACGTCAGCCGCCTTTTTCAATTCCTCGTCCCGCTGAACAAGAGCCTGTTCCTTGCTGGTAACCGTCTGCTCTTTCTTGAGGATATCCAGCTCCTTCTGCTCGAAGAGGGCTACTTTTTTATCAAGATTTTCTTCTTTCTGTTGCAGCCGTTTCTCTAATGTCTGGAGATCCTTCTTTTTCTCCGTCATGTCCCGTTCATGCTTTTCCTTGGCCTGGATTGCTGCATCCTTAGCCTTAAGCTCTGCCTCCTTGGTGATGGTATCGGCTTCACGCCGCGCATCCTCAATCACCTTGGTCGCCAGTTCCTCGGCCTGCCTGACGATAGAACCCGAATCCTTCTTGTTGAGCTTGCTACCGGCAAAATATGCACCGGCAGCAACTAACAACGCAATTACAACCATCCCGATCATTTCCATATCTATAACCTCCTCTATGTGAATCCGGGCCATCAATGGTGGCACCGGTTACCTCTTGACGCGGCAACAAATTACTTTCCGCATGAAATACAGATAAAAGCTTTTTATCGATGTACTCGTACGATCCGCTTGTCTGTGACGATTACCTCCATTCTTATGTCATGCTCTTCGGCGGGTATCTGCCCGTCGATCAGCTGAAAATCATGGCACAAGCCTACCAGGTGCCCCCTTTGGTCCGACTTGCCCAAAAAAAGATCATAAAACCCCTTGCCATAGCCGATGCGATGCCCGCACTGGTCAAAGGCAACACCAGGGACGATGATCAGATCCGCCTCGCTGGCCGGATGATCCACTCCCACGGAACAGGGCTCAAGAATGCCGAAACTGCCCTGGGCAAGGTTCTCCAACCCCTGCACCTCGCGCAACACCATCTCATGACCGCAGACGGCTGGATACAGCACCCGTTTTCCGTCCATGAAGGCCGCAGTCAGGATTTTCGCCGTATCGGTCTCGTTATGGGCCGGTGAGTAGAGCGCGATGCAGGCCGCCTGGCGATACTCCTCAAGCGAGAGAAGATTCTGCTGAGCCAGCAGGCTGGAAGCGTGCCATTCTTCATGACAAAGCGCCCGACGACGTGCCAGCGTTTGCTGGCGTAGCGATCTTTTGGGCATATACCCTTCTACCAATTCCAAATCAAGGCGCTATCTTCGTTGGCTCGTCTTCGGCGCCTTGATTTCATCCTTGATTTGAAATCGGTGTTGCATATGATGCTGCGCACAATAATGTGGTGTTGCCCGGGGATGTGGCCGGGAAGGTCGATCAGGGAGGGGGAAAGACTGGGAATAGCTCGTAAGTGTCGTGGAATTAAGTGATTTCCTGTGCTCCTGGAGCAATTCCGTCCTTCTGTTGATGGATATATTCTATGGATTCCGGGTATCAGCAAACAGGGGCAGCCTGTCTGCCTCACCTGTCGGGACTGATTAGTGCAACAGCGAATATATTATCAAGTCTCCCTGAAGAGACCGTGTCTCCTGTACTTATGCCGCTTATAAATCAGGCTTTTTCCAGTTTCTCGATAAGCCCATGCAACTTGTCGTCAAGGGAAGCAGCGCTGTCTCGTTCGTTCCGCAGAGTCAGCAACTCTTCGGCTGTATTGAGCAGCGCCAGCGTCAGCACCAACTGAACATCGCCGCTCTTGAGAGCAGCTCCGATCTCCTGCAGCCTGCCATTGACGAAGGATTCGACCGCATGAACCTTTGCAGCGGAGGCCGAACTCCTGACTGAGAGTTCCCGGCCGAGCACCGTGACCTGGTGGCTTGTTTTCATACGAAGCCGCTAGATCCCTTCCAACTTGCCGAGAATAGCGTCAACGCGAGCCTTGAGGCCCTCTCGCTCATCAAGGAGCTGCTGATTTTCCTGGGTTATACGACTGTTTTCTTCTCTCAGAGCCGTGTACTTTTCCACAAGCTCATTAACCTTACTATCCAGTATCTCAAAGAGTTCTTGGTTCATAATTTTTGTTTCCTTTCGGGGCACGCTACTATACTCACAGGGCGCTGCAAAGTCAAGCCCTAATTGTGTAAAATCGGGGACTTCCCGAGTTTTACTACGCCTGGAAGAGTGCATCCGTGAACTCTTGCGGATCGAAATCGCGCAGATCGTCAATCGCCTCGCCAACGCCGATAAAGCGTACCGGCAGGGCGAACTCATGGCTCACCGCCACCACAATGCCCCCCTTGGCTGTCCCGTCCAACTTGGTCAGGGCAATGCCCGAGACATGGGCGGCCTCCTTGAAGAGCCTTGCCTGGGATAAGGCATTCTGGCCGGTAGCGGCATCCACAACCAGCAGCGTTTCATGAGGGGCTCCCGGGATTTCGCGGTCGATTACCCGCCGGATCTTCTTCATCTCCTCCATCAGGTTAACCTTGGTATGCAGCCTGCCGGCCGTATCGATAATCAGGATATCCACTTGCCGGGCCAAGGCAGCCTTGCAGGCATCGAAGACTACGGCCGAAGGGTCGGCCCCCTCCTTATGACGGATAACATCCACACCGGAGCGATCTCCCCAGACCGTCAGCTGTTCGGCGGCGGCGGCGCGGAAGGTATCGGCAGCAGCCAGCAGCACCTTCTTGCCATCGGCGGTAAAGCGGGAGGCGAGCTTGCCGATGGTAGTCGTCTTGCCAACCCCGTTCACACCGATTACCAAAAGCACAAAGGGGTTCTGGCTGCCAATCTCCAACAGGCTATGATGGGCTGACAACCGCGACAGGATCTCATCCTTCAGGGCGCGGCGCAACGCTTCTCCATCCTTCAGTTCGTTGCGCCCCAGGCGCTGTTCCAGGGTGCGGATCAACTCCACGGTGGTCTTGACCCCGATATCGGAGGTGATCAGGATTTCTTCCAACTCCTCCAGCGTGTCGGCATCGATCTCCTTCTTGCCGAGCACCAGGGCATCGATTCTCCCGACCAGACCATCTTTGGTTTTTTTTAATCCGGACTTGAGTCGTTCAAACAGGCCCGGCTTGCCAACAGGTTCAGCACTAGCGGCAACCGGTGCAGTTACAGCCGGTTCCGGCACAGGGGTCATTTCCACAGCCGGTTCGAACAATTCCTCGGCAGCAGGGACATTGCCGCTGATCTTGTTGATCAGCCCCCGAAAAAAGCCCTTCTTTTCCTGCTGTTCCATTATATCTCCTCCTTACACCGGCCGACTGCAACACGAAAGTGGTACAGCGCCAGAGCCACCGGGCAACTGCGGCCAATGCTCATCACCAGCGAATAATCCGGGTCGATGCAGCCGACAATCAGATGTCCGTCGGTGGCGGTCACCACAACATCCTCGACATCACCCGCCTGTACGGAATCCTGGATCTCTTTTAGGCGACCCAGGATAATCCCCTGATGGGCCGCAATAAAGCGGATATCGTACGGCTCGCAGTGGCAGTACTCCTGCACCGCCTCGCCCTCCCAGTCCACCAGGATGGCCCCCACCGCGTGCGGCGTGCGATCGACAAGTTGCTTCAAAATACTTTTAAATGGCATCTTAACTCCCGTGCTACGTGCGACGTGCCCTAGTTCAGCCTCACCGATACGACCTTCGAAGCTCCCGGCTCCTCCATGGTAATGCCGTACAGGGTATCGGCCACCTGCATGGTGGCCTTGTTGTGGGTAATGATAATAAACTGGGAGATGGCGCTCATCTCCCGGACCATCTCGTTAAAGCGCCCGATATTGGCGTCGTCCAGCGGTGCATCCACTTCGTCCAGCAGGCAGAAGGGGGTCGGCTTGATCAGGAAGATCGAGAAGATCAGCGCCACGGCCGTCAACGCCTTTTCTCCACCCGAGAGCAGCGTTACGTTTTGCAGCTTTTTGCCTGGCGGCTGGACAATGATGTCGATACCTGTTTCCAGCAGGTCTTCCTCGTTGGTCAGGCGCAACTCGGCCTGACCCCCACAGAATAGGCGCGGAAAAACCTCCTGGAATTTGGCGTTGACCTGGTTATAGGTCTCCAGAAAGCGCTGCCGAGTAGTGCGATTGATGCGCTGGATGGCCTGCTGCAGACTGCGCAACGACTCCTCCAGATCATCCTTTTGCGAGGTAAGGAAGGTGAAGCGCTCCTCCATGCCGGCGCATTCGTCAATGGCCATCAGATTGACCTCGCCCATCTCGTCCAAAAGCTTCTGCAGTTCCAGCCGGCGCACCTGACGGACGGCTTCGTCAAAATCGGTCACCTCCAGCTTGGCCTGGGCCTCGGCCATGGTGATGCGGCTCCGTTCCTGCAGCCCCTGCTCCAAGAGTTCGGCCTGCATGCTCAGGGTGGAAAAACGCAGATTGAGATCGGCCTGGGCCTGGCGAACAGTTTCACTGGCCTCACGGGACTGCTTGGCCCTGGTCTCGGCAGCAGCCAGGCTGCTGCCGGCAGCTTCATAGGCAGCCCGGATCGTTGCCAGGCGGTTTTCGGACTCAAGTTGGAGCCGGAGCAGCCCCTGCAAACGCTCTGTGGAAACTTTGATCAATCCATCCAGCTCAGTCCGTTCGGCCGCCCCCTTTTCCATCTCCTGGCAATCACCGGCCATACGCTGCGACAGCTCCTGCGAGCGTTGTTCCAGGTCAGCCAGACTGCGCAGATGGGAATCGTGCTGCTCACGGAGCGTGGCCGCCTGCACCCGGATGGCCGTGACCCGTTCACGGACAGCTGCCAATTGCTCGCGCCGGACATCACCTTGCTCCTTGAGTTGGCCGACCGCCTGCTCCAGATCCCGGGAGGCGCTGGCGATCTCCTCCATGCGCGTCTGCGCCAGCTTCTGTTCGGCCTCCAGCGATTCCTTTTCTTCACTGAGGGTGTTCCCTTCCAACTCCTGCACCGTCAGACGTTCCTCAATGCGACTGATCTCGTCGATAGCCTGCTGGCGATCCTTGTGCAGGCCGGTCAGCTTCAACTCAGCCTGATGCAGCAATGCCCCGGTGGTTTTAAGCCCTTCAGCCACCACCTGGGACTGGCGGCGCATTTCCTCACGTTGATTTCCGAGTTCGACAAGCTCCTGTTCCAGCACAGCCACCCGGCCTTCCAAGTCCTTGATTTCTCGTTTTTTATGAATTATGCCTTGCTGAACCTGATCGCCGGACCCGCCGGTTACAACACCACCTTGGCTGACCATGTCCCCCTCGCGGGTTACAAAGGCCAGGCCAGGGTGCTGGCGGGCCAGCAAAAGCGCCTGGCCAAGGTCACTCACCAGCATGCAATCAGCCAGGATATGGCGGATCAGCCCCGCATGCCGCCCCGAGACCTTCACCAGATCAGCCAGTGGGGTCGCACCCGTTATGATTGCAACCGCCGAAGCAGCAAACTTAAGCGGAAGTGCCAGACCGACCCGCCCGCCATTACTGGATTTTAGGAACTCCAGAGCCCGCAGGGCATCGCTGTCGTCGCCACAGAGCACACATTGCAGACGCTCGGCCAGGGCCGCCTCCACAGTTGCCTCCAGCTCTTCGGGGGCCTCAATGACATCCGCCAGCAGACCGCTGAAGCAAGTGCGCAATTCGGAGGACTTCATCAGGTTTTTCACACCCTGCCCGTAACCTGCGAACTGGGCCTCCAGCTCCCGCAGGGAGTGCAAGCGAGACGTCGCCCGGTTCAACTCATCCCGGCGGGACTGCCAACCTTTTTCCAGCTCGGGCAGGCGGGTGCGCAATTCATCCTCACGGCCACGCAAACCGGCTAGCTCGTCCTGGTGCACACCCTGCTCCAGCTGCACTTCAGCCAGCTCTCCATCCAGGGTGGTACAGCGTCGACGGGCCAGCTCCAATCGTTCCTGCAACTGCACCGCTTCTCTGTGGTGACGCTCCAGCCGTTCAGAGGTACTTGCCAACCGTTTCTGGGCATTTTCATGACGGTTTTTGTATTGGGCTGACTCTGACAGGGCCGTGAACAGCTCCCTGCGGCGCCCTTCCAGCATCCGGTTGAGCTCGTCTTCAGCCTGCTGATGGCCGGCCAACTCCCCCTCCGCCCGCTGCAGGTCATCACCTATGGCGGCCGCTTCGCTGGCAGAGGTGCCCAACCGCAACTCCAGCAAGCCCCGTTGCTCGATACATTCCGCCAAACGCCTTTCCAGATCGCCCGCCTCGGATGTGAGCCGCGTCAGGCGACCCTCCAGCCCGGCCAGCTCCTTGCGCTGAAACTCCAGCCCGTTTTCAGCTGTGGCAAACTCACTTCTGACGCGGTAGATATCCTCCTGGGCAATGTTCAGGCGTTTCTCCGCCTCCAGGAGCTGCAGGCGAAACTCCTCGGCCTGGGACTCGCCCAGGGCCGAGGCGGCAAAGACCTCCCGGATTTTATCGTTGAGCTGCGCCAGATCACGCTCGGCCTCGG
>Ga0209212_1003958_pt1 | contig 18858 bp, 20 predicted proteins | sample RifGroC2_FD_183996 | JGI IMG/M metagenome (GOLD analysis project Ga0209212, IMG submission 183996) | Groundwater microbial communities from Rifle, Colorado, USA - Groundwater C2 (SPAdes) (version 2) | ecosystem: Environmental > Aquatic > Deep subsurface > Groundwater | place: Rifle, Colorado...
GCCAGCCAGGCGAAGCCGAAGATGGAAACCACCTGCACCACGCCGAACAGCCACAGCGCGCGGTTGATGCCGATCTTCACCATCCACAGGCCGCCGATCATGCCGCCGATCACGGCGGGCCACAGCCCGGCATTCTTCGCGATCAGGCCGATCTGGGTCTTGGAAAAACCCATGTCCAGATAGAACGGCGTGGCCAGCGCGGTACACATGCTGTCGCCGAGTTTGTAGAAAAACAGGAACGCGAGGATCAGCAGCGCGCTGCGCCAGCCTTGCCGGGTGATGAATTCGTGGAACGGTTCGACCACCGCTTCGCGCAGCGTCTTGGGCGGCGCGGCGCGGTGCGGCTCTTTCACCAGCAGCGTCATCGCCACGCCGGGCAGCATGAACAGCGCGGTGACGATGAACACCGTGCTCCACGGCAGAAAGTCGGCGAGGATCAGCGACAGCGAACCCGGCACCAGGCCGGCGACACGGTAGGCATTCACATGCACCGCATTGCCCAGCCCCAGCTCGACATCGCCCAGCAACTCGCGGCGGTAGGCGTCCAGCACGATGTCCTGCGTCGCGCTGAGAAAGGCGAGCAGCGTGGCGATCCAGGCGATGATATGCAAGTCATTTTGCGGCGAGAACGCGCCCATCGACGCGATCACCGCCAGCAGGCCGATCTGGGTCAGCAGCATCCAGCCGCGCCGCCGCCCGAGCACGGGCACGACGTAGCGATCCAGCAGCGGCGACCAGAGGAATTTCCAGGTATAGGGAAACTGGATCAGCGCGAACAGGCCGATGGTCTTGAGATCGACCTGCTCGCTGCGCAGCCACGCGGGCACGAGGTTGAACAGCAGATACAGCGGCAGGCCGGAAGCGAAACCGGTGAACACGCAGATCAGCATGCGGCGGGTGAAGAGTTGCTGCCAGACGGTCATGCTATATATTTGTCGGTCAAATATGACATATTGTAGGGGCGCGATTCATCGCGCCCTTCTTCTGAAACATGAATAGTTCAGGGCGCGATGAATCGCGCCCCTACAAGGCATCCGGAAATTACAACCCACGCTGAAACCGGTACGCCGCCGTGCTGCCGAGCAGATTCGGCAGCAGATTCACTTCTCTTTCGCCGCTCATCACGCGGCGTTCCAGCACCGTCACGTGATGGTCGCGGCAGAATGTCTCGAAGTCGCGCAGGGTGCACAGGTGTACGTTCGGTGTGTCGAACCACTGGTAGGGCAGTTCGCTGGAAACCGGCATGTTGCCGCGCAGCACGTTGAGGCGGTTTTTCCAGTAGCCGAAATTGGGGAAGCTGACGATGCCCTCGCGCCCGACGCGCAGCATTTCGCGGATCAGCGCTTCGGTGTGGCGCGTGGCTTGCAGGGTTTGCGACAGGATCACGAAGTCGAACGAGCCGTCCTCGAAATCGGACAGGCCGGAATCCAGGTCGTTCTGGATCACGTTCATGCCGTTGGCGATGCACGACACGATGTCGAGGTCGTTGATCTCCACGCCGTAACCTTTGACCGCTCGGGTTTCATCGAGATAGCGCAGCAGGCTGCCGTCGCCGCAGCCGAGGTCGAGCACCGACGCGCCCCTGGGTATCCAGGCGGCAATCGCGGCAAAATCCGGGCGTTCGGCGGCGAGCCGGGTAATGTCGTTTTGCGTCATGAGACACGCTCGCGGCTGACGTTGTCGAGGTAGGCGCGCACCACGTCGAAGTAGTGCGGATGCTCCATCAGGAAGGAATCGTGGCCATGCGTCGAGGTGATTTCCGCATAGCTGACGTTGCGCCGGTTGTGCAGCAAAGGCCGCACGATTTCGCGCGCGCGCTCGGGCGAAAAACGCCAGTCGGTGGTGAACGAGATCACCAGAAAATCCGCCTTGGCGCGCGCGAAGGCCCGGTTCAGGTCGCCGCCGAACTCATGCGCCGGATCGAAATAGTCCAGCGCCTTGGTCATCAGCAGATAGGTGTTGGCATCGAAATAAGCCGCGAATTTGTCGCCCTGGTAACGCAGATAGGATTCGATCTCGAACTCGATACCGTAGTTGTAATTGAATTTCCCATCGCGCAGTTCGCGCCCGAATTTATCCGCCATCGCGTCGTCTGACAAATAGGTGATATGCCCCAGCATGCGCGCCAGTCGCAGGCCGCGCGTCGGCACCACGTTGTGCCGGTAGAAATTGCCGCCGTGAAAATCCGGGTCGGTCAGGATCGCGCTGCGCGCCACATCGTTGAACGCGATGTTTTGCGCGGTGAGGTGCGGCGCGGCGGCGATCGCCAGCACATGGCGCACCCGCTCGGGGAAGGTCAGCGACCATTGCAGCGCCTGCATCCCGCCCAGGCTGCCGCCGACCACCGCCGCAAACTGCCGGATGCCGAGCAGGTCGGCCAGGCGCGCCTGCGACTCCACCCAGTCTTCCACCGTGATGACCGGGAAATTCGCGCCGTAGGGCTGCCCGGTTTCAGGGTCGATCGAAGAGGGGCCGGTCGAGCCATGACAGCCGCCGAGATTGTTCAGCCCGATCACGAAAAATTTATTGGTGTTGATCGGCTTGCCGGGGCCGATCATGTTGTCCCACCAGCCGATGTTCTCCTTGTCGTCCGCATAATGGCCCGCGACATGGTGATGCCCGGACAGCGCGTGGCAGATCAGGATCGCGTTGGATTTGTCGGCATTCAGCCTGCCATAGGTCTCGTACACCAGCTCATAGCGCGGCAGCACCGCGCCGCTGCGGAAAATCAGCGGGGTGTCGAAGTGCGCGCGTTTCGCGCTGACGATGCCGATGCTGCTTGATGTATTCAATGAGTACCCCAAAAACAAAAAACCCGTTCAGCTTGCGCGGAGCGGGTTGCCTCGCTTTAGCTGGAATGTTTTAAGTGCCCCGCAAGCTGATGTCAAATCGGCACTGATGCGCAGTTTCCGCGTTTTGCGGATAACTGTCAATCGGGGTCATGCATTGTGTCAGGCATTGAGCCGGTCCAGCAATTCGCGAATCTTGAGCGGATCGTCGGTGCGCAGAATCTTTTGCGTCAGTGCGGCGATTTCCGGCAGGCTGGTGGTGAGCACGCGCTGTTTGATGCTCGGCACTTGCGCCGAGAACATCGAGAATTGGCGCAGCCCCAGCCCCAGCAGCAGCCGCGTGTAAGCCAGTTCGCCGGCCATTTCGCCGCACACCGAAACCGGTACGCCGAGTTTGTTGGCGGTGCCGATGACGTGCGCCAGCAGTTGCAGTATGGCCGGATGCAGCGGGTCGTACAGGTGGGCGACATCCTCGTCGGTGCGGTCGATCGCCAGCGTGTACTGGATCAGGTCGTTGGTGCCGATGGACAGGAAATCGAGTTTTTTCGCGAACACGTTGATCGCCAGCGCGGCGGCGGGAATTTCGATCATGCCGCCGATCTTGACCTCGCGGTTGTACGGAATGCCGTCGATGTCCAGACTGTATTTGGTCGCCTCGATGAACAGCAATGTCTGGTTGAGTTCCGACACGCTGGACAGCATCGGTATCAGTATTTTGATGTCGCCGTGCTGCGCGGCGCGCAGCAGTGCGCGTAACTGGGTGCGGAACAGCATTGGCTCGGCCAGGCACAGGCGGATCGCGCGCAGCCCCAGTGCGGGATTGCTGGCGACGCGCCCCGCATTCTTGAGCTGCTTGTCCGCGCCGAGATCGAAGGTGCGGATCGTCACGGGCTGCCCGCCCATGCCTGCGGCGACGGCGCGGTACGCCTCGAACTGTTCTTCTTCATCCGGCAGTTCGTCGCGGTTGAGGAACAGGAATTCGCTGCGGAACAGGCCGATGCCGGTCGCGCCGTTTTCTTTCACCTCGGCGATGTCTGCCGGCTTCTCGATGTTGGCGTGCAATTCGATGACGCTGCCGTCCAGGGTGTTGGCGCGCGCGCTGCGCAGCCGTTTGAGTTTCTTGCGCTCCAGTTCCCATGCGCTCTGGCGCAGCTTGTATTCGGCCAGGATCGTTTTGTCCGGATTGACGATCAGCACGCCCTGTTCGCCGTCCAGGATCAGCAGATCGTCTTCGCGCACCAGTTCGCGGGCGTTGTGCAGCCCCACCACGCACGGCGTGTTCAGGCTGCGCGCGACAATCGCGGTGTGCGAGGTCGCGCCGCCCGCGTCGGTAACGAAGGCGGCATATTGCTGCGGCTTGAACTGGATCAGGTCGGCGGGGCTCAAGTCGCGCGCCACCAGGATGGTCTCGACATCGTGGCGCGCCGGCGGCGGCTGATGACCGGGGTGGCCGATAAGCCGCTTGAGCAGCCGCTCGGCGACCTGCTTCACGTCGGTCTGCCGCTCGCGCAGGTAGGCATCTTCGAATTCGTCGAATTGCGCAACCAGGGTTTCCGTCTGCATCTTGAGCGCCCATTCGGCATTGCAATGTTCGTTGGCGATCATCTCGCGCGGCGCGACGCTCAGCAGCGGGTCGTCCAGGATCATCTGGTGCAGTTCGATGAAGACGTCAAACTCGGCGGCGGCGTGGGCGGGGCGATTGCTGCGCAGGCTGGTGAATTCCTGGCGGGTGGCCTGCAGCGCGGCATCGAAGCGCGCAATCTCTTCGCCGACAAAGCGCTTGGGCAAAATATAATGCGCCACCTCCAGCGAGGTATGCGAAACCAGATGCGCATGGCCGATGGCGATGCCGCTGGAGACGGAGATGCCGTGCAGGGTGAAGCTCATTCAGCTTCTCCGAAGCGGTCGTTGATGAGGTTCAGAAGAGCCGGCATCGCCTCGGCTTCGTCTGCGCCGTCGGTCTCGATGCCGATGGTCGTGCCCTTGGCGGCGGCCAGCATCATCACACCCATGATGCTTTTCGCGTTCACACGGCGATTGTTGCGCGACAGCATCACCTCGCATTTGAAGCCGGAAGCCAGTTGCGTGAGCTTGGCCGAGGCGCGCGCGTGCAGGCCGAGTTTGTTAACGATCAGCGCATCTTGTTGTAGCATGACAGCCTTCCGAGTCAATATAAACGATACATTCGCGACCGCCCTCGATGGCGATTTGCGCCAGCTCCGGCAAGGTATTGCCGGAGCTGCACACCGTGCGCAGCAGCATCGGCAGGTTCACGCCCGCCACCCCCATCACGTTCTCGGCATGGCACAATTGCCGCGCGATGTTGCTCGGCGTGGCGCCGAATACATCCGCCAGAACCAGCACGCCGCCGCCGGTATCCAGTTGCTTGATCAGCGCCTGCCCTTCCACCAGTTTCAGTTGCGGATCGTCGCCGGCCAGCACCGTCAACACCCTGAGGTTGCGCGGCACTTCACCCAGCACATGTTTGACGCAATCGACAAAACTGTCACCCAGCCCGTTGTGGGTTACCAGTAAAATTCCGACCATAAACTACCCCCCATTGAATCAATACACCGCCGGCTGGACATGGCACACAAGCCGGCGGCTTTCTGTTGCAGGTTATCCATTATTCCACCTGCGGACGAATGCTCTTGTCGGCGAATTCTAGCCGTTTCTGAAATTCCGCTGTGAGATGGATGTTGCCGATGCTATCCACCAGCATCGCCTCGGGCAAATTCATTTGCAGCGCGGCGGCGCGCCAGCCGCCGGTTCCGGCGATGAATAACGGCTTGGACGCCGCGTCGGACAACATCCCGGCGCGCGCGCCACGCGTCAATATCGTCGCCGCCTGTATGCCCTGAGCGGGATGCCCGCTGCGCGGATCGATCAGGTGGCAATAGCGCGTACCGTCCAGCATGAAATAACGCTGGTAGTCGCCGGAGGTGCCGATGGCCTCGCCGTCGCGCAGTTCCAGCGTCGCCAGCGCGCCGGATTTGCGCGGATGCTGGATGCCGACGCGCCACGGGCGTTTGCCGTGCTGGCCGAGTGCTATGACATTGCCGCCGATGTTGATCAGCGCGTTGTGAATGCCCTGCTTGCGCAAGATTTCGGCGGCGCGATCCAGCGCATAACCCTTGGCGTAGCCGCCCAGATCGAGTTGCACGGCCTTGTTGTTGCTGCGTACCTTGTCTTGGTCGAAGACGATGTCGCTCATCTGCGGCTTGGCCGCGACCAGTGCCGCGATTTGCTGCTCGTCCGGCAGCGCCGCCTTGAACTCGTCGGCGTGGAACCCCCACAGCTGCACCAGCCCGCCGATGGCCGGATTGAACAGGCCCTGTGATTGTTGCGAGAGCTGCGCGGCATCCCGCAGCATCGCGGCGAGTTCCGGGGAAACGGCCTTGCTTTCGCCTTTGGCGAACGCCGCATTCAACTCGCTCAACTCGCTCGGCTGCCACGCATGCAGCAGGTAATGCAGCCGCTGGAACTCCTGCATTACCTCGTTCACCGCCTGCCTGGCGCGCGGTTCGCTCTCGCCATGCACGGTGATGTCCACCAGCGTGCCGAACACGTAGCCCTGCTCCTGATACAGCGGCTCCTTGCTCTCGCAGGCGGCAAGCAACAGGACGGCAACAATTGCCAGGAAGCGAATCAGTCCGGCCATCTAGGGATTCTCGGCGGCCTCGATTTCCAGCGACGCGGCGAGCAACGCCAGCCGCGCCACCACGCCGTAAGCGTAGAAACGGTTGGGCGTGTCGTCCGGCGCGCAATCCGGATTGGGCAGCGTGCAGCAGCTCTCGAACGCCAGCGGCTCGAAATGCATGCCGGGCGCATTCAGGTTTTCGTCCACGCCGCGCTCGGTATGCACGCGATAAAAACCGCCGACCACGTAATGATCGACCATGTAGACCACCGGCTCGGCTACCGCATCGTTGATGTGCTCGAAGGTGTACACCCCTTCCTGCACCAGCACATCCGAGACTTCCATGCCTTCCTTGACCACCGCCATCTTGTTGCGCTGCTTGCGGTTCAGTCCGGTGATCTCGCTGGCATCCTTCACCGTCATGACACCCATGCCGTAGGTGCCCGCATCGGCTTTGACGATGACGAAGGGGTCATGCTTCACGCCATATTCTGCGTATTTCACGCGCATCTTTTGCAGCACGCCATCCACCTGCGCGGCGAGGCAGGCTTCGCCGACGCGCTCATGGAAGTTGACCTGGTTGCAAACCGCAAAATAGGGGTTGATCAGCCACGGGTCGATGCCGAGCAGTTTGGCAAATTCGTCTGCCACGCGGTCGTAGGCGGCGAAATGCTGCGACTTGCGCCGCGCATGCCAGCCTGCCGAGAGCGGCGGATAAACTTTCTGGTCAAGATTTTTCAGAATGTCCGGCACCCCGCCGGATAAGTCGTTATTGAGCAACACTACACACGGGTCGAAGCCTGCACCCGATACCTGATCCTCAAGCACCAGCCGCCTGCCGCGCCGCACCAGCGGTTCCAGCGTCAGCGTGGCACCGTTGGGCAACTGGATCGGCGTGGCCCCGGTGATCTCCGGCAGCAGGCTGCCGACGCGCACGCGCATCCCGGCCTGCCTGATGATGGTGACCAGTTGCGCGACGTTTTGCAGGTAGAACATATTGCGCGTGTGGTTTTCCGGGATCAGCAGCACCCCGCGCGCTTCGGGGCAGATCTTCTCCACCGCGCTCTGCATCGCCTGCACGCACAGCGGCAGAAAATCCGGGTTGAGATTGTTGAAGCCGCCCGGAAACAGGTTGGTGTCCACCGGCGCCAGCTTGAAGCCGCTGTTACGCAAATCCACCGAAGCGTAGAACGGCACGGCATGCTCCAGCCATTGCGCGCGAAACCAATGCTCGATGGTCGGCATGGCATTCAGGAAGCGCCGCTCCAGATCGAGCAGCGGGCCGGTCAGGGCGGTAGTGAGATGAGGGACCATAATGTTTTGCGAATTAATCAATCTGGCGCATTCTAGCCGATAGCCTCAGGCTGTGGATAAATGGACGCTATACATAGCGTCAGAAATCGTAGCGAGCGGCTCCGGGGCGGGGGAGGCCGGAGCGCAGCGCCCGGAGCATACACAGCAGTATGTGAGGAGCGCGAGCACCGCCCGACCCCGCCCCGGAGCCGCGCAGTAGATTTATGACGCTATGTATAATTGTGCGGCCCCGCGCAGGCAGTTACAATGCCGCCATGTCCGATTTCAATCTCACCCATCATTTCCTGATTGCCATGCCTGCCATGCAGGAGGGGTTCTTTGCCGGCACGTTGACTTATATTTGCGAGCACAACGAAAACGGCGCACTGGGTATCGTGGTGAACCGCCCGATCACCCTGACGCTGGGCGAAATGTTCGATCAGATCGACATTCCATTGCATCAGCCCAAACTGGAAAAGATGCCGGTGCATTTTGGCGGGCCGGTGCAAACCGAGCGCGGCTTCGTGTTGCACGATATGCCGGGAAACTGGCAGTCCACGTTGCGCATCAACGACAGGCTGGCGTTGACCACCTCCAGGGATATTCTCGAAGCGATGGGCGAAGGGCGGGGGCCGCGCAACGTGATTGTCACGCTGGGTTATGCGGGTTGGGATCAGGGGCAACTGGAGCATGAAATGACCGAGAATATCTGGCTGACCGTGCCTGCCTCCGAACACATCCTGTTCGACCTGTCGCCGGAGGAACGCCTGCCTGCGGCAATGGCGCTGCTCGGCGTGGACTATGCCTCGCTGGTCGAAAATGCCGGACATGCCTGAGGGGGCGGCCATACACGCACCGGTTTTTATTCCCCCGGTTTTTATTCATCAGGGTACGCTACTCGCATTCGATTTTGGCACCAGACGCATCGGCGTCGCAGTCGGCAACACGCTGTTGTGTCGCGCCAACCCGTTGACCACGATTAATGACGAAAAAACCGATGCGCGCTTCGCCAGCATCGCGGCCTTGCTCGCCGAATGGCAGCCAAGCGCCCTGGTAGTGGGGCTGCCGAGCAACGATGACGGCACGCCGCACGAGCTGACCGCGTTATGCCGCCGCTTTGCCAACCGCCTCAAGGGGCGGTTTGATGTGCCGGTGATTTTGGTCGATGAGCGTTATACTTCGCTTGCCGCGAGCGCAGCCTTGAACGAACAGGGCATTCACGGCAGGGAGCAAAAAACCCTGATTGACCAATATGCCGCGCAGCAGATTTTGCAGGCTTATTTTGATGAACCCGCAGCGGGACTGATCGTATGAAAAATCCGCAACTCAACAAACACGGCGAACTCCAGCACTTGCTGACCACCGAGGGCTTGCCGGTCGGCATCGTGCGCGACATCCTCGACCGCGCCGCAACCTTCCTCGATGCCGCCGACGGGCACGAGATCAGGAAAGTCCCGCTGCTGCACGGCAAGTCGGTGTTCAACGTCTTCTTCGAAAACAGCACCCGCACCCGCACCACCTTCGAGATCGCCGCCAAGCGGCTGTCGGCGGACGTGGTCAACCTCAACATCGGCTCGTCTTCCACCAGCAAGGGCGAGACCCTGCTGGATACCGTGGACAACCTGTGCGCGATGCACGCCGACATGTTCGTGGTGCGCCACGCGCAGAGCGGCGCGGCGCATTTCATCGCCCGGCATGTCGCGCCGGATGTGCATGTCATCAACGCCGGCGACGGCCGCCACGCGCATCCCACGCAGGCATTGCTGGACATGTTCACCATCCGCCACTACAAGAAGGAATTTCACAACCTGCGCGTCGCGATCGTCGGCGACGTGCTGCATTCGCGCGTGGCGCGCTCGCAGATCCACGCGCTGACCACGCTCGGCGTGCCGGAAGTGCGCGTCATCGCGCCCAAGACGCTGCTGCCGACGATGGTCGAGAACCTCGGCGTGCAGGTCTATCACGACATGGCGCAAGGCTTGCGCGACGTGGATGTGGTGCTGATGCTGCGCCTGCAGCACGAGCGCATGCTGGGCGCGGCGCTGCCTTCCGCGCAGGAATACTACAAGTACTACGGCCTTACCGAAGAGAAGCTGGCGCGCGCCCGGCCGGATGCGATCGTGATGCATCCCGGGCCGATGAACCGTGGCATCGAAATCGATTCCTGCGTCGCCGACGGCGCGCACTCGGTGATCCTGTCGCAGGTGACGTTCGGCATCGCGGTGCGCATGGCGGTAATGAGCCTGTTGGCGGGAGCAAAGATATGAACATCCAGATCAAGAACGGGCGCCTGATCGACCCGAAAAATAACTTCGATGCCGTGTGTGATGTATTCATCGTGGCGGGCAGGATCGCGGCGCTCGGCACGGCACCGGGCGGATTCGCCGCCGACCGGGTGATCGACGCGAGTGGTCTGATCGTTGCGCCCGGCCTGATCGACCTGGCCGCGCGGCTGCGCGAGCCGGGCTACGAATACCGGGCAACACTGGAATCGGAGATGGACGCGGCGGTGGCGGGCGGCATCACCAGCCTCGCGTGCCCGCCGGACACCGACCCGCCGCTCGACGAACCGGGCCTGGTGGAGATGCTCAAGCACCGCGCCAAAAACCTGAACCGGGCGCATCTCTACCCGGTCGGTGCGCTGACCTCCGCGCTCAAGGGGCAGGAGCTGACCGAAATGGCCGAGCTGGCGGATGCCGGGTGCGTGGCATTCAGCCAGGCCGATGCGCCGCTCACCGATACGCGCGTATTGCTGCGCGCGATGCAATATGCCGCGACTTTTGATTTTTCCGTATGGCTGCGCCCGCAGGACAGTTTCCTCGCCAAGAACGGCGTGGCGCACGACGGCGAAGTGGCGACCCGCTGCGGCCTGCCCGCCATCCCGGTGTGTGCCGAGACCATCGCGCTTGCGACCATGCTGGCGCTGGCGCAGGAGACCGGTGCCAAGCTGCATATCTGCCGCGTCTCCAGCGCGGCGGGCGTGGAATTGATTCGCGCGGCGAAGCAACGGGGGCTGGCGGTGACCTGCGATGTCTCGATGAACCATGTGCACCTGTCGGAAATGGACATCGGCTTCTTCGACCCGAATTGCCACCTGATGCCGCCGCTGCGCAGCCTGCGCGACCGCGTCGCGTTGCGCGCCGGATTGCTGGACGGCACGATAAACGCGATCTGCTCCAACCACGCGCCGGTCGACGAGGATGCCAAGCAGTTGCCGTTCGCCGAAGCGGAAGCGGGCGCGACCGGCCTGGAATTGCTGCTGCCGCTGGTGCTGAAATGGGCGCAACAGGAAAATCTCGCGCTGTCCGGCGCGCTCGCCAAGGCCACGCTGCAACCCGCGCAGATACTGGGTCTTGACGCAGGGCATCTGAGCGTTGGCGCCGCCGCCGATGTATGTGTGTTCGATCCGGAGACGTACTGGAAAGTCGAGCCGGCCGCGCTGAAGAGCCAGGGCAAGAACACCCCGTTCACCGGCCTCGAAGTGCAGGGCAGGGTGCGCTACACGCTGGTGGACGGGCAGGTTGTTTATCAAGGCTAGCGTCGTTCAAGCCATGCAATCAAAAGCCCTCGGTTGCTTCCCGAAAGATTTCATGTTTTAACTATCCGCTGAAGAGTTCGCTGAACAACATCGAAACGGCGCATGAACAAGGAGATGGGCGATGACTGTCAAGCAAGCACTTGTTGTGGCCGCAAACATCGAAACCAAGATTCTGCTCATACGCGGGCAAAAAGTTATGCTGGATGCAGACTTGGCTGAACTCTATGGTGTTGAGACCAAGCGACTCAATGAACAGATGCGCCGCAATATTGAACGCTTCCCGGAAGATTTTATGTTCCGCTTGAGTGCCGAAGAAAAAGCCGAGGTGGTCGCAAATTGCGACCACCTCGCCAAGCTCAAGTATTCACCAACCTTACCGTATGCCTTCACAGAACACGGCGCGCTCATGCTGGGCAATGTATTGAAATCAGATCGCGCAGTAGAAGTCAGCCTCATGGTTGTGCGTGCCTTCGTGCAATTGCGGCAGATACTCGCATCCAACGCCGAACTGTCGCGCAAACTGGTCGCGCTTGAAAAGAACTACGACGTCAAATTCAAAGCAATTTTTGAAGCTATCCACCAGCTGATGGCTCCCGCCGACCCTAAAAAGAAACGCCCAATCGGTTTCGCGCCTTGGGAGAAAAAATGATGCTGACCTTGAGACTCATTCGCGCTGGTACTCAGCCCCGCTGCCTACAATAGCAAAACCAGCACCATGCTGTGCTGCCCGATGACCACGCAGATCAAAGGTTACCCGTTCGAGGTCATCATCCATGCGGAAGATGTCAGCGGTGCGGTGCTGCCTGACCAAGTCAAAAATCTCGACTGGCGCGCCCGCAAAGCAACGCCGAAAGGCAAGGCAACGGATGAAGAGCTGAACGAAGAGCGCGCCAAGATTGCTGCGCTGCTGGGGATGCGTGGAATTTCCGCATAGCAAAATACCGAGGCAGAGAAGTTTGCATCACAATGTTTTGTATGCTAGCCAAGTAAAGTGATGCTGCCCCCATAGTTTCCAATCGTTTTATATATGTGCAACGGGCTGTTTTTTTCCTTGTGCGCGCTTCACCGGTTTGGCCTGTTCCGCATAATAAGCATTGAGAGCCTTGACCAGAGATTTCCCAATTTCCTCGGCAAGATTGACCGGAACCGCATTGCCGATTTGCTTGTATTGCGAGGTCATGGAGCCTTCGAATATCCAATCATCCGGGAATGTCTGGATGCGCGCATATTCGCGCACTGTGAAAGGCCGGGTCTCGTCCGGGTGGCAGCGTTCCGTTTGTTTTTGCGCCGGGGCGCAGGTTAGCGTGAGGGAAGGCTCGTCCCATGATATGCGGCGCGCCATGCCAGTCTTGCCACCGGAAAGATGAAAGCTTCCCTTCATGTATTCCTTCTGGATTTCCAGCGGCAATTCGCGCCAATAGCCACCGGGAGGAATCATGGTCATAATTTCGCGTTTACGTTTTGGGTAAGCCTGCCCTGGGGAGACGGGCACATCGCAATTGAACAGCCGCCCTTTCTTGAGTGCATCACGCAAGGTATAAAATTCCTTATGCGGTTTCGGCCACTCGAATGTCAAACCAGTACCTTTTTTCAATCCGACTACAAGCAGGCGTTCGCGCTTTTGCGGTACGCGATGAAAAATTGCTTTAAGTAGGCGCGGTGGCAATACTTCGTAGCCCAGTTCGTCAAGTATGGAAACCATGCCCTGTATGGTTCGCCCTCCATCGTGAGACAGTAGGCCGCGCACATTTTCGCCAACACAAATGAGAGGTTTTATTTCCTTCACCGCCCGCGCGAACTCATAAAACATAGTGCCACGCGCATCTTCGAATCCCAGTTGCTTCCCGGCATAGCTGAATGCTTGGCACGGAAAACCGCCAGTCAGCACATCGACCTTGCCTTGTAGCGGGTGAAAATCCAGTGCTGCCACATCACCTTCGATTACATTCCAGTGTGGGCGATTCTTGCGCAAGGTGGCGCAAGCTTCACGGTTAATTTCGTTCAACAACACACAGTGCAGCCCCGCCTTTTCCATTCCCAAGGCCAGCCCTCCCGCCCCTGCGAATAGTTCCGCAACAGTGTATGCCCCTTCAGGCGCGGCGGCGACTTCCGGTGTTTCTTCATCAAACATGAAACCGATTTGCCCGAATTGTTTGAGGTCGTTCGAGCGGTAAACGCGGTAATTATTGATGGGATGGCGCACGGATTCGAGCTTGCCCGACTTGTCCCATCGCCTCAACGTTTCCTTGGAAACTGACAAGATGTCGGCGACTTCCGATAAGGGAAAAAATTCTTTCATGAAATAACCATGTGTAAGGTTGTGGGCGTGGTTATTGTATTTGAATGCGATACCTTTGTGTTGGCAAATAAAGCGGGGAGAATGCGCAGCGGCTACACGCATGCAAATGGGGAAAGTGATGACAAAAGCAGAACGCAAGCGCATCCTAGAGCAGGTCAAGGAATGGTTCCGCACGGTAATTGTGCCGAACCATTTGGAGAATACGCAGAAGTTAATCTCACCGTCCGAGTTCAACATCAACCCGTTCACTGTACCTTATTTGGCGGCATACCTGACAGGCGAGCTTACGCCGGAATCAGTGGCGAAAGCACTGCTTTATCCAAGAGTGCTGGGGACTTCCATCACCACCAGTTTTGGAATGAATATGCAGACATTCATTAGCGATGTGCTGAAGAACTCGTTTGGCTCTATGGTAAGCGGGATAGACATTGAGTTTGAAGATGCGCTGGATGGCAGGCATAAATATTGCCAAGTAAAACTGGGTCCAAACACCATCAACAAGGATGACGTAGTAACGATTCACAATCACTTTAAAGATGCACGCAATCTTGGGCGTACCAACAACGTTAGTGTCGCGCATGGAGACTTGGTAGTTGCGATAGTGTATGGCGAGCCGGGGCAGGAAAGCGGCCACTATAAAAAATTGCGCGATGAGTACGATTACCCACTTTTCATTGGCCAAGAATTTTGGCAGCGCTTGACGGGTGACAAAAACTTTTATGTGGAACTGCTGCGCGCTATTTCCGAAGTTGCTATTGAAGCGCGCGGTGCGGTTGTACTGGATGAAACCATGCAGCAACTTGCCGCAACCCCGGAAATCAAGAAGCTGGCGGGGCAATAGGCGCAGCCTTGCAACCGGATTGGTGGCGCGGCAGTTACTTCTGACTTTCAGACATGGCCTCGCAAAAATATCCTCTGTCTGTTTGGGACATTGCCGCCGCGCTGAAAAAGCGTTACCGCGACTTCAACCACTACAACCTCAAAAACCCGCTGGACGAACTGCTGTTCATCATTTGCAGCACCAAGACTGGCGAAGCGAGTTACCGCAGCACTTACCGCTCGCTGAAAGAAACCTTCCCCACCCATTTACACATCGCCGAAGCGCCCGCCGAATATATCGCGCGGCCTATCGTCAGCGGCGGGCTGTCGAACCAGAAGGCCAAGGCGATCCGCGATCTTTTCGACATCATCGTGGAAGAGTTCGGCGAGCCGACTCTGAAACCACTGCGCAAAATGAGCGACAAGGATGCCGAAGCTTTCTTGTTGTCTCTGCCGGGAGTCGGCAAGAAGGTGGCGCGCTGTGTGTTGATGTATTCGCTGGACAGGCAAGTATTTCCCGTGGATACGCATTGCTGGCGCATCGCCAGCCGACTCGGCTGGGTCAGGCCGACGCAAAAAGACCGGCACTGCGCGCCGCGAGATATGGATCGCCTGCAATCCAAAATTCCACCCGAGCTTCGTTACTCGCTGCACGTGAATATGATTTCTCTCGGGCGTGAGATTTGCACTCCGACCGCGCCACGGTGCGATGAATGCCCAATATCGGCTTGGTGCCCCAGGATTGGTGTGCCAAAAGGGTAGGTTGTAACTCGCCGCGACTCACGCCCGCCTGTTGCATGTAACAAAAAAGCTGGTAATATGCGTTTCATGTAACGGTATGCATTGGGGGTAATTATGGGAACAAGTACATCGGCGCGGGTGCAGAAGCATCGCGCGGCATTGCGGGAAGCCGGGTTGCGGCCGGTGCAGATTTGGGTGCCGGATACGCGGCGCGCGGGATTTGCCGAGGAGTGCCACCGTCAATCGAAGTTATTGCAAAGCGATGCGCAGGAGCGCGAAACTGCCGACTGGCTTGAGGCGGCGGCCGACCGCGAAGGCTGGCAATGAGGCGTGGCGATCTGGTGACGGTGGCCTTGCAGGGCGATCTCGGCAAGCCGCGCCCGGCATTGGTGATCCAGTCCGATCTGTTCGATACGCATCCTTCCGTAACGATTTTGCCGGTGACCAGTGAGCTGCGCGTCGCGCCGCTGTTTCGCATTTCCGTGAATCCGAGCGAACTGAATGCACTGACCAAGCCTTCGCAGGTGATGGTGGATAAGCCGCAATCTGTCGCGCGCGAAAAAGTCGGTGCGGTAATCGGCCGCTTGGACGATGAGACGATGCTGGCAGTGAATCGGGCTCTGGCGGTTTTCCTTGGATTTGCTTGACGATTGTCGGATACTTTAGCGGCAGTTTTGTTTTTTTTGACAGTCTTGTATCGCGCATCGACCGGTGCGAGCCGGGCTCTTGCCAGAATCTTTCGTAGTAAAATGCATCTGTCAGATTTCCCACCGCAGTATCTATTTCCAGCTCATCCATGAACCCATTACTCGATTTCTCCGGTCTGCCGCGTTTTGCGGAGATCAAACCCGAACATGTCGCCCCGGCGATCGAACAGTTGCTGGCGGAAAATCGCGCGCTGATTGTGCGGCTGCTCAATGTTAGTGCACCGCCGACCTGGCAGGATTTCATCGTGCCGATGGAGGATGCCAACGAGCGGCTGTCGCGCGCGTGGGGGCCGGTCGGGCATTTGAACGCGGTGATGAACAGCCCCGAGTTGCGCGAGGTGTATAACGCGACGCTGCCGATCATCACCCAGTATTACGCCGAGCTCGGCCAGAATCTCGCGCTGTTCGATAAATTCAAGGCATTGCGCAACAGCCCTGAATTCGCCGGCTTGAGCGCGGCGCGCAAGAAGATCATCGAGAACGAGTTGCGCGATTTCCGCCTCGGCGGCGCGGAGTTGCCGGAGGACAAGAAGGCGCGCTATCTGGAAATTCAGGAACGTCTGGCGGAATTATCGTCGCGCTTTTCCGACAACCTGCTCGACGCGACCAACGACTACACGCTGGTCATCGAGGATAAAAACGAATTGAGCGGCCTGCCGGAAGATGTGTTGCAGGCGGCGCAGGAAGCGGCGGTCGCAACAGGCAAAACCGGCTGGCTGTTCACGCTGAAAGCGCCGTCCTACATGCCGGTGATGCAATACGCCGACAACCGCGCGTTGCGCGAAAAAATGTATCGCGCCTCTGGCACGCGCGCCAGCGAATTTGGCAAACCGGACTGGGACAATACGCCGCTGATGGATGAGATCGTCAAGCTGCGCGGCGAGGAGGCGAGCCTGCTGGGCTTTGCCAACTTCGGCGAATTGTCGCTGGCGACCAAGATGGCGGAGTCGCCGCAACAGGTGGCCGAATTCATGCGCGAACTGGCGCAGCGCGCGCGACCCTTCGCCGAAAAAGACCTGGCGGAGCTGCGCGAATTCGCGCGCGCCGAACTGGGATTGCAGGAATTGCAGTCTTGGGACATCGGCTACGCCAGCGAAAAATTGCGCGAAAAGCTTTACGCCTTTTCCGAGCAGGAAGTGAAACAGTATTTCCCGGAAGATGCGGTGCTGCCCGGTATGTTCAAGCTGGTCGAGACACTGTATGGCTTGCAGATCAAGGCTTCCGTTGCGCCCCTGTGGCATGACGACGTGCGCTTCTTCGATATCCGCGACGCGCAGGGGCAACTGGTCGGCCAGTTCTATCTCGATATGTACGCGCGCAACAGCAAGCGCGGCGGGGCGTGGATGGATGATGTGATCACGCGCCGCCGTCTGGCGCCAGATGCGTTGAAAAATCGAGCCATTCAGACGCCGGTCGCCTATCTGAACTGCAACTTCTCCGCGCCGGTGGGCGGCAAGCCCGCCGTGTTCACGCACGACGAAGTGATCACGCTGTTCCACGAATTCGGCCACGGCCTGCATCACCTGCTCACCGAAGTGGAAGACCTCGCCGTGTCCGGCATCAACGGCGTGGAATGGGACGCGGTGGAGCTGCCCAGCCAGTTCATGGAAAATTTCTGCTGGGAATGGGACGTGCTGCACGGCATGACGCAGCACGTGGACACAGGAGACAAGCTGCCGCGAACATTGTTCGACAAGATGCTCGCCGCGAAGAATTTCCAGAGCGGCCTGCAGACCTTGCGCCAGATCGAATTTTCGCTGTTCGACATGCTGATGCACAGCAACTTCGAGGCGGGCGGCGCAAAATCCATCCTGCAACTGCTCGACGAAGTGCGTGCCGAAGTGGCGGTGCTGATCCCGCCCGCGTTCCACCGCTTCCCGCACAGTTTCTCGCATATCTTTGCCGGCGGTTATGCGGCGGGCTATTACAGCTACAAATGGGCGGAGGTGCTGTCCGCCGATGCGTACAGCCTGTTCGAGGAAAACGGCGTGTTGAACCCGGATGTCGGCGCGCGCTTCCGCGCCGAGATACTGGCGATGGGCGGCAGCCGCGGCGCGATGGATTCGTTCAGCGCGTTTCGCGGGCGCGAGCCGAGCATCGATGCATTGTTGCGGCATAATGGGCTACTCGAAACGGCTTATTCCAATTCTATTTCAAAGGTCGAATAACCCGGTAGGGGCGCGATTCATCGCGCCCTGATATATTCATGCACCAGAAGAAGGGCGCGATGAATCGCGCCCTTACGATATTGCACTATTGATAGAAAAATGGAATTTAGGAGGCACAATGAAGCGCATCGTTTTGTTGTTGAGTTGTTTGGCGGTGATGCCGTCGGGCGCACAAGCGGGCGAGCTGTACCGTTGGCTGGACGCAAAGGGCAAGGTGCATTACGGCGATTTGCCTCCGGCGGACGCGACGCAGGTAACAACCATCAAATCCCCCGCAGCTGCCGCCACGACACCGGGCGAAGATTTGCCCTATGAAACGCGCCGCGCGCAGCAGAATTTTCCGGTCACCCTGTATGCCGCGGACAACTGTGCCGAAGCCTGTAATCAGGCACGCGAGCTGTTAAAGAAACGCGGCATCCCGTTCAGCGAGAAGAGACTGCAAACACAGGAAGAAATTGATGCCTTCAAGGCGCTTTCCGGCAGCGACAGCACGCCTACCCTTGCGGTGGGCAAGACCTTTCTGAAAGGTTTTCTGGCCGGGCAGTGGCATGGCGAACTCGATATCGCCGGCTATCCGAAGACCGCACCCTATCGCGCACCCGGTGCGCTTCCTGCTTCCGCGCCTGCCGCAGCGAGCCAGGTCGCTCCTGCCAATCCCGCCGCGCAATGAAGCTGGCGACCTGGAACGTCAACTCGCTGAAAGTGCGTCTGCCGCAGGTGCTGGACTGGCTTGTCGCCAACCCGGTCGACGTGTTGTGTTTGCAGGAGACCAAGCAGCAGGACAAGGATTTTCCGCAGGCCGAATTTCAGGCGGCGGGTTATCACAGCGTATTCAGCGGACAGAAGACCTACAACGGTGTGGCA
>Ga0209212_1003960_pt1 | contig 18853 bp, 16 predicted proteins | sample RifGroC2_FD_183996 | JGI IMG/M metagenome (GOLD analysis project Ga0209212, IMG submission 183996) | Groundwater microbial communities from Rifle, Colorado, USA - Groundwater C2 (SPAdes) (version 2) | ecosystem: Environmental > Aquatic > Deep subsurface > Groundwater | place: Rifle, Colorado...
AAGCCTCTTCCAGCTGCGAACTGCCGGACGCGCCGCCGCCGACCTTGGTGGTAAAGCGCATCTCGCCGTGGCTGGAGGAAAGGAAATAGGCCGCCACGGTGTCGCCTTCCTTGACCGTGACATTGCCGTCCAGGTCGAGGAACTCCTTGCGGTCGATAACACCCTCCCCCTTCTGGCCAGTATCCATGAATATCCATTCGGCGCTGACCTTCAGCACCAAGCCGGAAACCTTCTGTCCCGGTTCCATCCAGCGGCTCTTCTGCCCGCCGCTCTTCTCGAACAGTTCGGCAAAGCTTTCGCCTTCGTTTTCTTCTTCAACGTTCTCCAGCAGTTCATCGTTGTCTATCATTGGTTTCCCCGTTCATGCGTGATGCCGCAATGTATATCAGAGTCCGCCATGCTGGCAAGATTCTTAATTTTGAAATTTGCGGGAGGGGTCGCAATGCTGGAATTTTGCTAAATAACCCTTCGGGCAACCAGTTCGCTTCGAGCCTCGAATTGCGACTCATCCGCCCTCCCGGACGGGATCGGCACTGGTTATTGTTGCATGAGTCTGTTATAACGATCTCGCGTGGACAGGTCGGATTGAGATTGGTTATTGTTTCAAGGTTTCATGTTCTTATTCGCATTTGTATTCAAATTGACATTCAAGCGTAGGGGCGAACCGTTGTGTTCGCCCAATCCGTGCCGGGTTTATATTGGTATTCCATTGCGCACCCAGTTGCATAGAATATCCTTCTTGAGGACTCATATTTGAAAAGTAATCACACCCAAGTTCAACCATGAATTTTATCTTGTTGTACGGGAGTTAACATATGTTTAGGCAGATTGTATTGGGGCTCACAGTTATAATTTGTTTTCTTACTTCAGGATGCATCGGTAAATATATTGCTGCTTTAGGTCCACCAAGAACAATAATTTTAAGAGACATTACTGAAGCAAATGAACTGACAAATAAACCAAAATATAGCATTAGAGTTAATATGCTAACAGATGAGCGTTTAAAGCAGGAATTTATAGGCAAGGTGTACAGCAATATGGGCGAACATGTTAAAGACCTTCAGCTGCATGATGGCCGTACACTTGATAAAGCTTTATCATTTATAATAGCTGGTTCACTTTCACGTGATGGGTATGATGTTGTCATAAACAATAATGATACAAGTAAACCTGTGGCATACGAAATCAGTGGTGTTATAAAAAGTTTTGAATTAACTGAAAAATCATCGAGACCAAATGCATATAATTCACTGCACAGTGAATCAAAAAGACCTATTACTACGTACAATTATGGTGTCAAGTCAACAGGACTTTCATATCTTGAATTGTCAATATTTGAGGTGGCCACGGATAAAAAACATATCAAGATCATAGATATTTATTATGAAGCTGATGGCATCACTGCTCAAGAAATGGCCACAAAAGTCACTACGGGTATTTTGAATAGATTTAAAGTTATTATGCGCGATGTCACCTATAACTCCAGCTTGCCAAGCAAATAAGTCGGGTAAAACCAGGGACGCTTCCCATATTTTGTAAAGAATCAAGATAAAACGGGGAGACGCTGAAAAGGCGGCTCCCCGTTTTGATGTATTTCGTCGGTGTCTTTGCGGGGAAGGAACGGTAATCTGGTAAAATCACAGGAATCAACAACCTTGAACAGTAAGAACCGGAATACCGGAGAAATGAGAGTCGTTTGTGATCAAAATCGCTTTGCGGCAAAGAGCGGTGGCGCCGATAATTGCATCGGGAAGTTTGGTGTCAAGCACGAAGCGTGGTTTACCACTCATCGCGCAGACTCCGTTGAGTAGCTACAGCGTCACCCTTCCAGTTCATAATGCCGCACAGATCACTGAAACGATAGGTAACATCAGATTTTCTGGTTTCTGCCTGACGGGCAAGCAAAAATTGAACAAAATCTCGCACCTCGCGCCGTTGGGGGGCAGGAAGTTGCGACAGATCAAGCAGATTGGCAGCAGAACGTGGCATGATCATTCCTCCTTGTTTTCAACGGGATTACGGTATCACAGAGGCCATGTCATGACAAGTTTGCGTTACACTGACTGACGAAAATGAGGTCTGAAAGAGTTTCAAAGCGTTTACCCTATAAACGGCAGTTAACCGCCGAGAAAAACGGATGCACGCCGATAAAACCTGGACTTAAATCAAAAAAATTAAACACCATAAGGGTTAAACCAGTATTTTGTTCAAGCTTTTGATTTCTCGCTTAGAAGCGCCTACTTCTGGCGGCGTGTATCTGCGTTCATCGGCGGTTAATTGCTTTTTCTGGGTTTACTCATTTCAAAAGGCGGCCGAACGGTTGCCTTTTGCTTTTGTAAGCACGGGAGTCTGCGGTGCTTCAAACTCTGCCACAACATATTTTTGAAATCAAACATGCAAAGCCGGCCCCCGGGTGCTATACTGTTCCGCATTGATCTTATCCGGTCACTTCAGCATGGTTCAGTTGTCGGATAATAACTCACCCAAAACGAGCCGATGCACTGATGATCAAGGGTAGAAGAATACAAATTACCGGGAGACTGCAATGGGAATATTTGACAAGGTAACTGAAAAGATCCAGCAGACAAAGACCGATATCCGTCCGAAGTTCCTGTCTGTATCAGAAGAAGAACTGAAGAAACTGCTGATTCAGGGGGAGTCGCTTGTTTCCACGATAACGCAGGCCGTGGCAACCAGTGCCAAGACACTGATTTTGACAAATCTGAGAATCATCGTCTATGACCACGGGATGCTTACTTCCAGCTTTAAGGACTATTATTTCAGAGACATGAGGGATGCGCGCTTGGACATGACCGTGTTGAGCGGGGGCACGATAACCATCAATGCCGACAAGGGCAACAATGCCGGAACCGTAACCATAACGGATCTGCCGTTGCAGGAATCGAAGCTGTTCTATTCACACCTTCAGGAGATTGAAAGGGACTGGTGGGAGAAAAAGCGGGCCCTCGAACTGGAAGAGAAACGGGCTGTTGCCGGCGGAACCAACATCTCAATGGCATCACCTCAAAACTCAAGCACCCCTGCGACATTGCCGGGCGATGATATAGAGAGCAAACTGCAGAAATTGAAAGGGCTGTTCGATAAGGGGCTGATTGACGAGAGCGAATATAAAGAACGAAAAATCAAGTTACTGGAACAGTTATAGAGTCCATCCTCCCAAACAGAAAAAGCCCCCGGCTGCATGCGCAACCGGGGGCTTTTCTTTGTAACGTCAGATCTGATTACAGACCGAGCTGCTTGAAGAAGTCGGTTCCCTTGTCATCGACCAGGATGAAGGCCGGGAAGTTCTCGACTTCGATCTTCCAGACAGCTTCCATGCCCAGTTCGGGGAAGTCGATGCACTCGACCTTCTTGATGTTTTCTTCGGCCAGAACGGCAGCCGGGCCGCCGATTGAACCGAGGTAGAATCCGCCGTATTTCTTGCAGGCGTCGGTGACCTGCTGGCTGCGATTGCCCTTGGCGATCATGATCAGCGAACCACCCTTGGACTGCAGTTCGTCAACATAGCTGTCCATGCGACCGGCCGTGGTCGGGCCGAAGGAACCTGAGGCCTTGCCGGGAGGAGTCTTGGCCGGACCGGCGTAGTAGATCGGGTGGTTGAGCAGGTATTCCGGCAGCGGCTTGCCGCTGTCCATGATCTCCTTGAACTTGGCGTGGGCGATGTCGCGACCGACCACGATCGTGCCGGAGAGCAGCAGCGGTGTTGAGACCGGATGCTTGGTCAGTTCGGCCAGGATGTCTTTCATCGGCATGTTCAGGTCGATCTTGACACCATGCTCGTGCTTGCCGCGATACTGGTCCGGGATCAGGCGGCCCGGATTGCGGTCCATCTCCTCGACGAACAGGCCGTCCTTGGTGATCTTGGCCTTGATGTTGCGGTCGGCCGAACAGGAGACAGCCATGCCGACCGGGCAGGATGCGCCGTGGCGCGGCAGACGGACAACGCGCACGTCATGGGCAAAGTACTTGCCGCCGAACTGGGCGCCGATGCCGAGCTTCTGTGCCGCTTCCAGCAGTTTGTTTTCCAGCTCCACGTCGCGGAAAGCCTGGCCGTGCTCATTGCCGCTGGTCGGCAGTCCGTCCAGTTCCTTGGCAGTGGCCAGTTTGACCGACTTCATGCAGGCATCGGCCGAGGTGCCGCCGATTGCGAAAGCGATGTGGTACGGCGGGCAGGCAGCGGTACCGAGATATTTCATCTTTTCCACCAGGAACTTGTACAGCTTGTCCGGTGTCAAAAGCGCCTTGGTCTCCTGATAGAGCATGGTCTTGTTGGCGGAACCGCCCCCCTTGGCCATGAATACGAATTTGTAGTAATCGCCGTCGGTAGCCATGATGTCGATCTGGGCCGGCAGGTTGGTGCCGGTGTTGAGTTCTTCGTACATATCCAGAGCCACGGTCTGGGAATAACGCAGATTCTCTTCGGTGTAGGTCTTGTAAACACCCTTGGAGAGCCACTCTTCGTCCTTGACGCCGGTCCAGACCTGCTGTCCCTTCTTGGCGACGATGGTAGCGGTGCCGGTGTCCTGGCAGACCGGCAGATCGAACTGGGCGGCGATTTCGGCATTACGCAGGAAAGCCAGCGCCACGCCTTTGTCATTCATCGATGCTTCGGGGTCGGCGAGGATCTTGGCCACCTGCTCGTTGTGGGCGGGGCGCAGCAGGAAGGAAACATCCTTCATGGCCTCGTTGGCCAGGATCGAAAGCGCCTCCGGGCAAACCCTGACAACATCCTTATCGGCGAATTTCTCGACGGTCACGTACTTTTCCGAGCCCTCGATCTTGCGGTATTTGGTCTCATCCTTGGCAAGCGGGAACGGCTCCTGATAAACGAACGGTTTGGTGGACATTGATACTCTCCTTTCTGTGTGGGGATTGTGTTGATATTTAGATCCGGCTCAACATACTGTATACAAATTATGAATACATTTTACTAATGCAATCGGTGAGATAAATCAAGGCAAAACTTGAAATTATTTCCTCCGGATTACAGGATGCTTGCGCGGGATGCGGCTATAACTTATAATCCCCGCCACTTTACCACCAAGGAGCGCCGCATAATGAACCCAAGATTACCCGCCGAATGGGAAATACAGGATGGAGTCCTTTTGGCGTGGCCGCACGAAGCAACCGACTGGGCCGGAACGCTGGACAAAGTCCGGCCGGTCTTTGCCGAAATCATCCGCCAGATCACCCGGTTCGAACGCGTGCTGCTGGTTACGCCGCACGTTTCGTCAACCGCCGAATACCTGGCATCCGTGGGAGTTGAACTGAATAGCGTCACCATCTGCGAAATCCCCAGCAACGACACCTGGGCACGGGACTTCGGCCCGATCACGGTCATATACAATGACAAACCGGTGCTGATGGATTTCGGCTTCAACGGCTGGGGGCTCAAGTTCGCCGCCAACCACGACAATCAGATTACGAAACGGCTCAAGGAACTGGGTGCGCTGAAACCCAACCTGAACACGATCGGACTGGTATTCGAAGGGGGCAGTATCGAGAGCGACGGCCTGGGAACGATCCTGACCACCGCCGAATGCCTGCTTTCGCCCAACCGCAACCCGCAGTTGGACAGGAGCGAGATCGAACAGGCCATGGCCTCGCTGATCGGTGCGCGCCGGGTTCTCTGGCTCAACCACGGCTGGCTGGCCGGCGACGATACCGACTCCCACATCGACACGCTGGCGCGCATCTGCCCGAACAACACGATCGTCTACCAGGCCTGCGAAAATCCGGTAGATGAACACTTTGAAACTCTCAAGCTGATGGAAGCGGAACTGAAAGCCTTCAAGACCCCGGATGGATCGCCCTATAACCTGGTCGCCCTCCCCTGGCCCACGGCCCGCTTCGACAGCGCCGCCCACCGCCTGCCGGCCACCTACGCCAACTTCCTGGTGATCAACGGCGCGGTGCTGGTTCCGACCTACCGCGACCCGGAGAAAGACCGGAAGGCCCTGCAACTGATCGGCCAGGCCTTTCCCGGCCGCGAGGCGATCGGCATCGACTGCCTGCCGCTGCTGGAACAGCACGGCTCGCTGCACTGTGTGACCATGCAGCTTCCCAGGGGGGTGCTGGCATGACAATCCTGAAGGCGGCCATGATCCAGCAGAGCTGCGGCAACGATCGCGATTCCAACCTGGAAAAGAGTTGCGGCATGATCAGGGAAGCGGCCGCCTCAGGCGCAAAGCTGGTGGTGCTGCAGGAGCTGCACACCGGCCCCTATTTCTGCCAGATCGAGAACCCGGACCTGTTCGACCTGGCCGAGCCGATCCCCGGCCCGTCCACGGCGAATCTCGGCCAACTGGCCCGCGAACTCGGGATCGTGATTGTAGCTTCGCTATTCGAGCGCCGCGCCCCCGGCCTGTACCACAACACCGCGGTGGTGCTGGAAAAGGACGGCAGCATCGCCGGCACCTACCGCAAGATGCACATCCCCGACGACCCCGGCTTCTACGAGAAATTCTACTTCACTCCGGGCGACCTGGGCTTCACGCCAATCGAGACCTCGGTCGGCAAACTGGGAGTGCTGGTCTGCTGGGACCAGTGGTATCCGGAAGCGGCGCGACTGATGGCGCTGGCCGGGGCCGATCTGCTGATCTATCCGACCGCCATCGGCTGGGATCCCCATGACACCGGTGAGGAGCAAGAGCGCCAGCGCGAGGCCTGGATCACGGTCCAGCGCGGCCACGCCATAGCCAACGGCCTGCCGCTGCTGGCGGTCAACCGGGTCGGCTACGAAGCTTCTACGGAGTGTAACGACATTGGCATCAAGTTCTGGGGAAGCAGCTTTGCAGCCGGCCCCCAGGGTGAATTCCTGGTGGAGGCCTCACGGGACAGCGAGGAAGTCATACACGTTGCGCTGGATCTTGCGCGAAGCGAGCGGGTACGGCGCATCTGGCCGTTTCTGCGCGACCGGCGCATCGACGGGTACGGTGATCTGTTGAAACGGTTCAGGGACTGACATGGCCATCCAAGATAAGGAAATCCTGGAGGCGCTCTCCAGCTCGCGCATTCTGACTTCGATGATCACACCGGCGGTGTTGATCTCGGCCTGCGGCACGCTGATATTCTCCACCTCGGCCCGTCTGGGGCGCATCTTCGACCGCGTGACCGTGATGAAGAACGAGGTTGAAACGATCCTGCAGGGCAAGAGCAGTTATCCCATGGAACGGCTGAAAAACCTGAAGGCGCAGGTTGAACTGCAAAAAAGAAGAGCGGTGCTGATCCAGAAGGCCATGGCGGCCCTGTACACCGCCACGGTACTGTTTGTAGCGGCCAGCCTGGCCATCGGAGTCAACGTGGCCTATGGCAGTCCCGGACAGGCCTGGATACCGACCCTGCTGGCGCTTGCCGGCGGTCTGTTCCTGTTTGCCGCTTCGACCCTGCTGCTCTACGAGAGCCGCTTCAACCTGCGCTTCGTCACCCGGACGATTAATTTCATCGAGTTCCTGGAAGATAAGGCAATTTCTCAGGAGAATGACAAAAACAGACCTGATTCAGGCAATCAAAAATAATTTTCGTATTGACAGCCTCAAAAAGGCTGTGCTATATATCTTCACCTTGCTGCACAGCCGGGTCTGACTGTTAAAAAGTCTGGGAAAGCCCATAAACAGGGCGTGCGCAAGAAACCAATATTCCCCTTTAGCTCAGTTGGTAGAGCAGGTGACTGTTAATCACCTTGTCCATGGTTCGAGTCCGTGAAGGGGAGCCAAACGTTACTCTCAGCAAATTCATTTGTTGAGCTTATTTAAAAAGGATCTATGGGTGGCAACTCCCATAGATCCTTTTTTATTTTCCCCACCTTTTTCCCATGCTTGTCTTTCCCCTCTTCTTCAAAGTCATCGCGACGGCTTGCGACAAAATTAGTTGCAACTCACGACGATTGACGACATTATTCTGCAGACAATTGAACAGTTCCCGGAGAAGCGCATCGACGAGCAAAACCACTCCGCCTTTGTCGATATGGTACAGGATGAGATCAAGCGTCTGCATCCGGGTATAATTGCCCGCTATCGCCTGCGTCCCGCGGAATTTGCCGCATGGCAGGAGACGAGAAAGTTGTAGTAGAATACGGGAAGTTGTCGGTGTCGGGTCTCCACTGATGACATTGTCACAGGTGGAGACCTGACACTGTAGCACTCTCGAAATACTTCACGCCTCTTCTCACACGGAGGCGCGGAGCCACGGTGAAAACCAGTATAAAGGTTTTCAGATCTTTGGGGTAAACCAAGATTAACGGTTTGAAGTTTTTGGTGATAAACCCAAAAATGTTTTTGTTGTTGATTTTCCCGGTGCCTCCGTGGCTCCGTGTGAAGACCAGTATAAAGGTTTTCAGATCTTTGGGGTACGGATGTCATGATCAAGTTCGTCGGCACGAATCAGATTCGGATATCAAGAGGTGTGATGTTGGAGAAATGAGTTTTGAGGTGACCGTTTTACTGAAAATTTACTCAACTGATATGTCGTTTTAATGTGCACAGACAAAATATTCCATTTGGGAAGATCACCGGTTCACGCGCGCATGCGCGTGAACCGGTCAACAATGAGTTCGACGAGAGAAATAAATGAACAAATGGATAAACAAAATCATAGATGGTTTTCGTGGGGCTGGGCCGCCTACGGCTACCCCTAACGAAGCCGCCCAGCAGGTGCTTGACGACAAAATGAAAGAACAAAGTGTGATTGGGTCAGCTGAAGTAAATCGTGCACTGCGCAAAATATTGCACCCAGCACTTCGTAGCGCAGGGTTTACCAAGTTTAAAGGCCGTTGCGCTTGGCATTATGAAGATGAATATATATGGGCATTGCAGATTCGAGCTGTAGGTAATTATTTTAGTTTGGTTACCGATTATCCACCAATGTCCTTGTGCGGCGAATTGTGTATTTTCTTCCCGGACTTTCCATCGACAGATCCTGGCCTTCCTGACAGCAAGCCCCCCATTGACAAGGATGGTCTGTATATTCCGAAGCCGCAGCATTGTCACATACGCTATTCGCTCGAAGTTGGACTTGATCAACAAGCAGACCGTGAAGTTATTCACTCAAAACCCGAGCGTGACCGAGACGACGTGTGGTACGTCAGAAAAGACGGTTCCAACATTAATGCTGTGGTTGAAGACATCCGTCGCTCTGTAGTTGAGTGGGGTATACAGATGCTACAACAGCCTTACAACTCGCACTCTGAGCAGGTCAAGCGACGAGGATTAAATAAAGACGATTGATTGAAGATTGAGGCTGTCGAACAATCGGCGGCAGTCGGTTTCCGATCCGCTGTCGCTCCACTACACCGCTGCGCCGAAGCCCCGTTGGTCAACAAAAGGAAAGAAACTGACATGAAGTCATTTTTAGCAGTCGCCAAATGCATAGTAGTTCTCGTATTCGTTTTTGCAACATATAGAATGGTATTGCATGCAGATACATCCACAAATTTTAAATATGTTGCAATAGCAGCAGTTTTTGTATCCTTGATAATTTTTGAAATTGAGCGGTGGTTAAAATTCAAAAAGTGATGAGTACAGAAGGTACCGGCAGGAGAAAACCACATAGTGTCAGGACTTCATTCTTCATAGAAATGTATACTGAAGACACCTATGGGATACGCCCAGGCTTGGGATTATGGGAATGGGTAGAAGAATCGAACCTTATAGCACCATTTTTGACCCTGAAAATGGGCGTTTAAGCCTGAATAATAGCTACTTTTGGGATGTTTTGCCTGCGGATTCAATGGGTTAGTTTGGTCCGACCCCGTCCTGCTGCCATGTTATCCCCCGCCCCGTTGGCCAAGAGAGAAATATGAAAATACTCGACAGAATATTCAGTAAGAAACCAGATACCGTGGTTGTCCCTCCTGATCACAAGATCGTAGTGGTTCATCCGGCCAAGACTCCATACTTTGGCCGCGGGGCGTCGGGTATGTGGATTGCCGATTTCGGCGACGGGACGGAGGATCTAGATCTCTTCGACACAATCCGACAAATAGTTCAAAGTGGCGACAAAGCAAATGTTATACTCATTTTCCAACCTTCGTTCATTGATCACGCTTCCAATGCAGAGTCCATATTGTCTAACATTCAGGAACTCAAACTGATTGACTGTGGCATTTTGTCGAAGATCGCTGTCATTCCATTCGCAACCGCTCAACACCTTCCGTTCGTCGCAAAACTCAGAGAGTTCGGAATCGAAGTGCACCATTCTGCCGACGATGGAGCTTGTTTTGTAGAAGTTTTCAAAACAGATGGCATTGTTATCGGAATGCCGGGGAAACCTTTTAGATAAGATAGCCAACCAAGTCGGACGAACGGCGAATCCTGCTCACCGCCCGCCCCGTTGTGGCGAAATGATGAAGGAGCACAGGCTAGTGAACTATTTTGCATTAAGGCCACTTTCAACCAAGCTGATTTCCACTACTGAGACTCAGATCCAAATCTACGAGAGCGGGAAAGGGCTTACACTCTCGGAGGCCCAAAGCTTTTCGTTCATTGATATCGAAGTCTGGGCACGGCAGTTTCTGCAAGCGGTGGATGATTTTCTGTTGCAATTTCTGCCGGCGGGTGCAGCAAATCTGGAAACAAAGCGCGGGATAGCCCTTCCGGATGCCCCCCTGGACGCTGTTGAACGGGTGCTCCTGGCCAAGGTTATGCTGGCCGAAACCATCGTTGACGGTATCGATTACCTTTTTCAGGTGCCAGCCGATTCGCAAGAACTGGCGCGGGTCAGGGAGGGGCTTGCACAACTCTTGTTGGTGGGTCTTTCCGCCGGTTACGGCACCGATACTCTCTTCGAAACTTCCGCCGTTCTTGCATACGTGCACGGAAGACCTGTACCGTGCATGGGCGGGCTTCCATCTGCCATGGGCCGGAAGGATATCCCCGTGCCTCTCCGCTTTTTCCCTGCTTTGCCAGTTCTGATGGCTCAGTCAGGCAACCCGGCTACCCTTTCCCCCCTTGATCTTCCCCAGGCCAGGCAATGGAATTTCGAATTCACCTTCGAGTCCCAAAGTGTGGACCAGGACGCCATATACGTTGCAATTCGCTTTGATCAAGCCGGGACATTGATCCCGAAGCGGTTGGCAGCCCCTCATTCTTCGCTATTTGACAATCTGGCCCAGTTCGTCCAGGTGTACCCGGCCATCAGGTCGAACATGGCTAAATCGCTGAACCCTGACGATCCTGATTACCAGGCGGTTGAACCCGCCATTAATGCCTTTGCCGGGATCGCCGAGAGGGTTGCCATGAGTTGGGCCGGACACCGGCGGGAGGCAAACGTCGGCACCTGTGCGGTCGATCACGCGACGACTGATTTCATTTACCGGCTTGAAAGAAAGTTCTCGGGTGAGTCCGGATCGGTCAGACTAGATTGCATCACCTTGAACCTGGTTGAAAAAGCAATGCGCCCCACGGTCAACTGGCCCTCCCTATGCGTGCTGACATCCGACGGGCAGTATTACAAACTTATTGGTGAGCCTGTTGGCGATGACGAGTGTCTCTACACTTACAATGCGGCGTTATCATGGAGCGATGGTTCCACTATTCGTTTCGGGTTGGAAAATCTGGATGTTTTTCAGGCACCGATGGTCTGGACAGGAATCTCTGTGCGCAGAAATGAAAATTTGAGCTATGACCCTCCAGTGAAGCAGGAGTTTGTGTATCATACGCCTACACAGACGTTTGCCGCTCCATGCACGCCGTCGATACGGCAGCCTGCGCTTATTGACATCGGTCGGCAGATAACTGACCTGAAAGGAACTCTGTCCCAGTTTTTTGCCGTACTCCTTGAAACAGCAGAGACCCCGCCATCTGTAAAACTCTCCATCGAATACCATTACGAGCTGGAATATGACAGCTGTTCGGCTCCGGAATCCGCCAGAGTTGAAATTGCCCTGCCGGTTCTTCTTCTTCTGCCTCCGGTTGCTTATGAAAAGAATCTCGGGGCAAACGTGGCCGCAGAGATACAGAAATGGTGGAAGGAGAACACTCCCGGGAAACCTGGTTATTTTGAGATGAGCGTAGGAGTAATCGCATCATCGAACATACCATTACTGACGCTCAGCCAGGTCACATTCTCCATTGCGGAATGTGGAGTTCCATTACCCAGGAAAGCTGAATGACCTGAAAAACAAGCGGGGCTGGCCTTGAAAAAGGGGCATTCGTTGCCGGATACCACTCTTTTTGAATGCCTCTCTGCAGGTCGCCGTATATGACAGATATGCCATGCATGACGGATTAAACTGACGGCCCCCACTTCATCCATTTCTTTTTCTTCCCTTTTTACCAGTACAATCAGACTGTTGCGCCTTCATATTCGCAGATATTCTCTGGCACTCTAGTTGCTTTATTCTGATTCAGGATTTTATCAAAAAAGAGGAGGACTAAATGAAGCACCTATCCAAAATCGGAATTATTCTGATCGCTGTGGCCGTTGCATCCACCGGAATAATTGCAGGATGCGCAAATGCGCCGCTGCGCACAGAGGGCTCGACGTCCGGTATCAGCGCTGCTGAGGAGGCGGGGGCAGCCAAAGTACCACAAGCCTCGCTGCATTTGCTGCTAGCCAAGGAGGAACTGGAATCTGCCAAGAAACTGTCCGCAAAAGGTGAGAAGGAGCAGGCCGATTCGATGCTGATGCGTGCAGAAGCCGACGCAGAGCTGGCTGTTTCGCTCTCGCACCAGGATGCTGAGAAGTCAGAGGCCATGGAAGCCGTAGAACGTGCACGCCAACTCCGGAAAGACAACCGATAACCCAAAAGGGGGCTTTACATGAAAACATTGCAATTGTTTATCCTGGTCGCTTTCGCTGCGTCCTTCGCAGGCTGCGCAACCGTGGCGCCAACAGAACTGGTCAACGCCCGTTCTGCCTACCGTACTGCGAGCGAGGGACCGGCGCAGAAGCTCGCACCGGCAGAATTACATAAGGCACATGAAGCGCTCAACCTGGCGGAACAGTCCTTCCAGAAGGATTCGGACTCGTACAAAACTAAAGATCTCGCTTACGTCGCACAGCGCAAGTCCGAACAGGCGGGAGCAGTTGGCTCCATTGCCGCCGCCAGGGCGAGCAAAGACAGTGCTAACTCCGATTTCCAGACGCAACAAGCTGAAATAGTAAAGCAGGGAAAGAAGGACTTGAGCGAATCCGAAAAACGGACCGCCGATGCACAGGCTGAAATCTCGAAGCAAGCTGAGATTAAGGCAGCCAAGGAAAAAACGGATGCAGATTTCCAGATGCAACAAGCTGCTATTGCGCAAGGCGAGAAGGATTTGAACGATGCCGAGAGACGGGCAGCCGAAACAAAAGCTGAACTTGACAAGCAGGCCGCACTCAAGACAGCCCAAGACAATGCGACTGCTATCGCGCAAGGCAAGCAGGATTTGAACGATGCCGAGAGACAGGCAGCCGAGACAAAAGCTGAACTTGACAAGCAGGCCGCACTCAAGACAGCACAAGATAAGGCGGATGCAGATATCCTGCAAGGGAAACAGGATTTGAAAGACTCAGAGAAGCGGACGGCCGATGCACTTGCCTCGCTTGCATCGCTCGCCTCGCTCAAGGAAGAGGAGCGCGGACTGGTCCTCACGCTTTCCGGAAGCATCCTTTTTCGATCTGCAGATTCAGCCTTGTTGCCGCAGGCACAGGTAAAACTTGACCAGGTGGCCAAGGCGTTGCTGGCGATCCGTGCGCGCACCCTCATCGTCGAGGGGCACACCGATTCCCAGGGTACCGATGCATACAACCAGGGTCTCTCGCAACGTCGGGCCGATGCTGTCCGTGATTACCTGGTACAGAGAGGCCTCCCGGCCAACCAGATCCAGTCACGTGGGCAGGGTGAAGGCAGCCCGATCGCCAACAACGCTTCTACCGAGGGGCGCGCCAACAACCGACGCGTCGAGATCGTCATCGAACGTGAAAACAAATCAATGGCTGTGAGGTAGTCTGATAGCAGTTAAATCCTGATAAATATATTATGTTCGCGGATGGTGAGAGGAATCATCTGGAATCAAAATTATAAGAAAAATTATTTTGCTGAAACTCTCCATCGAATACCACAAGGAGCTGCGATCATGTTCGTAGCTCCTTTTTTTGTCTGTGTGGTCTCTCGTGTGGCCGGTAGCGCTTCACCCTGTTTCATCATAAAGCCACCATTTCATCAGTCGCGTATAGCGTGGCATAATCACGAAGGTTAACAGTGCGGTCAGGGAGGCGGCAACCAGCAACCCGCTGATGAGCGGATTAGCCAGTGCCGGCGCCAAAGGAAACAAGGCGCGTATAAGTCTGGATAGGACAAGGCTTAACGGATAGACCGCCGAGAGCGTCAGGATAAATTGTTTCCAGGGCTTGGGCGGCCTCAAACCTTCCGGAGTAAACCAGAAATCAATGCCTGTCCTGATCTCGTGCCGATCACCTTTTTCCAGAAGGTCGGTCACCTGGTTGACATATGCCCTGCGAACGTCAGATTCAACCCAGGCGTTAAGATTGTCGCTGCAATCGAAACGCAAAATGCTGGTGTAGGTCCTCATCCCTTGAGCCGGCCGGAAAATTTCCCTGCCAAGATAGCCCGGAGAGTTGCTGACAGCTCCCAGAATATCCGTGAGCCAGACTTCGTAGCGTTTTTCTTCGCCTGCTCTGATGGTGTGAGTAATGATGAGTGCGACCGATTTGTTCAGGTCAACATCCAAGCCGTTTGGGCTGTTCATAATGGTCTACTCCTTTGTGAAGGCGGAGCTGGCGGGATGTGATCGAAATCCCGGTCAATAGTTTGCTGACCCGGCTGTTCATGCGCTTGGCGCGCCAGCGCTCCAGCTCCAGCCGTTCAGCGGGTCTTCTCTACGATTTCAGAAAGCAAAGCAGGTACAACCGATTCCCCACTGGCCGCTCTCACCGAAGACCGGATGGGTATGCTGATGAAGCGGGTTGCTGCACGAGCGTGAGGTTGCTGAAGAAACTCCACCAACTCGCCCGGCGGAGGCCTTTCTGAAAGCGCCGCCATAGATGCCGGTCGGCGACCAATCGGGAGAGACCGGCGGCAGCGGCGGGGCCAACGCCCCGAATTCACCGGCGCCGTACACGACACGCCCACCCATGACTGTCAGCACCGCCTCAATACTCTTAATTTCTTCTTCCGGCACGGTAAAATAATCAGCCGACAGCACGGCCAGATCGGCCAGTTGGCCAACTGCAATCCGCCCCTTCTTATCTTCATCACCGGAAAACCATGAGCTACCCTCGCTGTAGAGACGCAGGGCCGTGATTCGGTCGAGCCGGTTGCTCGCATCGTAGAGCGACAGACCGCCTACGGTTCTGCCGCTTACCAGCCAGTAGAGCGATACCCACGGATTGTAGCTCGACACCCTGGTGGCATCCGTCCCTGCTCCGACCGGAACGCCCATCCTCAGCATTTTCGAGATGGGAGGGGAACTCCTGGCAGCCTCCCGGCCATAGCGTTCCACAAAGTACTCTCCCTGGAAGGCCATCCTGTCCTGAACAGCGATGCCCCCTCCCAATTGTCGAACCCGTTCCAAATTTTTTTCCGAAATTGTCTCGGCATGGTCAAAGAACCACCGCAGACCATTGAAGGGTATCTCGCGGTTGATCCCCTCGAATACGTCCATAAAACGTGATATGGATTCGTCGTAGGTGGCGTGCAACCGGAACGGCCAGCGTTTTTCCACCAGAAGTTCCACTACCTTTTTCAGTTCTGCTTCCAGAACCGGCTGAAGCTCGGGGCGCGGCTCCAGAAAATCCTCGAAGTCGGCCGCCGAAAACACCAGCATTTCACCGGCTCCGTTAAGCTTGTAGGTGTCGCTTCCGCTGCCGGGCGAGGCCATGTTTGCCCATCCGGCAAAGTCGTCATATTCCTGCTTGGGGCGCTGGGTGAAGAGGTTGTAGGCGATACGCACCGTCAGCTCATCCTTTGCGGCAAGTTGCTCCACCACGCGGTAGTCGTCCGGGTAATTTTGAAAACCGCCACCAGCGTCGATGCAGCTGGTAATGCCCAAGCGGTTCAACTCGCGCATGAAGTAGCGGGTCGAGTTGATCTGGTCATCAAACCCCAGTTTGGGCCCCATGGCCAGACTGGCGTAGAGGATCAGGGCATTCGGCTTCGCGATCAGCAAACCGTTCGGATTGCCGGCCTTGTCGCGCTGAATTTCCCCGCCCGGAGGATCAGGTGTATCTTTGGTATACCCAATCGAGTGAAGCGCTGCCCTGTTTAAAAATGCCCGGTCGTAGAGGTGCATGACAAAAACCGGAGTGTCCGGCGCTACGGCATTGATCTCCTCCAGCGTAGGCATGCGACGCTCCGCGAACTGGAACTCCGTCCAGCCACCGATGACCCGCACCCACTGGGGTGGCGGCGTGCGACGGGCCTGTTCCCTGAGCATCTCCAGCGCCAGCGCCAGTGACGGCACACCGTCCCAGCGCAGTTCCATGTTGAAATTCAGGCCGCCCCGGATCACGTGGATGTGTGAATCGTTCAGACCAGGGATGACGGTCCGCCCATTGACATTGATTACTTGCGTTTTATCGTCTTTATACTCCATGACCTCTGCTTCGCTCCCCACAGCTATGAAGCGCCCTCCGGCGATTGCAACAGCCGGCACAAACGAGGGTTCAATTTCCATGGCAGCGATACGGCCATTAAAGATGATCATCTCGGCCGCAGGTGATGATGAACTCAAAGCATTCATGATGTGTCCTCCTCAAACGAGAATGACCGGCCTGGGATCCAGTGCCGGTCATTCGCTTACCATCTGAACCGGGTAAATAAATTTTACCCGGATGTCTCTCCCATACCCTGGTTACTAGGCTGCCCGGCGCAGGTTGGCGCCTTCATCATGTCCGCCGAGGAAATCCTTGACGAAGCGGATTTCGATGCCATAGGGGGAATGTGCCTTCATGATTTCCATACACCCCTCATAGGTTTCGCTGCGAGCCCAATCCTGCTGTAATTCGAACAGGAACTGCAGGGATGTGACGGGAACCGCGCCAGCCTGGACGAGTCGCTGAACCGCGCGTTCATGGGCCTCTTTAGTGATATCTCCGCAGGCGTCTGTCGGGACGTAGACCTCGTAACCGGCCTGGAGCAAATCGATTGTCGGAAACAGCACGCAGGCTTCCGTCCACAACCCGGCCAACACGATTTTATTCCGGCCTGTTTTCTTGACAGCAGCCTTGAAATACGGATCAAGCCAGGAATTGATTGACGTCCGGTCGATAGGAATCTGACCGGGGAAGATATCGGTGATTTCTGAAATCATCGCGCCGCTGAAACTATCCGAAGCCACCGTAGACAGAATCGTCGGAACCTTGAACAGCTTGGCTGCCTTGGATAGGATCTGGATATTCTGGACAATAGTGGTGCGATCATGGGAATGAACTCCTGAGAACATAGCCGGTTGATAATCTATTACAACCAGCGCGCACTCGGAAGGTTTCAACAGGCCATGTATGTTATTGAGTTCCATGATGAATTCTCCTTCCTGTAATAAATCCAGCTTTGCTTCACTTTGTTGACCAATTGTATCATGAACATCCGGCATTTTTACACATCAAAAACGTGTCATCTCATCATCATGTTGTTGCCAGCTCTTCGGTTATTTCCTCATTATAACACCCGGCCTACCGCGACCCCGGTTCGGACGGCACTATACTGCCTTGACAACAGCGGACAGCTTATGCTAGTGATAGGCACGTTTTGAAGTGATCCATTCCTTCGCAGCCAGGAGCCAAACAATAACGAGTCTGATACTCCGAAAAGAGTTCAGACTTGTTTTGTCTATATCAAATGCGGGAATAACTCAGTGGTAGAGTGTCAGCTTCCCAAGCTGAAGGTCGCGGGTTCGAATCCCGTTTCCCGCTCCAACAAAATCAAGGACTTAGGCGATTAGCCTAGGTCCTTTTTCTTTTCCGTGGTTCCCGTTGTGGTTCCCAATTTTATATTTCAAAAAAAGTAACCACACTTTTTATATTTTTCGAACAGTTTGCCTTTTAAATATAATGTCAAGCGCCAGGGTTATTTTCCTGTGCCTGCGCCAAATTTTTTTCTAGTATGCTGGAGTCGCTGTAGGACGATCACGGGTTTGTACTGGAAGAGGATAAATAACTTTTGTGTGCAAAGCAGTGGATGTAAAATGAACGAAGAATCTACTCACAAGGAGATTACAGCCATGATTAACGGTATATTGGATCAATTAAGTTCTGCCGGGAGCGACGTTGCTTCCATGCTAGCTCAAGAGGAAGGTGTACTTTTGAGTGCTATCGCAAAATGTGGAGAATCCTTGGGAAAAAGGTACTCGTATATTCTTGAAGCTGACTTAAATCCCAAGGGTTTTAGCGAAGAGGCGTGGGCAAAAGCAGACGTGATGGTAAAATTCAACAAGTATCACATTGCCATGTCTGGCAGAACTAAGTTATTGATAAAGTTGATAGTTTATACAAAAACTAAACGTGGTTTTTCTGGTAACATCGCAGCTTCAGGCTGGACCGCATGCCGTGAGAAGGTCAGCCTCGACGATATCCTTGAAACACTTCTCAAGGAACTCACATCAAAAAGATCACAGATTACTAACAAAACAGATTCTCTTCTGTCACAGCTTTAGGTGGAGAGCACGATCCGGCTGCTGGTGTCAGCATTAACCTTGGAAATGTTCAGGGCGCTGGTAATGTAATATTTTGAGACTTTTTGGATAAGACCAACGGCAGTGAATATTCCCGGCGGCGTCTTTGGGGAAGTAGATGATCCGGCCATCCGAGTCCACCAGGGCGTCGCAGTTGTAGGCGGGGTCGCTGACCATGGCGGCGTTCTTCCATATCCGCATGGTGAAGGGGGTGTGCCAGC
>Ga0209212_1003966_pt1 | contig 18838 bp, 15 predicted proteins | sample RifGroC2_FD_183996 | JGI IMG/M metagenome (GOLD analysis project Ga0209212, IMG submission 183996) | Groundwater microbial communities from Rifle, Colorado, USA - Groundwater C2 (SPAdes) (version 2) | ecosystem: Environmental > Aquatic > Deep subsurface > Groundwater | place: Rifle, Colorado...
AACCCAAGCTGCTGCGCTTCATCCAGGACAAGGAGTACGAGCGGGTCGGCGACCCGGTCACCCGCCGCGCCGATGTGCGCATCCTCGCGGCGACCAACCTGAACCTCGAAGAAATGGTGCGCGAGGGCAAGTTCCGCGAGGACCTGCTGTATCGCCTCAATGTCATCACCCTCAACCTGCCGCCCATGCGCGAGCGCCCCGAGGACGTGCTGACCCTGGCCGAACGCTTCCTTGCCTCGTTCGTGAAGAACTATGGCCGCCCTGCGCGCGGTTTCAGCGATGCGGCGGTTGCCGCACTGAAGACCTACCGCTGGCCGGGCAACGTGCGTGAACTGCGCAACGTGGTGGAACGGGCGAGCATCATCTGCCCGCAGCAGATGATCGAAGTCAGCCACCTCGGGCTGGGCGAACAGGTAGGCAGCAACGCGCCACGCATCGGTGAGCCGCTCAGCCTGGAGGCGCTGGAGAAAGCCCATATCGCCGGCGTGCTGAGCACCAGCGACACCCTCGAGCAGGCCGCGCGCATTCTGGGTATCGACGCCTCGACCCTCTACCGAAAACGCAAGCAGTACGGCCTATGAAACTCCAGATGAAGCTGCGGACCCGCCTGTTTCTCGGCTTCTCCGCGCTGATGACGGTTGCGCTGCTGGGCCTGCTGCTGGCGCTGGTCAGCGTCATGCAGATGGCCAAGAGCCAGGAACAGCTGATCCGCAACAACTTCGCCATCATCGAGATCAACCAGCAGCTGCGTCAGACGCTGGGCAACCACCTGATCGTGATGCTCACCGACAGCGGTCGCAGTGAAGCGCTGGAACCGCTGAGCCAATCGTTTCAGCAGACGCTCGAACGCGGCATCGCCGAAGCCAGCGACGAGGCCGATCGGCAGGCATTCCAGGCCGTCGCCAGCGCCTACGCCAGCTTCCTGCAGCAAGTCGATTCCGCCAGCAACCAGAACCTGACGCTGTTGGAGGACAATCCGCTCAGCCAGGCCTTCAATCAGGTGCGCAGCCTGATGACCGACATGCAGCGCACGGCGTACGACAAGATCCGCGATACCGAGCTGCGCAGCCGTGACCGGGCGTCGCTGCTCGCCGGGCTGCTGGGCCTGACGGCGATCGCGGTACTGCTGATCGGCTTCATCACCGCACACAGCTTCGCCCGCCGCTTCGGCGAACCGATCGAACGGCTGTCCGCCGCCGCCGACCAGATCGGCCGCGGCGACTTCAACATTTCCCTGCCGACGCCGCACATCGCGGAGCTGTCCTCGCTGAGCCGCCGCTTCGGCCTGATGGCTCAGGCGCTGCACGAGTTCAAGCAGACCAACGTGGAGGCGCTGGTCAACGGCCAGCAGCGTCTGCAGGCACTGCTCGATAGCATCGACGACGGCCTGCTGATCGTCGACCGCGACGGACGCCTGGAGCACGCCAACCCGGTCGCTCAGCGGCAGCTGGCCTGGGAGAACGAGCACCTCGGCTCGACCCTCGGCGAAGCGCTCGGCTACCCGGACCTGGACAATGCCGCGCGGCAGGTGCTGGACGACAAACCACTGTCCGACCCACCCGAAGACCTGATCATCGAGGCGGACGGCGAACGCCGCCTGCTGGCCTGGCGCATCAGCCCGGTGAGCCACCACGACGGCAGCATCAGCGGTGCGGTCATGGTGCTGCACGACGTCACCGATCAGCGCACCTTCGAACGGGTGCGCAACGAGTTCGTGCTGCGGGCCTCCCATGAGCTGCGCACGCCGGTCACCGGCATGCAGATGGCCTTCAGCCTGCTGCGCGAACGCCTGCGCTACCCGGCCGGCAGCCGCGAGTCGGACCTGTTCGACACCGTACACGAGGAAATGCAGCGACTGGTCCGGCTGATCAATGACCTGCTCAACTTCTCGCGCTATCAGAGTGGCCAGCAGAAGCTGGAGCTGGAGCAGTGCCACATCCCCGAGCTGCTCGAGGCCGCGCGTCAACGCTTCGAGGTCAACGCCGCCGAACAGGAGGTTCAGCTCAAGCTGGAGTTGCAGCAGCCGCTGCCGACGCTGATGCTCGACCGCCAGCAGATCGAGCGGGTGATGGACAACCTGCTGAGCAATGCCCTGCGCCACACGCCCAAGGGCGGCGAGGTTCGGCTGCTGGCGCGGCACCACGGCGAGCGGATGATCCTCAGCGTCGAGGATAACGGCGAAGGCATTCCCTACAGCCAGCAGGCGCGCATCTTCGAGCCGTTCGTGCAGATCGGTCGCCGCCGCGGCGGTGCCGGACTGGGCCTTGCCTTATGCAAGGAAATCGCTCAGCTGCATGGTGGGCGTATCGGCGTGCATTCACGGATCGGCCACGGCACCATCTTCTACGTTGCGCTGCCGATCTGACAGCGCCATCTAGGAGGCCACATGCCGAGCCTGAACCCCAGCCCCGAACAGCTCGCCGACTTCGCTGCGACGATGCCTTCGGGCGTGCCGATCCTGATGCTCAACCTGCTGCGCTATAACGACCAGGCGACCTATCCGTCAGGTAGTCAGCACAGTCCGTGCAGTGGTCGCGAGGCCTACGCCCGCTACAGCCGCGTGGCACTGGCCAAGGTGCAGGCCAGCGGTGGCACGGTGGAAGTCAGGACCAAGGCCCATGCCGCGCTGATCGCCCCGCCGGACGAGCAGTGGGACGACATACTGCTGGTCAGCTATCCATCCAAGGAAGCCTTCCTGGCGATGATCGGCGACAGCGACTATCAGGCTGCAGCCGAGCACCGTAGCGCCGCGCTGGCCGACTCGAGGCTGATCGGCACCACTCCCTACTGAGTCAGCGCCCCGCCTGATTGCCGAGCACCTGCAGCATCGCGGCGGTCTCGGCATCGGGCTCGCCGTCGAAGCGAGCCGGGCGGTATTTCATCTGGAACGCAGCGATCACGTTACGCGTCTCGTCGTCCAGATAGCCGTGGCGCGGCACCCGGTAACCCTGCGCCGCCAATGCATCCTGGAACCAGGTGATCGTCGGCAGCCCGGCCGATGCATAGCGCATCCGCTCGGCCGCCACCGCATCGGCGTCGGGCCAGGGCAGCAGCCCCTCCTCGGCCAGGCGTTTCCAGGGGAACAGCGGCCCCGGATCGACCTTGCGCTGCGGAGCGATGTCGCTGTGGCCGATGATGGCGCCCGGCTTGAGGTCGTGACGCGCCATGATGTCCTTGAGCAACACCACCAGCGCGTCGATCTGCTCTTCGGAGTACGGATACCAGAGCCGGCGCCCGTCAGCGCTTTCCACGTAGCCGCGGTTGACCAGCTCGATGCCGATCGATGTGGCGTTGAGCCAGGTGCGCCCGTTCCACTCACTCTCGCCGGCATGCCAGGCGCGGCGGTTTTCATCCACTAACCGGTAGATGGTCGCCGGCGATTCACCGATCAGGTAGTGGCTGCTGACGTCGCGGCCGCTGAGCAGCTGCAGCGAGCGGGGCAGGTCGGTCGAGGTGTAATGCAGGATGATGAACTGGGCGCGGCTGTCGTGGCCGGTCGAGCTGTAGCTGGTATCGATGCGCGGACCACTGGCGCAACCGGCCAGCAGCAGGAGCATCAGGACGGCGGGGATGGTTTTCATCGGGACGACCTCTGTGTCGACGGCGAAATGACGCAGATGAGCAGCAGCCCGTTGCGCGGGGCTCCGCTCATGTCGGTGCGGTGAGGGGCGTGATTATACCGGCCGATCGGGTCCGGGCCAGGGCAGCCGGTCAGGCCGCCTCGACGCGATTGCGCCCCGAATCCTTGGCCCGGTAGAGCGCGCTGTCGGCACGCTCGAAAGCGCGCTCGGTGCTGTCACCTTCGCTGAACGCGGTCAGGCCGGCCGAGAGCGTGATGGCAACGCGCTCGCCCTTGAAGTGGAACGGACAGCTGCCGATCGACTCACGCAGCGACTCCATCAGCTGCAGGCCTGCCTCATAGGGCGTGTTGGGCAGCAGCACGACGAACTCCTCGCCACCGAAGCGGGCGATGAAATCGATCTTGCGCAGACGCTTGTGCAGCTCGGTGCCAATGATCTTCAGCACCCGATCACCAGCCAGGTGACCGTAGCCATCGTTGACCCGCTTGAAGTGATCGACGTCCAGCACGGCCAGCAGCAGGTCGCCGCCGTAACGTTGCCAGCGGGCGAACTCGAGCTCCAGGCGCTCGTTCCATGCCGCCCGGTTGGGCAGGCCGGTCAGCGGATCCTGCAGCGCTTTCTGACGCTGCTCCTCCAGGTGCCCACGCAGGCCGCGTGCTGCCTGTTCGAGGCTGCCGACCCGGCTGACCAGCTGCTGCAGGCGCTCACCGAGCTTCTGTTCCTGCTCACTGCGCTGTTGCCGGTAGGTGTCCACCGTGGTCAGCAGGCCATCCAGGCGCGCCTCGACCACCTGCTTCAGGCTGGTCAGATCCTTGGCTTGGCGCATGCTGTCCTGCAACCCGCCAACCTGTTCACGCAACTCCGCATCCAGCGCCTGAGCGGCGTCGCGTCCTTCGTTATGCCCCTGGTGCGCGGCGAGGAGATTTTCCTGCATCGCAGTCAGGCGCTCGTTGAGCGTCTGCAGGTAGTTTTCGAAATCTCGCTGACCCTGGTCGCTAAAGGCGATCATCAGCATCGCGAGATCGTCCAGCACCGGCACCAGTTCATACCAGTTCAAGCCGTGCTGGATGCGCGCCCGCAGGGTCTGCAGTTGCGGCTGGTGCTGTTCCGGCAGATGAAGGCTGTCCAGCAGGCTGCCGAGGGTCGCCTCCACACGGTCCGCGACGACGCTGAACGCGGGCTCCGGCGAATCCGGCAGGGCGTACGCAGCAGCGCTCTGCTCCGCCTCGGTTTCCGCGATAGCTTCTTCGTCGGCCGGTGCCTCGGCCGGCGTCTCGGCAAGCGGCATGTCCTCGAGCAGCGGGGCAGCCTGAACGGCAGGCTTGGGCAGTCCTAGCGCTTCCACTACTACCGGGCCAGCGTCGACCTCATTGACTGCGGCGGGCGGCGGGGTTTCCTCACCCCGCTCGGCTGCAGGCGGCGCCAGCGGCATGTCCCGCCCGCCAAACAGGCGCTTCAGAAAACCGCTCTGCTGCGGCGCCGCCAGCCCCTGCAGATCCAGCACCTGGCCCTGCAGGTCACTCAGCTCGCCGAGCAGCACCGGCAGCTCACGCAGCCTGGCGGCACGCTGGTCCAGCTCCTTGGCAAATCGCTTGAGCGGCTTGCGCAGCTCCGCCGGCACCGACATGCCCAGTAGCTGGGAGACCAGCCGATGCAAAGCCTCGGTCAGGCGAACGGCCCGTTCCTGGCGGTGGCGTTCGGATTCCAGCACAGCCTTCTCCAGGCGCGGCACCAGCTGGCTGAGCCCCTCATCCAGATCGCCGTCGCGGAGGATCTCTCGCATTTCGTGCAGGCAGCGCTCAACCGCGGGATCAGCACCCTCCACCGCCAGGCTGCTACGCACCAGGCTGCGCCGCAGCAGATCGACGCGCTGCTCCCAGCGCACCTCGAGCTGCTCCTGCCGCTCGGCGAGCTGAAGATACTTTTCCTTCCAGCGTTCGACTTCTTCGCTCATTTCGTTTCTTGTACCTGTACCGGCAGGGAATCGGCCTGAAGCGAGTCCGGCAAACGGATCTCCACTGCCACCGGCAGATGGTCGGAGATCGGCAGCGCCAGCACATCGACGCGTTCCAGCGTCAGGCTCGGGCTTAGCAGGATATGGTCCAGACAGCGTTGCGGTCGCCAGCTCGGGAAGGTCGCTTCGATCTGCGGCGCGAGCAGGCCGAGATCGCGCAGCGGCGAATTTTCCAGCAGATCATTGGCGTGGGTATTCATGTCGCCCATCAACACCTGATGCCGATAGCCGCCAATCAGCTCGCGGATATAGGCCAGCTGACGCGTCCGCGCCCCGCCTCCCAGGGCCAGGTGCATCATCACCACCACCAGCGCGTCCGGTCCCTCGCCGAAACGCAACAGAATCGCCCCGCGCCCCGAAGGGCCAGGCAGCGGGTGATCTTCCAGGCCTTGCGGTTCGAGCCGGCTGAGGACGCCGTTGCTGTGCTGGGCGAAACGCCCGAGATTGCGATTGAGCTGCTGATACCAGTAAGGAAAGGCGCCCAGATGGGCGAGGTGCTCGACCTGATTGACGTAACCGGAGCGCAGGCTGCCACCGTCGGCTTCCTGCAGGGCGACCAGGTCATAGTTACCCAGTACTTCGCCGATGCGCTGCAGGTTGCTGGCGCGACCGGGATGCGGCAGCAAATGCTGCCAGCTGCGCGTCAGGTAGTGGTGGTAGCGCTCGGTGCTGATGCCAACCTGGATGTTAAAGCTAAGCAGCCTTAGCCGCCCATCGGCGGGCAGCCCGCTACTGGCCAGGCACTGCGAATTGACGCGCGCCTTGCCTGGGCCGGCAAGGCGCGGAGCGCTCCAACGGCGCAGCATCGCGGGTTACCGCGCTGCGCGTTCTTTTTCGATGAGGAAGTCCGCCACCTGCAGCGTACGCTCCGGGCCGCCAGACGAGCCGAGGTCGAAGCGGTACTTGCCGTTGACGATCATCACCGGTACGCCGGTGATCTGATAAGCCATGCCGAGCTTCTTCGCCTGCTCAACCCGGCCACGTACACCAAAGGAGTTGTAGGCCTTGAGAAACGCCTGCTTGTCGATGCCCTGACCGGCGAGGAAGTCAGCCATTTCCTCGGGAGTGGCGAGCTTCTTGCGCTCCTGGTGATAGGCGGCGAACACCGCGTCATGCACCTTCGGCTCGACACCCATGGATTCCAGGGCGATGAACAGCTGCCCATGCGCATTCCAGATGCCACCGAACATGGCCGGAATACGCTTGAACTGGACGTCATCCGGCAGCTGTTCGGCCCAGGGCTTGATCACCGGTTCGAACTGATAGCAGTGCGGACAGCCATACCAGAACAGCTCGACCACCTCGATCTTGCTCGGGTCGGCAACGGGGACCGGGCTGCTCAGCTCGACATATTCCTTGCCGGCCTGAAACTCCGCTGCCTGGGCTGCGACACCGAACAGGCTCGCAGCGGCAAAAACGGCAGTGAGTAGGAAATTGCGCATGAAATACTCCTGTTTACGACGGACCGATGGCGCAACAGGCTGCAGCAAAACGTCAGGACTCGCCAGCGTTTTTCATCCGCGCGTGTAAAGCCGTGACGAAGATTGTGTAGCCAGGCGTGCAAACGCAAAAGGGCGCCGGAGCCAACGGCCCCGACGCCCTTCTGTTCAACCTGCCGCTGTTATCAGTGCAGGCCCTGGATGTAGCTGGACAGCGCTTCGATGTCCTTGTTGCTCAGCTTGGCGGCGACGCCACGCATGATCATGGTGTCGCCGTCGTTGGTGCGATTGCCTTCGCGGAAGTCGGTCAGCTGCTTGGCGGTGTACGCCGCGTGCTGCCCACCCAGCTTGGGGAAGCCAGCCAGGTCGTTACCGACGCCGTTGGGTGCGTGGCAACCGGTGCACGCCGGCATGCCCTGATCGAGCTTGCCACCACGGAACAGTTTCTCGCCCTGCTTTGCCAGAGCCGGATCGGCGTAACCAACACTGCCCTTCTGGCTTGAGAAGTAGGCGGCGATGTCTTCCAGATCCTGATCACTCAGCGGGTCCAGCATGCCGGTCATTTCCAACACCTTGCGACCTACGCCTTCCGGGGCACCCGGTGTGCTGCCAGCCTTGATGTCCTGCAGTTGCTTGAGCAGGTAACGCTCACCCTGGCCAGCCAGTTTCGGGAAATTCGGCGCCGGGCTGTTGCCATCGACACCGTGGCACGCACCACACACTGCAACTTTGCCCTGACCAGCTTCGGCGTCTCCAGCCGCGTGGGCCATACCGGTGATGCCAAGGGTCAACAGCAGACTCACGAGTACTTTGTTCATCAGCTAATCCAACTACGGCTAAGGGTTTGAAAGGAATTCATCGGGTCGCGCACGGCCATCGAACCGGGGCGACGCTCGTTATAGTGGCACGCTGGGCATCCGCATTGCGGTGGCAACTACCGCCGCACCGGCGTCCGGATCAGGCTGAACACCACACGTGGCCCGATATCAGGCCAAAGCGCACATAAAAACTGCGGCATTATATACTCCCGTTTCTGAAACGGAAACGAACCATTGCCGCACCCGCGTGCACTCACCGGAACGACCATGCTACCGAAAAACCCGATTCTCGGCCTTTGCCAACAGGCCACCTTCATGATCAGCGCCGCCAAGGTCGATCAGTGCCCGGCCGACGAGGGTCTGGAAGTAGCCTTTGCCGGCCGTTCCAACGCAGGCAAGTCGAGCGCGCTGAACACCCTGACCCATGCCAACCTCGCGCGCACTTCGAAGACCCCGGGCCGCACCCAGCTGCTCAACTTCTTCCGCCTCGATGACGAACGCCGATTGGTCGACCTGCCCGGCTACGGCTACGCCAAGGTGCCGATCCCGCTCAAGCAGCACTGGCAGCGCCACCTGGAAGCCTACCTGGGTAGCCGCGAGAGCCTGGCCGGCGTGTTCCTGATGATGGATATCCGCCATCCGCTGACCGAGTTCGACCGCATGATGCTGGACTGGGCGAGCGCCAGCCAGATGCCTTTGCACATCCTGTTGACCAAGTCCGACAAGCTGGCCTTCGGCGCCGCGAAGAACGCGTTGCTGGCCATCCAGCGCGACATTCACAAGGGCTGGGGCGCCGACGTCAGCGTCCAGCTGTTCTCGGCACCGAAGCGGCAGGGGGTCGAGGAAGCGCAGCTGGTGCTGGCGAACTGGCTGGGAATGCTGGACGAGGCAGCCGAAGACGAGCACGAGCCTGAGGCATAGAGTGGGTCAGGCGTCGCCGATTCCCGCAGCCCTGGGCCGGAGCTCCGGTGGATGTAAAAAGCGACATCCACCCTACGAAATCCGGCACCAATCACTGAAATCACCCGAATTTCACCCCACCAACCACATCGCAGAAGCCGGAAAGGCGCCGAGAATCGACGCCCACCCGGCCCTCAGCGCAACTCAGTCGCGATAGGCATCCACCGGCACGCAGGCGCAGAACAGGTTGCGATCGCCGTAGACGTTGTCCACCCGATTCACCGCCGGCCAGTACTTGTGGGCACGAGCGTGGGCGCTCGGCGTTACCGCTTCGGCGATGCTGTACGGCCGGTCCCACTCACCGATCACGTCAGCCAACGTATGCGGCGCGCGCACCAGCGGATTGTTGTCCGTTGGCCACTCACCACCCTGGACCTTGGCGATCTCCGCGCGGATGCTCAGCATCGCTTCGACGAAGCGATCCAGCTCGGCTTTCGACTCGCTCTCGGTGGGCTCGATCATCAACGTGCCGGGCACCGGGAAGGACATGGTCGGCGCGTGGAAGCCGTAGTCCATCAGGCGCTTGGCGACGTCTTCCTCGCTGATTCCGGTCTCGGCCTTGAGCGGGCGCAGGTCGAGGATGCACTCGTGGGCGACGCGGCCGTTGCGCCCGGCGTAGAGCACTGGGAAGGCGTCGCCCAGGCGATTGGCCAGGTAGTTGGCGCCGAGAATCGCGACTTCCGTGGCGTCGCGCAGCTGCGGGCCCATCATGACAATGTACATCCAGCTGATCGGCAGGATGCTCGCGCTGCCCCAGGGCGCCGCGCTGACCGCGCCGTTGCCCGGCTGCGGGCCTTCCAGTTCGACCACTGGGTGATTGGCCACGAACGGCGCCAGGTGCGCCTTCACGCCGATCGGCCCCATGCCTGGGCCGCCGCCGCCATGGGGGATACAAAAGGTCTTGTGCAGGTTCATGTGCGAGACGTCGGCGCCGATGTCCGCCGGCCGCGCCAGGCCGACCTGGGCGTTGAGGTTGGCGCCGTCCATGTAGACCTGGCCGCCCTGGGCGTGGATCGCCGCGCAGATCTCGCGCACGTTTTCTTCGTAGACGCCATGGGTCGACGGATAGGTGATCATCAGGCAGGACAGCCGGTCACCGGCTTCGGCGGCCTTGCGCTTGAGGTCTTCCAGATCGACGTTGCCGCCCTTGTCGCACTCGACGATGACCACACGCATGCTGACCATCTGCGCCGAGGCGGGGTTGGTGCCATGGGCCGAGGACGGGATCAGGCAGATGTCGCGCTGCCCTTCGCCACGGCTCTCGTGGTACTTGCGGATCGCGACCAAGCCGGCGTATTCGCCCTGGGCACCGGAGTTCGGCTGCATGCTGATCGCGTCGAAGCCGGTGATCGCACAGAGCCAGGCTTCCAGCTCTTCGATCATCAGCTTGTAACCCTGGGCCTGACCGCGCGGAACGAACGGATGCAGGTTGGCGAATTCGGCCCAGGTGATCGGGATCATCTCGCTGGTGGCGTTGAGCTTCATGGTGCAGGAGCCGAGCGGGATCATCGCCTGGTTCAGTGCCAGGTCCTTGTTCTCCAGCTGCTTGAGGTAACGCAGCATCTCGGTTTCGCTGTGGTGCGTGTTGAATACCGGGTGGCTGAGGTAGTTGCTCTCGCGCAGCAACGCCCCGGGGATTCCGCCCGGCAGCTCGCTGGCATCCAGCGTAGCGATGTCGAGGCCGTGATCGGCACCGAGGAAGATCGCCAGGAGCTGTTCAACGGTGCGCTCGTCGCAGGTCTCGTCGAGGCTGACGCCCAGCCGGCCGCGGCCGAGGATGCGCAGGTTGATCTGCGCCGCTTCGGCGCTTTCGATGATCGCGGTCTGCGCGCCACCAACCTCAAGGGTCAGGGTGTCGAAGAAATGCTGGTTGAGGCGAACGATGCCCTTCTGTTCCAGGCCGGCAGCGAGAATGGCGGTCAGCCGGTGGACGCGCTGGGCGATGCGCTTGAGGCCCTGCGGGCCGTGATAGACGGCATAGAAGCCGGCGATATTGGCCAGCAGCACCTGGGCGGTGCAGATGTTGGAGTTGGCCTTCTCGCGGCGGATGTGCTGCTCGCGGGTCTGCAGCGCCATGCGCAGCGCGGTGTTGCCGCGGGCGTCCTTGGACACGCCGATGATGCGGCCCGGCATGCCGCGTTTGAACTCGTCGCGGCTGGCGAAATAGGCCGCGTGCGGGCCACCGTAGCCCATCGGCACGCCGAAGCGCTGGGTCGAGCCGAGCACCACGTCGGCGCCCAGTTCGCCCGGCGGGGTCAGCAGCAGAAGGCTGAGCAGATCGGCGGCGACGCAGGCCAGCGCCTGCTGCGCATGCAGCTGCTCAATGGCCGGACGCAGGTCGCGAATCTCGCCATGGGTATCCGGGTACTGCAACAGCGCGCCGAACACTTCCTGTCCGGCCAGCTCGGCCAGCGTGCCGACCACCAGCTCGAAACCGAACGCCTCGGCGCGGGTCTGCACCACGGAGAGCGTCTGCGGATGGCAGTTCTCCTCGACGAAGAAGCGGTTGCTCTTGCTCTTGGCCATGCGCCGGGCCAGGGTCATGGCCTCCGCCGCTGCGGTGCCTTCATCCAGCAGCGAAGCATTGGCCAGATCGAGCCCGGTGAGATCGATGATCATCTGCTGATAGTTGAGCAGCGCTTCCAGACGGCCCTGGGCGATTTCCGGCTGATAGGGCGTGTAGGCGGTGTACCAACCCGGGTTCTCCAGCACGTTGCGCAGGATCACCGGCGGGGTGATGGTGCCGTGGTAACCCATGCCGATCAGGCTGGTCCAGAGCTGATTCTGCTCCGCATACCCACGCAGCTTGGCCAGCGCGGCCTGCTCGTCCAGCGCCGGCGGCAGGTTCAGCTCGGCCTGCAGGCGGATCGCCGGCGGCACGGTCTGCTCGATCAGCTGTTCGCGGCTGCTCAGGCCCAGGGCGTCGAGCATGGCCTGCTGTTCGCCCTGATCCGGGCCGAGGTGACGGCGCAGGAAGGCATCGGGTTGCTGGAGTTGGGAAAGGCTCGGCATATACGGCATGGTCGCTACTCTCGGAAAAACAAAAGCCCCGACAGAGCGGGGCTTTTGCGGATGATGCTTAGGCGTCGGCGTCGCAGGCAGCCTGGTAACCGGCCGCGTCGAGCAACTTGTCCAGCTCCGACGTATCGCTCGGCTGCAGGCGGAAGAACCAGCTGCCGTAAGGGTCGCTGTTGACCAGCTCCGGCGAATCGGCAAGCGCCTCGTTGACCGCGATCACCTCTCCAGCCACCGGCGCATAGATGTCGGACGCGGCTTTCACCGATTCGACCACACCGGCTTCCTGGCCGGCATTGAGCTGGCGCCCGACCTCGGGCAGCTCGACGTAGACCACATCCCCCAGCGCCTCCTGGGCGTGATCGGAGATGCCGACGGTGACGCTGCCGTCCGCTTCGAGACGGGCCCACTCGTGGCTGGCGGCGTAACGCAGATCGCTGGGGATATTGCTCATTGTTGGATCCTCAAGGCTGTTGACAGCAGTCGCGCAAAACAGTCGGTCGAATTTACACCAGTACCTTGCCGTGGCGCACGAATGTCGGCTGCACGACCCGCACCGGATACCACTTGCCACGAATCTCCACTTCCGCGCGCTCGGCGGTCCCGGCCGGCACGCGGGCCAGGGCGATGGACTTGCCAAGCGTAGGAGAAAAACTGCCGCTGGTGATCTCGCCGTCGCCGACGCCATTCACCCGCACCACCTGATGAGCACGCAGTACGCCGCGCTCCTCCAACACCAGGCCGACCAGCTTGGGCAGGTCGTCACGAGCCCGCTGCTGCTCCAGCGCGGCACGGCCGACGAAGTCACGCTCGGTCGGCTCCCAGGCCACGGTCCAGCCCATGTTGGCCGCCAGCGGCGATACGTCTTCAGTCATGTCCTGGCCGTACAGGTTGAGGCCGGCCTCCAGACGCAGGGTGTCGCGAGCACCGAGGCCGATCGGCGGGATGCCGGCGCCGACCAGCTCGCTGAGGAAGTCCGGCGCCTGCTCCGCGGGCAGGATGATTTCCAGGCCATCTTCGCCGGTATAGCCGGTACGCCCGATGAACCAGTCGCCATCGGCCATGCCCTGGAACGGCTTGAGATCATGGATCAGCCCGGCCCGGGCCTGGCTCACCAGCTCGGACGTACGCGCGCGGGCATGCGGTCCCTGGATGGCCAGCATGGCAAGCTCGGGGCGCTCCCTGACCTCGACGGCGAAGCCGGCCGCCTGGGCCTGCATCCACGCCAGATCCTTGTCGCGGGTGCTGGCATTGACCACTAGGCGATAACCCCAGTCGGTCAGGTAGACGATGAGGTCATCGATCACCCCGCCGCGCTCGTTGAGCATCGCGCTGTAAAGCGCCCGACCGGTGCTTTTCAGGCGTGCCACGTCGTTGGCCAGCAAGCGCTGCAGATAGTCGCGGGCCTGCTCGCCGGAGACATCGACCACGGTCATGTGCGAGACGTCGAACACCCCGCAGTCACGACGAACCTGATGATGTTCTTCTACTTGGGAGCCGTAATGCAGTGGCATGTCCCAGCCACCGAAGTCGACCATCTTGGCACCGAGCGCAAGGTGCTGATCGTAGAGGGGAGTACGCTGACCCATGGGTTTCTCCTTCCGGGCAGGTCGCCGAATCGGCATTGGAAAAGTCAGTAAAGCCGGGCCCTGCGGGGGTCGGCGACTTTCGAATGGCGCGCATTGTAGCCCCAAGGTGACAGCAGGTCACGGCAGATCAGGTGGCAGGAGACTGGAGGTCGAATGGCGGCCCGCAGTAGCGCGGCTGCGTCGCTCAGCACCCTGCCGCCAGAGCTGCGTGACTAGCCAGGGCGCCGCGCCGAACGGCGAATCAGCAGCACCACCGGCAGCAGTCCGACCAGCACCAAGGTCAGTGCCGGGAGCGACGCGCGGGCCCATTCGCCTTCACTGGTCATTTCGAAGATGCGCACGGCCAGGGTGTCCCAGCCGAATGGCCGCATCAGCAAGGTCGCCGGCATTTCCTTGAGCACGTCGACGAATACCAGCAGTGCCGCGCTCAGCGTGCCCGGCAGCAGCAACGGCAGGTAGACCCGGAAGAACAGCGCCGGGCCACCGACACCCAGGCTGCGCGACGCCTGCGGCAGCGAGGGGCGAATCCGCGCCAGGGCGTTTTCCAGCGGGCCGAAGGCAACCGCCATGAAGCGGATCAGATAGGCCAGCAGCAACGCGCCGAGGCTGCCGAGCAGGATCGGCTTGCCGCCAGCGCCCAACCAGCTCGACAGCGGAATGACCAGGTGCCGGTCGAGGTAACTGAACGCCAGCATGATCGAAACCGCCAGTACCGAACCCGGCAAGGCATAGCCGAGATTGGCCAGGCTCACCGCGCTGCGGATCGAGCGCACCGGCGCCTGACGTCGGGCGAAGGCCAGCAGCAGCGCCACGCTCACAGTGATCAGTGCGGCGATAGCACCGAGATAGAGCGTGTGCAGGATCATACCGGCGTAACGCTCGTCGAGATCGAAGCGACCGCGTTGCCAGAGCCAGGCCAGCAGCTGCAACAGCGGGATGATGAACGCGCAGAGAAATACCAAGCCGCACCAGGCGCTGGCCGCAAACGCCTTCACACCGGTCAGCCGATACAGCGCCGCGGAGCGCGCTCGCTCATTGGCCGGTCGCGCAGCACCGCGCGCCCGGCGCTCGCCGTAGAGCACCAGCATCACCGCCAGCAACAACAGGCTGGCCAGCTGGGTGGCGCTGGTCAGACTGAAGAAGCCGTACCAGGTCTTGTAAATCGCAGTGGTGAAGGTATCGAAGTTGAACACCGACACCGCACCGAAGTCAGCCAGGGTTTCCATCATTGCCAGGGCCAGACCGGCACCGATCGCCGGTCGCGCCATCGGCAGCGCTACGCGCCAGAAAGCCTGCCAGGGCGACTGGCCGAGCACCCGCGCCGCTTCCATCAGTCCCTTGCCCTGAGCGAGAAAGGCCGAGCGCGCCAGCAGATAGACATAGGGGTAGAACACCAGCACCAGCACCGTGATCACACCGCCCGTGGAGCGCACTCGCGGAAAGCGAATGCCGCTACCGAACCACTCGCGTGCCAGGGTTTGCACCGGACCGGCGAAATCGAGCAGCCCGATGAAGACGAACGCCAACACATAGGCAGGAATCGCGAACGGCAGCATCAGCGCCCAATCCAGCCAGCGGCGTCCGGGAAATTCGCACAATGCCGTCAGCCAGGCGAGGCTGACGCCGAGCACCACCACGCCGATGCCCACGCCGAGAACCAGCGTCAGGGTATTGCCCAGCAGACGCGGCATCTGCGTGTCCCACAGGTGCGACCAGATCTCGGTATCGATACTGCTCCAGCTGAACAGCAGGATGCTCAGTGGCAGCAACACCAGGGCTGCGACAGCAAACGTGATGGGATACCAGCGGCGCTCGACGGGATGGGACACTCAAGCCTCGACAGCAAAAAAGACGACGCCCCGGACCAGGCCGGGGCGCCGAGTATAACCGCAGCGGTGAACGTGGCGGCCGGAGCTGCACGTCACCGCTGCAAGCGCGGAGGGCTGATCAGTTCCAGCCGGCGCGATCCATCAGCTTGATGGCTTCGGCCTGACGCTTGCCAGCCACTTCCACCGGAATGGTATCGGCCTTGAACTCGCCCCATGCCGCTACTTCGGCCGAAGGCTTCACGCCCGGGTTGGCCGGGTATTCCATGTTGATGTCGGCGAAGATGCTCTGCGCCTCTTCGCTGGTCATCCACTCCACCAGCTTGCGCGCGGCGTCCGCGTTCGGTGCGTGCTTGGTCAGGCCGATGCCCGACAGGTTGACGTGCACGCCGCGGTCTTCCTGGTTCGGCCAGAACAGCTTGGCCTTGAGCTGCGGGTTCTGCGCGTGCAGACGACCGAAGTAGTAGGTGTTGACGATGCCGGCATCGCATTGCCCGGCGTCGACGGCCTGCACCAGCGCCGTGTCGTCGGCGAAGACGTCGGTGGCGAGATTGCCGACCCAGCCCTTGATGATCTCTTCGGTCTTTTCGGCGCCGTGAGTCTCGATCATGGTCGCGGTCAGCGACTGGTTGTACACCTTCTTGCTGGTGCGCAGGCACAGGCGGCCGTCCCAACGCTCGTCGGCCAGCGCCTCGTAAGTGCTCAGCTCGCCGTCCTTGACCCGCTCCGGCGAGTAGACGATGGTCCGTGCGCGCAGCGACAGGCCGGTCCAGGCGTCGTTGGAGGAACGATACTGGGCCGGGATGTTGTCCTTGACCACCTGAGAGTTCAGCGGCTGCAGGATGCCCATTTCCTCGGCTTGCCAGAGGTTGCCGCCATCGACGGTGAGCAGAAGGTCCGCCGGGGTGTTCGCGCCTTCGGCCTTGATGCGGGCCATCAGCGGGGCTTCCTTGTCGGTGATGAACTTGATCGCTACACCGGTCTTCTCGGTGTAGGCGTCGAACACCGGCTTGATCAGCTCATCGATACGCGAGGAGTAGACCACTACTTCGTCGGCAGCCTGGACGGCACCCGACAGCGCCGTCAGCGCCAGGGCGGCGAGTAAACCTTTGCTTGCCTGCATGGAACAGCCTCTTGGTGAGTTGGAACAGAGGCTGAATAGTAGTGAATGTTATTTACCTTCTCAATGCGACAAATCGTGCAGGTAATGTTTTGTAAATATCAATCTGACATCAGGGCTTGGCGAGTTCCGGCAGATCGCCGCTCAATCCGAGCGCCTGACGAACGAACAGCGCCTTCGCCTCCGGTAGCGCCTGTACGGCCTTGAGACCGGTATTGCGCAGCCAGCGCAGCGGCAGTGGATCAGCCTGGAACAGCCGCTCGAAGCCTTCCATGGCTGCCATCATCGCCAAGTTGTGCGGCATGCGCCGACGCTCGAAGCGGCTCAGCACCTGCACATCGGCCACCCGCTCACCGCGGGCAATCGCCGCCTTGAGCACTTCCGCCATCACGGCGGCATCCAGCAGACCAAGATTCACGCCCTGCCCCGCCAGCGGATGAATGGTGTGTGCGGCATCGCCGATCAACGCCAGGCCCGGCTGCACATAGCGTTTGGCGTGGCGTTGGCGCAGCGGGATGCACAGCCGCGGATCGACCTCGAGCACTTCGCCCTGGCGCTCCTCGAAGGCTCGGCCAAGCGCCGTTCGGAATGCAGCATCATCCAGCGCCATGAGCCGCTTGGCTTCAGCTTCAGTAACCGACCAGACAATCGAGCACCAGTGCCGGTCGCCATCGCGCTCGAGCGGCAGAAACGCCAGGGGGCCGTCATCGGTGAAGCGCTGCCAGGCCGTACGCTGGTGCGGCTCGCTGCAACGCACGCTGGTGACGATGGCCTGATGCAGATAATCCCATTCGCGGGTTTCGCAACCAGCCAGGCGGCGAATCGCCGAGTTGGCGCCATCCGCCGCAATCAGCAGGGGCGTACGCAACTCGCGGCCGTCGACCAGCGTCAGCTGCCAACCGTCAGGGGTGCGCGCCAGCTGCTCGACGCGCGCGTCGCCGATCAGCTGCAGTCCGCCGCGGCGCTGCATCGCGTCCAGCAGCGCATCCTGCACCACACGGTTTTCGACGATATGCCCGAGCACTTCGGCATGTACGGTCTCGGCGGAAAAATGAATCTGCCCGGTGCCCGAGCCGTCCCATACGTGCATGTCGGTGTAGGGGCTCGCGCGGCGCGCGGCGATGCCCGGCCAGGCACCGACCCGCTGCAGGATGCGCTGGCTGGCTGCGGACAGCGCACTGACCCGCGGTTCGAAGCCGCCCTGCGGGTCGAAGTCGACGACCTCGAGCGGGCTCGCATCGAGCACGACGATCTTCAGCCCGCAACCTTCGAGGGCGAGTGCCAGGGTACTTCCGACCATGCCGGCACCCACGATGATCAGATCCGCTTGCATCACTTCTCTCCTGGCTGCCGCGCCCGCGGCTTGAGTCGTATGTAGAGGGTCTTCTGCACCCGTGCCACCAGCGTGCCCTCGCCGTCGCGCACTTCGACATGCATTCTGGGCAGGTACTTGCTGCCGTCGGCCGTGTGCGCGCGGATCTCATCCAGCAGCCTGTCACTGATGGCGAATTCGGCGTAGACCGCGCCGCGCCCAGGGCTGACGAATTCTATGTTGGCCGCCTTGTCCCAGACGATGTAGTCGCGCCCGAGACTCTCCATCAGCATCAGCACGAAGAACGGGTCGACCATCGAATACAGCGAGCCACCGAACTGCGTACCGACATAATTGCGGTTGTACCAGCGCAGCACCATCTTGACCTGAACCAGGCGCATATCCGCGCTGATGTGCCGCACCCGAACACCGGCTCCGATGTATGGCGGGTAGAAATTCATGGCCCAGCGCAGAAACCGCGCCTTGCGCGCCAAACGGGAGCCGCTCATGCCGAGTCCTTTTGGTTGCCGCTTTTCAGCCAGCGCGAGTGCCCAGGCCCATCGCCTGGCGCGCAAACCAACGCTTGGCGGCGGGCATGAGGTCCAGCCCGAGCAGACCGAGATTGCGTCCGGCCGCGACCAGCCGACCGGAATCACCGAACAGCCGGGTGACCTGATCGGAGAAACCGACCGTCACGCGCTGATCGAAGCGCTGCCTGCGGGCGTATTCCTGCAGCACCGCCAGGTCGCCCAGCGCGGCGTCGCTGCGCAGCAAAGCGACGCTCAGTGCCTCCACATCACGCAGCGACAGGTTGTAGCCCTGCCCGGCGATCGGGTGCAGGCTGTGCGCCGCGTTGCCGAGCACCACCAGACCCGAACGTACCTGCTCTTCGGCCTCGATCAGCGTCAGCGGATACAGATGCCGGGCACCGACCTGCTGCAACGCGCCCAGGCGATAACCGAAGGCTTCCTGCAGTTCACCGAGGAAAACCGCCTCGTGTGCCTGCGCCAGGCGCGCGGCATCGACCTGGGAGCGCGTCCATACCAGCGCACAGCGATCATCCTGCAGCGGCAGCAGCGCCATCGGGCCATCTTCAGTGAAGCGCTCGAACGCCAGACCGCCGTGCGGTTTGCCTGGCGTGATGTTGGCGATCAGGGCGGTCTG
>Ga0209212_1003969_pt1 | contig 18827 bp, 16 predicted proteins | sample RifGroC2_FD_183996 | JGI IMG/M metagenome (GOLD analysis project Ga0209212, IMG submission 183996) | Groundwater microbial communities from Rifle, Colorado, USA - Groundwater C2 (SPAdes) (version 2) | ecosystem: Environmental > Aquatic > Deep subsurface > Groundwater | place: Rifle, Colorado...
CGGTGACCATCCCATTGAATTCTGTAGTTTTGAAGAGTCTATTGCATACCTCAAATCATGTCCGGGCCGGTCCTTAACATATGTGATCAGTTTTTCAGATGAACCGGCGGGCCTGCCAAGTTTTTTATCCATAATGCTGCAGAGGAGCTTTATGAGATCTATATTCTTCCATTCATTATTTCCTCCGATATTATAGGTATCTCCGATCTTTCCTTTATGGAAAATCAGATCAATGGCAGAGGCATGATCTTCGACATACAGCCAGTCACGTATATTTTCACCTTTGCCATAGACAGGGACAGGTTTGTTATTCTTTATATTATTAATAGCCAGTGGTATAAGCTTCTCAGGGAACTGGTTGGGGCCATAGTTATTTGAACAGTTGGAAATAACAGCCGGCAGTCCGAAAGTATGATGATATGCCCTTACCAGATGGTCGGAGCTGGCTTTGGATGCCGAGTAAGGGCTCCGCGGATCATAGGCTGTATCTTCTGTAAATAAACCATCACTGCCAAGCGAGCCATAAACCTCGTCGGTTGAAATATGATAGAACAGCTTTCCTTCAAAATTCTCTTTCCACCTGTTAAGTGCTGCATTAAGAAGATTGAGGGTTCCGACAATATTTGTAAAGACAAACTCATCGGGTCCTGTTATTGAACGGTCTACATGCGATTCAGCTGCCAGGTGAATTACACCATCAAGACTATATTTGCTGAAAAGGTCAAGAACGGACTGTTTATTGACGATATCTATCTTTTCAAAGCGATAATTTTTGCCGGATTCTATATCAGTAATGTTTTCGAGGTTACCGGCATAGGTTAATTTATCAGCATTTACAATCAGGTAATCGGGATACCTGCTGACGAATCTTCTTACAACGTGTGATCCTATGAATCCGGCTCCGCCTGTTATGAGAATGCTCTTCTTCATTTTATTTGTGATTTGCTTCTTATGTAGTTTTCCCAGTCCCATGCAGTTTTCATCGCTTCATCGAGGGTGCTAATCGTTTTCCAGCCAAGTTCCCTGTTTGCAAATGAAGGATCGGCCCATATCTTTTCAATATCGCCCGGTCTTCTGCCTGTTACTTTGTATTTCAGTTTAACCCCCGATACCCTCTCAAAAGATTTTATGGCTTCAAGTACAGATACTCCGTTACCGGTACCGAGATTAAAGACTTCATAACCCGACTTGTTTTTCTCTTCGATCAGTCTTTTGACAGCAACCACATGTGCTTTTGCAAGGTCGACAACGTGAAGATAGTCCCTTATGCAATACCCATCAGGAGTATCATAATCATTTCCGAACACTTTGAGCTCATCCCTTAATCCATAAGCAGTTTGTGTGATATAGGGAACAAGATTTTCAGGTACACCTCTTGGGAGTTCACCGATAAGTGCTGATGCGTGTGCCCCTATGGGATTGAAATATCTTAAAGCAATTGCCCTGATACTGCTGTCGGAAAATACGGTATCCCTTATAATCTCTTCACCAACTGCCTTTGTGTTGCCATAGGGTGAGGTTGCCGGTTGCAAAGGTGCATCCTCGGTAACCGGTAAATTCTCAGGTTGTCCGTAAACAGTGCATGATGAGGAAAATACAAGATTAGCGATCCGGTATTTTTTCATCAAACCGAGCAGATTGATAAGTGATACAAGGTTATTCCTGTAATACTCCAGAGGCTTGCTGACAGATTCGCTTACCGCTTTGTAGGCAGCAAAGTGGATAATGGCGGCTATTTCTTTGTTCCTGCTGAAAAAGCCATCCAGCTTTTCCATGTCGCAAATGTCAATGATTTCAAGAGATGGTCTTTTGCCTGAGATTTTTTCGATCCCGTCAATAACCTCCTTTTCAGAATTGTACAGATTATCTATAATTGCGACATCAAATTCTTCATTGATAAGTTCAATTGCTGTATGGGAACCTATATATCCGGTTCCTCCGGTTACTAATATCTTTTTCTTCATTTAGAGGCTCCAGTAAGTATGATTTTTAATTTTCCCGCGCAGAATCCCCTTAACATCCACTATGATCCCGTTTTTATTTAGCAAAGAGGCAAAATATGATTCATCCAGATTCAGATACTCCTTATGGCTCACAGCGAGTATAACAGCGTCGTATTTTCCGGAAGGAGAATCCTTAAGATCAATTTTGTATTCTTCTTTCACCTCATGCTTTGAGGCTCCCGGATCAATAATATCAATTTTAATTCCGAAATCTTCCAATTCTTTGACCACATCTATAACTTTCGAATTCCTGATATCGGTAACATCCTCTTTAAATGTAATACCGAGAATCAGTACCCTGGTACCGATCATCCCCTTTCCTGCCGCAATTATCCTCTTCACAGTCTGTTTCCCGATATATCCGCCCATGCTGTCGTTTATGAATCTGCCGGAATCGATCATCTGGGGATGATATCCGAGGGCTTTGGCTTTGAATGAGAGATAATACGGATCCACACCAATGCAATGACCACCTACCAGGCCGGGATAAAACCTTAGAAAATTCCATTTTGTACCGGCTGCTTCAAGCACTTCATAGGTGTTAATACCCATCCTGTTAAAGATGATGGAAAGTTCATTCATGAATGCAATATTGATATCGCGCTGGGTGTTTTCGATAATCTTTGCAGCTTCGGCAACTTTTATTGAGCTTGCCCTGTGTACGCCTGCCTTTATTATCAGTTCATAAACCTTTGCAATATTCCCGGCAGCCTCAGTGTCACATCCGCTTGTCACCTTTGTTATTTTTGTGAGTGTATGGTTCTGATCTCCCGGATTAATCCTTTCAGGAGAGAAGCCCACCTTAAAATCCACACAATATTTAAGTCCGGAAAATCTCTCCAGTACAGGAACGCAATCCTCTTCGGTGCAACCGGGATAGACTGTGGACTCATAGACAACATAATCGCCCTTTTTCAGAACTTTTCCAACAGTTTCAGAGGCTTTCAGAACCGGTGTAAGATCGGGAAGATTATTGCGGTTTGTAGGTGTAGGTACAGCAATAATGTGAAACGATGCTGATTTAAGGTCATCAGGATCGCTGGTAAGGAAGATATCTGTATTTTCGAATGCTTCAGGTGTGAGCTCATTACTAGGGTCAATTCCCTTTCGCATAAGTTCAACCCTCGCGGGTTTTATATCGAATCCTATTACCTTAAGCTGTTTTGCAAACTCAAGAGCAATCGGAAGGCCGACGTATCCAAGACCTATGACTGACAGACTTGTTTCCTTTTTTAAAAGTTTATTGTATATCATTTTAACGAATTTAATATCGGATGATAATCGCCCTGTAATCCTGCGGGCTTCGAGTTTCTTATATTATATACTATTTCAACTGATTGCCGGGCTTCATTTATCCCGAATCCTCTTCCTTCAAGAATTTCATTATAGGTCTGAGTATGAAGGTCGGTAAATCCTTCACTGAATTCTATCTCTTCGCCATCTACCGAAATTGATCTGAATGTCCTTCCCCCAGCTTTCCTGATCCCTGCAGGGATATCATCATAATCGAGGCTGAGGAACCATCTGACCCTGGCATTTTCAAGTTCGAGATAACCTGCTGCCTTATTGTGTTCAGCAAGGTGTACGATATTTTGTTTTGCATTGCCGAAGATCCATGTAATCAGATCAAAGAAATGGATACCTATGTTGGTAGTAACTCCGCCTGACTTGGATATATCCCCCTTCCATGAGATATTATACCAGTTGCCACGGCTGGTGATATATGTCAGATCGATATCATAGATCTTATCTTTTGGCCCATTTCTGATCTTTTCCCTGAGTTCTATTAATTTAGGATGAAGACGCAGCTGCAGCACAGTAAAGATCTTATTGGAAGTCTCTTTTTCAATTTCCGTCAAAGCATCTATATTCCATGGATTGAGCACAATCGGTTTTTCGCAGATAGCATCCGCATGGTGCCGGAGAGCAAATCTGATGTGTGAATCGTGCAGGTAATTCGGGGAACAGATACTTACATAGTCAATTTTTGTACCTGTTCTTTTCAGTTTATCAAAATGCCTGTCGAACCTTTCAAACTCAACAAAAAAATCACTTTCAGGGAAATAGCTGTCAATACGTCCTACACTGTCAAACCTGTCAAGACTTGCCAGCAGGTTATTCCCGGTTTCCTTTATAGCATGCAGGTGCCTTACGGCAATATAGCCTGCCACTCCAATTATCCCAAAGTTTTTAGGATTGTCAGTCATCAGACCAGAATATTAAATGCGTGTAAAATTAAGGATTTATTTTATAAACCCTGCCATCTTCAAGCCTGTATCTCTCACCGCTTTCAGGACATGTGGCTTCTCCTGTATTGCTGAATAACAGTTTATGTCCGTATTCGCTCATCCATCCGGAATGTCTGGCCGGATTACCAATAACCAGGGAATATGGTTTTACCTCCTTTGTTACAACCGCTCCTGCACCAATAAATGAGTAGGCCCCTATTCTGTTTCCGCAAACTATAGTTGCATTAGCTCCTACAGATGCGCCTTTTTCCACTATTGTGACAGCATATTGGTCCTTACGGATAATTGCACTCCGGGGATTGATAATATTTGTAAATACCATTGAGGGACCAAGGAATACATCATCCTCACAGATAACACCTGTATAGATTGAAACATTATTCTGCACCTTCACATTTCTTCCCAGCCTGACTCCCGGAGAGATGACTACATTCTGACCTATGTTGCAGCTTTCTCCGATTTCAGAGTCTTTCATTATATGGCTGAAATGCCAGATTTTTGTTCCCTTTCCGATTTTACAGCCATCATCTATAACAGCCGTTTCGTGGGCAAAGTATTCCTTCTCCATCAGATTGAATTATCAAAAAAACTGTTGATACTGAATGCAATATAATCGAGTTGTTCCTGATCCATTTCCGGATGCATTGGCAGGGAGAGCACCTCTTTGCATAGCGAAGTTGTAACAGGCAGATCATTCTCATTGTATCCCAGATACCTGTAAGCTTCCTGCATATGAAGAGGCCCGGGGTAATAAACCATTGCAGGAATTTTCATGGACTCAAGATATTTTTTAAGCTCATCACGCTTTCCGTTTTTCACCCTGATCGTATACTGGTGAAAGATGTGAGAGGAGTATTTTGTCCTTTGAGGAACAGTGACACGAAGCAACCCTTTAAAAGCTTCATCATAAAAATCTGCAACAGCTCTTCTCGATTCATTGAACTGAGTGAGATACTTTAATTTAACTCTCAGTATTGCTGCCTGAATGGTGTCGAGTCGTGAGTTTACGCCGATGTCATCATAATGATACCTGACTTTCATTCCGTGGTTTGCAATACTTCTGAGCTTTCCGGCAAAGTTGTCATCATTTGTATAGAGTGCCCCACCATCGCCATAGCATCCCAGGTTTTTTGAAGGGAAAAATGATGTTGTTCCTATATGTCCGATAGTCCCTGCTTTTCTTTTTGAGCCATTCCTGAAAATATAATCTGCACCGGTAGCCTGGGCTGCATCTTCGATCACATACAGGTCGTGATCGCGGGCAAGCTCCATAATGCTTTCCATATCAGCGCACTGGCCGAAAAGATGAACAGGAACGATAGCCTTTGTTCCTGGTGTTATGGCTTTCCTGATGGCTTCGGCAGAGATATTGAATGTACCCGGATCAGGATCAACGAGAACAAGTTTCAGTCCCAGCAGAGCAACAACCTCAACGGTAGCTATAAATGTAAAATCAGTTGTGATGATCTCGTCCCCTGGTTCTAATCCTAATACCATCATAGCCAGGTAAAGGGCATCGGTGCCGTTTGCACATGATACAACATGCCTTACACCCATATACTGCTGAAGTTCTTCTTCGAACAGCCTGACGTCAGGTCCTTTTATAAATGCTGTTGAATCGAGAACAGACTTGATTGCGGTATCTATTTCCGGCCCTATTCTCTCATACTGGGCCTTCAGATCTACCATCTGGATATCTCTCATAATTACCAATTAGCGAAAGAAATGCGAAGATAATACTTTTACACCTATTTTTCACGCTGTTGTAACCTTGTCAAAGAATTTCTTTATTTTGGTCAGAAAAGTTCTTATATTTGTATTTATAAACATAACCGGAAGTGGATATCACAGCTTTTATAAGAGAGTTATTGTTCGGGCATGATTGTGTTATCGTACCTGGTTTTGGAGGTTTTATTGGAAATTATACTCCGGCACAGGTTGACAGGAATTCAGGTACATTTTATCCACCGGTAAAGCAGATATCCTTTAACAGAAATCTGAATCATAACGATGGATTGCTTGTTGGCAGAATTTCGGGTTCTCTCAGTATAAACTATGGCGATGCAAGGACTATCGTTGAAAATTATGTCAGCAACCTGCGAAAGAGACTTGAAAACGGAGAGAAGGTAGTTTTTGACACCATTGGAAGTTTCATAAATAATCAGGAAGGGAATGTCCAGTTTGACCCCGACAAGAGTTCCAATTATCATCTTGATTCATATGGGCTTGAGTCATTTCAGTGTTTCCCGCTTGAAGGCTACGATGTCAGAAAACGAATAATTAAATATAAAGGCAGGGATCCGGTAAAGCAGGTTTCCATGAGAAAAATTATATGGAGAGCTGCAATCATTGTACCACTTCTATCGGTAATGGTGATTGTCCCTCTTAAAACCAACCTTTTTAAGCCAGGAGTGGAGATCTCAACGCTCAATCCGCTCGTGAGTGCTGAATTTGAACATAACAGGAAAGCTGTTGACGAAATTGCAAAGGAAGAATCTGCAAAACCAGCTGAACCACCTGTTGAAGTTGCTGAATCCATTGCCATAGAACCACCTGCTGTTGAAACTGTAGCTCCCGCTTCCGGCGGATATTACCTTATTACAGGAAGCTTCAGATCGCATGACAATGCGGTGAAACAGGTGAATATGCTTATTGAGGAGGGATTTACTCCTGAGATTGTAACTGCTCCGAATGATTTCTTCAGGGTAAGCGCTATGGTTTGCAGTGACCTGGCAACAGCTAAAATGAAAAAGGACAGTATTGCCGTGAAATTCCCTGCTTCCTGGATCTCAAGAAAGAGGTAGTGTTAATTGCTTAACAACAAAGAGCAACCTTTATTTTATTGTGCTTCCGTTACTTACTTTTTCTGAGGGAGTGACCATTACAAGTTTGCCATCTTTGTCTTCAGCCATAAGGATCATCCCCTGCGACTCTATTCCTTTAATCTTTCTTGGTTCAAGATTTGCGATAATTGAAATCTGTTTTCCGATTATTTTCTCCGGTTCATAATGTTCAGCTATGCCTGATACGATAGTTCTGATATCAAGACCTGTATCTATTTTAAGTTTAAGCAGTTTTGTTGTTTTAGGTACCTTTTCTGCTTCCAGTATTGTTGCGGTACGGATATCCATTCTTGAGAAATCATCAAATGTGACAGGAGCCTTTGCCGGAGCAACCCTTGCCTCTGCCGCCTCATTTGCTCTTTTTGTTAAAAGCAGCTTTTCAATCTGGGTATTTATCTCCTGGTCTTCGATCTTATCGAATAACAATTCCGGTTTATTGATCAGGTGTCCTGGTTCAAGCAGATCAGAACTACCTGCATTGTTCCATTTCATTCCTCTGAGATTGATCCAGCCACATAATTTTTCCATCGAGAACGGGAGAAAAGGCTCAAAAACAATAGTGAGATTTGCAGTTATCTGTAAGGAGATATTCATTATTGTTTTAACTCTTTCGGGATCAGTCTTTATCACTTTCCAGGGTTCGGCATCAGCAAGGTATTTATTGCCCAGCCTTGCAAGGTTCATCGCCTCTTTCAGAGCCTCGCGGAATCTAAATGCTTCAATACTTGCCTCTATGGTTTCTTTCAGCCTGGCTATCTCATTAAGAGTATTATTGTCATTCTGATCTGTCACTCCTCTTTTGGGGACCTCACCCCCATAATAGTTGTTTGTCAGTACCAGAGTACGGTTGACAAAATTTCCGAGGATAGCAACAAGTTCGTTATTGTTGCGTGCCTGGAAGTCCTTCCATGTGAAATCATTGTCTTTGGTCTCCGGGGCATTTGCACAAAGGGTATAACGGAGAACATCCTGTTTCCCCGGAAAATCTTCGAGATATTCATGCAGCCATACTGCCCAGTTTCTGGAAGTTGATATCTTATCATTCTCAAGGTTAAGGAACTCATTGGCAGGAACATTATCCGGAAGAATAAAACTTCCTTCGGCATTCAGTATAGCCGGGAAGATTATGCAATGGAATACAATATTATCTTTTCCGATGAAGTGAATCATCCGGGTATCCTTATCCTTCCAGTATTTTTCCCAGTCAGGAGTAAGTTCTTTGGTAGCAGAGATATAACCAATAGGTGCATCAAACCAGACGTAAAGTACTTTTCCTTCTGCTCCTTCAACAGGTACAGGAATGCCCCAGTCGAGATCGCGGCTAACGGCCCGTGGCTGCAATCCCTGGTCGAGCCATGATTTACACTGACCATAAACATTTGTTTTCCATTCTTTATGATCGTCCAGTATCCATTTTCTGAGCCAGGGTTCATATTTATCCAGAGGGAGATACCAGTGCAGAGTCTCCTTTAAAACAGGCTTGCTTCCGCTTACCGTTGAATGGGGATTTATCAGATCGTTGGGGCTTAATGAAGTACCGCATTTCTCACACTGGTCGCCATAGGCATTCTCATTGCCACAATGCGGGCAGGTACCCGTTATGTATCTGTCGGCCAGGAAACATCCTGCCTCTTCATCATAATACTGGTCTGTAGATTTTTCAGTGAACTCACCTTTATCATAGAGGGTCCTGAATATTTCAGATGCAGTATCATAATGAACTTTATTTGATGTACGGGAATATATATCGAAAGAGATTCCGAAATCTTCAAACGCTTTTTTATTAATAGCGTGATATCTGTCGACAATAACATGAGGAGGAACTCCCTCTTTACGGGCTTTCATAGTAATAGGAACACCATGTTCATCGGAGCCGCATATTGATATCACATCCACTCCCTTCATTCTGAGATACCTGGTATAGATGTCGGATGGTACATAAACTCCTGCCAGATGTCCGATGTGAATGGGTCCATTGGCATATGGCAGCGCAGAAGTGATAAGATATCTTTTAAAATTCTTCATGATATTTCTAACAAATTGTAAAGGTTGACAAAGATAATAAATATTATATTGATGTCTGCCCCCCCCTGCCCCCATCCGTCAACCTGAGAGTAGAATTGTAAATACAGAGATTAGGAAAAGTTTGGGGAATGAGGTTACAAATATTTCCCTTACTTTTACATATCAAACAATTACATGATGCAGAACAACCTTATCATCTATAACAGTCTAACAAAGAAGAAGGAACTCTTTAAGCCGCTGAATGAGCCATTTGTGGGATTATATGTATGCGGACCCACTGTTTACAGCGATGCCCATCTCGGACATGCCCGTCCTGCAGTCATATTCGACCTTCTTTACCGTTATCTCACTCACCTGGGGTATAAGGTCAGGTATGTCCGTAACATAACTGATGTCGGTCACCTTGAAAATGATGCTGATGAAGGAGAGGATAAGATAGAAAAGAAAGCCAGGCTTGAACACATCGAACCGATGGAGGTTGTTCAGAAATACCTGAATACCTATTACAGGAACATGGAGCAGCTCAACACTCTTCATCCATCAATTGAACCAAGAGCTTCGGGACATATAATTGAACAGCAGGAATTTATCAAAACACTTCTTGAAAAAGGATATGCTTATGAAGTAAATGGATCTGTTTACTTTGATGTGGCCGGGTATAATGAAAAGTACAGATACGGAAAGCTATCAGGAAGGGTTCTCGAGGAGCTTCAGAACAACACAAGGGTTCTGGAGGGACAGGATGAAAAGAGAAATCCTTTTGATTTTGCTCTCTGGAAAAAAGCTTCACCCGAACATCTTATGAACTGGCCGTCAAAGTGGAGTACCGGTTATCCGGGATGGCATCTTGAGTGCTCGGCCATGAGCATAAAATACCTGGGAGAGGAATTTGACATCCACGGAGGAGGGATGGATCTTCTGTTCCCGCATCACGAATGTGAAATAGCGCAGTCGACTGCCGCCCTTGGAAAAGAGTCGGTACGCTACTGGATCCACAATAACATGATAACAATCAACGGTCAGAAGATGGCACGTTCGCTTGGTAATTTCATAACCCTTGATCAGCTTTTCAGCGGAAACCATCTTGTCCTGGAGCAGCCATACAGTCCGATGACGATCAGGTTCTTCATACTGCAGGCACACTACAGGAGTACTGTTGATTTTTCGAAAGAAGCACTTCAGGCTGCTGAAAAAGGACTTCAGAAGCTGCTTAAAGCAATTGAAAACCTCAATAAAATTAAACCATGCGCCAGCTCAACTGTTGATATTGATATACTTAAGAAGAGATGCTACGAAGCTCTGGACGACGATCTCAACAGCCCTATCACACTTTCGCATCTGTTTGATGGTGTAAGGATCGTGAATTCACTTATTGACGGCACAGCGAAGATTGATGAAAGCGGATTAAAGGCTCTGCATGAACTTTTTGACACTTTTGTATTTGATATACTCGGATTGAAAGACGAATCAGCCGGAGCCGGTGATGAGAAGCTCACAGATGATCTGATGAAAATCATAATTGATCTCCGCCAGGATGCTAAGGATAAAAAGGAATGGGCGGCATCAGATAAGATAAGGAATGAGCTTAAGAATGCGGGGATTGTACTGAAGGATATGAAAGACGGGGTTGAGTGGGAAAAGGAGTAAGGCGCAGGGCACAGGGCGCAGGGCGCAGGGCACAGGGCACAGGGCACAGGGCACAGGGCGCAGGGCACAGGGCACAGGGCGCAGGGCTTTTAGCTCCCCTCCCGGGAGGGGTTAGGGGTGGGTTTAAGTAAAAGATAAAAGACAAAAGATAAAAGACAAAAGATAAAAGACAAAAGTGAGGTAAAGTGGTTCCCCTCCCGGGTGGGGTTAGGGGTGGGTTTAAGTAAAAGATAAAAGACAAAAGATAAAAGACAAAAGATAAAAGACAAAAGATAAAAGACAAAAGATAAAAGACAAAAGATAAAAGACAAAAGTGAGGTAAAGTGGTTCCCCTCCCGGGAGGGGTTAGGGGTGGGTTAATCATTTATAAGAATATGTCACTCAAAACAAAAATAATTCCATATAATCCTGATCTCAAATCTCTTGCAAAAGACCTACGCAGGAATATGACTCTTTCAGAAGTCCTTTTATGGAATGAACTCAGAAAGAAACAGATGCTGGGATATGACTTCGACCGCCAAAAACCCATAAATAATTTCATAGTTGATTTCTACTGTAAAGAATTGTCCCTGGCAATTGAAATTGACGGTGATACTCATATTTACAGATATGATTATGACGATGAAAGACAAAAAACTCTTGAGAAACTTGGGGTACATTTCTTGAGATTTGAGGATATTGAGGTTAAAAGGAATATGAATAATGTATTGAGAGTGATAGAAGATTGGATTCAAAAGAAAAAACCCACCCCCAACCCCTCCAGGGAGGGGAGCGTTAAGGACGGGAACCTGAAAAAAGTATGACAATAAAATATTTGACACCATACATATCATCAGAGGTCCTGATCGGCTCCGTGCCGCTTGGAGGCTCCAACCCTATTCGTCTTCAGTCGATGACCAACACCGATACACTTGATACAAAAGCTTCTGTGGAACAATGTATCAGGATCATTGAAGCAGGAGCTGATTATGTCAGGCTGACGGCACAGGGCATAAAAGAGGCGGAGAATCTTGCGGTAATTAAAAAAGAGCTCAGGAGGGCCGGGTTTGACACTCCGCTCATCGCTGATATTCATTTTAATCCTGCTGCTGCCGAAGCAGCTGCCAGACTTGTTGAAAAGGTCAGGATAAATCCGGGTAACTATGTCGACAAAAGAGCTTCATTCGAGGCCAGGGAACTGACTGCAAAGGAGTACAGCGAGGAACTTGAGAGAATACACGAAAAGCTGCTTCCTCTCATTAAAATCGGCAGCGAAAATAAAACCGTGATCAGGGTAGGGATCAATCATGGTTCTCTTTCCGACAGGATCATGACCCGCTACGGCAATACGCCAACCGGAATGGTCGCTTCAGCAATGGAGTTTATCAGGATATTCCGGGCAGAGAACTTCAATGATCTGGTTTTGTCAATGAAATCATCCGACACGGCAATAATGATAGAGGCAACCAGGCAGCTTGCCGGAATGATGCAGCAGGAGGGTGTATCATATCCACTTCATCTTGGTGTAACTGAGGCCGGCGAGGGACAGGATGGAAGGGTCAGGTCGGCTGCAGGGATCGGAGCCTTATTGTCAGAGGGGATAGGAGATACAATAAGAGTCTCACTATCAGAGAGCCCCGAGGCAGAGATCCCTGTTGCCAGGAAACTTGCAGAGTATTTTCCCAGAGGAATATCTGATTCAAAACCTGTTCCCCCAGCATTTTTCAAATCACCCGCTGTAAAACCAGAGATCTTTAAGAGAATAACTGGTCCACTGGTGCTTGCCAATATGACTTCCTTCCCTGAGATTAACCCGGAAGCATATATCGATGCCGGATTCTATGTCAATAAGAATACAAAAGAGATCAGAAGCAGCGACAACTCAGCAGATCTGATTATGGCTTCAGGTGTTCCTAAAATACTTCCTCCCGATGTTTCACTGGTACTTCCATACAAAAAATGGTTTGATCACATTGATGACCAGAGAATTTTTCCTCTCTTTTCTCCTGAAACATACCACGAAAACGCACAGAGATCTGAAAAACTGAACCTGCTTCTTACAGGTTCACATTTCAACATCAAATACCTAAAGAAGCCTGATCCGGGAAAAATAAGTGTAATATTTACATTTAATCCCGAAACAGAGCGTTATGCACCTGATATCTTTATTAACAGCCTGGCAGAAAATAGTTTAACACACAATATAATCCTTAATCCTGTATTTCGTGAGAACGATGCTGAAGATCTGCGCATAAAAGCAGCAGCACTTCTTGGAAGGTATTTAACTGACAGACAGGTTTCAGGAATTTGTCTATCCAATATCGGCGACATAAGTTTCAGGGAAGTGACAGCACTTGCCTTTTCAATACTACAGTGCACCGAAACACGCATAACCCGGACCATGTATCTCTCCTGTCCTACATGCGGAAGAACGAAATTCAACCTGCAGGAATCGGTAAAAAAAGTTAAGGAGGCAACAGGACATCTGAAGGGATTAAAGATCGCTGTAATGGGATGTATTGTAAACGGTCCGGGTGAGATGGCGGGAGCTGATTATGGCTATGTAGGTGCAGCTAAAGGTAAAGTTCATATATACAGGGGAACCGAACCGGTGCTGAAAAATATACCGGAAAAGGATGCTGTGGAGGAATTGCTGAAGGTTATTGAGGTTGATAACAAGACCAGATTGGATATTCTAAAATAACCTCACGAACTCACCCCCCGACCCCCTCTCTAATTCTTAGAGAGGGGGAGTAAAGCCTTGTCTATCAATTGATTTCCCCCTCTTTGCAAAGCAGAGAGGGGGATTAAGGGGGTGAGTTCATGTATATTTTACGCCAGTCTGTAATCCAGCTGCTTTTTCTGGAGATCCGCTTTCACTACCTCAATATTCACCCTGTCGCCAAGAGTGTAAACCTTCCCTGTCGACCTTCCTTTTATACAGTAGTTCTCTTCATCGTACTCATAAAAATCATCTGCGAGCTCCCTGATGTGTATCATCCCTTCACACTGGTTCTCAATGATCTCCACATAAATACCCCACTCGGTAACGCCTGAGATAACTCCTTCAAATACTTTTCCTGTCTTATCGCTCATGTACTCAACCTGCTTGTATTTTACCGATGCCCTTTCAGCTTCAGCTGCCAGCCTCTCCATTTTTGATGAGTGGTCGCACAGCTTCTTGTATTTATCAGTAGTCCCCGCATTTTCCTGCGCAAGATAAGATGTCAGAAGCCTGTGAACCATCATATCGGGATAGCGGCGGATGGGAGACGTAAAATGAGTATAGTGTTTGAATGATAGCCCGTAATGACCAATATTATCGGTAGAGTATATCGCCTTGGCCATTGATCTGAGGGCAAGTGTCTCGATGATATTCTGCTCTTTTTTCCCTTCAACGGACCGAAGCAGCTTATTCATTGCCTTTGGCAGGGAGGTTTTCTCATCGTTAACGAGGTTATAGCCGAACCTGGTAATGAAATGGCTGAAGTTGCTGATCTTTTCTGGATCAGGCTTATCATGTATACGGTATACAAATGTCTTTCCGTGGAGCTTCTTGCCGACATATTCAGCAACATGCCTGTTTGCCAGAAGCATGAACTCCTCAACGAGCTGGTTTGATGTGCCCATCTCACGGAATTTTATCCCGACAGGTTTTCCTGACTCATCGAGGTCAAACTTAATCTCTGTCTTTTCAAATGCAAAAGCACCTGATGCAAATCGTTTGGTACGAAGCTGCTGTGCAAGCCTGTGAAGTACAAGCACCTGTTCCTTCATATCCCCTTTGCCGGTATCAATTACCACCTGGGCTTCACCATATGAGAACCTTCTGTCGGAGTTGATGACTGTCCTCCCGAACCACTCATTAATCACCTCCGATTTATCGTTAAGTTCAAAAACGGCAGAATATGTCAGCTTATCTTCTTCAGGACTCAGGGAGCATACATTGTTCGACAACTTTTCAGGGAGCATTGGCACAACCCTGTCGACCAGGTAAATAGATGTCGCTCTTTGTTTTGCCTCATCCTCAACAAGCGATCCCTCTCTTACATAATGGGTCACATCGGCGATATGCACTCCAGCCTCCCAGTTTCCGCTTTCAAGTTGCCTGAGCGAAATGGCATCATCAAAATCCTTTGCATCAGCCGGGTCGATGGTGAATGTGGGTACATTTCTGAAATCGCGGCGTGATTTTATATCCTGTTCGGTTATTCCCCCGGCTATTTTTTCAGCATCCTCCACCACCTCATCGGTGAAATTATAAGGAAGCTCAAACTCAGCCAGTATGGCATGCATCTCTGTATCATTGAGCCCGGGAAATCCAAGTACATTTATAATCTCTGCAACAGGATTTTTTGATTTCGGATCCCATTCAACTACTTTTGCAACTGCCTTCTGTCCCTGTTTCGCTCCGTTAAGCTTCGATGTGGGGATAAAGAGATCGAAGGGCATATTTTTATTATCAGGTATGAGGAACGCGAAATTAGGCATCACCTCAACTGTTCCGACAAATGTAGTCCTCGACCGTTCGATGATCTCAACAACCTCTCCCTCCGGACGGGCCCCTTTTCTTTTCGCATAAAGCCATACTTTTACCTTATCGCCGTGAAGAGCGGTTTTCAGATTCTTTGCTGAGACGAAAACATCATCATCGAGATCCTCCGTAGATATGAAACCATAACCGCTTCGGGTCAGGTCAACTGTTCCTGTAACATATCCATGAGGTTGCCTGATCCTGTATTTTCCCTGGTGAATTTCCTGGAGAGTGTTCTTTTTTGTGAGTTCTCTCAGAATTTCAGATATCATCTGGCGTTCATGGGAATCATCGATATTAAGACGTTTTGCCAGCTGCTTATAGTTGAATCCCTGCTCAGGGCTTTTTGACAATACTGCTGTGATCTGTTCGGTAAGTGCTTCCTTTGAAATACCGGAGGTTCGTCCACCTCTTCCTTTCTTGCTCATAATTAACTTTTTGCAAAGGTACTAAAAGGTAGCGACTTTTTCAGGAGCGAAGATATTACAGTTTAAAGAAGCTTCTTCTCAATTATATGCCTGACTGCTTCCTGTATCGCCTGTAATGAAGTGTAACGGGGAGAGTAACTTATCAGCCTTTTTGCTTTTTCAATACTGCAATTCGGGCTGTGGGCTATATGGTCCCATGTGGCATCTGCATCCTGCTCACTGACGGTCTTCTTCCATTTCTCCCAGGGCAGGAACCTGAGTTTTGCCTCCCTGCCAAACCATTCTGACATTGCAGTAGCATATCCCTTCAAAGTGAGAGCCTGAGGCGAAACCACATGAAAGTTCTCGCCAACTGAGGTACTTCTGTTATTAATTGATTTAATAAATGCCTGAGCCACATCTTCTGCATGCACATGATGGACGGTCTCCATCCCCAGATTCGGCAAGGCGAGCTCTTTTCCTGCAGCCAGTGTTTTGTATACTTCAGGATTGAAATTCCCGGCAGGATTAAGTGGTATCCAACCCGGACCAACAATGTGACCCGGATGAATTATTGTTGCCGGAAAGCCCGTAATATGAGAGAAGCCGAGCAGCCAGGATTCGATGGCTGCTTTATTAATTCCATATTCACCAAAAGGCCTGCGGAACTGGGTTTCATCTGTCGGGACCTTTACACTGCTGCCATGCACCCATATTGTGCCGCAATGCAGGAAGTGCTGTACTTTACCATTCAGAGCTTCCACGATCATCTTTGCACTTCCGGGTGTGAAGCATATCATGTCGATCACCACATCAGGCGATAATTTGCTGATCTGTTTCCCAAAGGTCTTCTTTTTATCTGCCTCTACCCGGTCGATAATGACCTGTTTAACTTCTTTCCACGCGGTATGGTCAGAATAGGGCTTTCTCTTCTGCCGGCTGACTGATATCACTTCATGTCCGGCCATTGCAAGAGCCGGAACCAGGTATGTCCCAACGTGTCCTGTGCCTCCGATAATTACGATTTTCATAATAAATTCAATATATAAACTAACAATTTCAACATTCCGGATTTCACCCCTAAATCCCCCAAGGGGGACTTAAAGAAAATTTCATAAAGCCCCCCCCTGGGGGTTGGGGGTAAACCTAATCACAAAGTAACCATATTTTTTAATACATTTGATTTATAATTAAAATCCATGACAGGCTTAAAATCAGTGATTTCCCATTCACCATCGGTAGTTACCCGAAAAACAGGCAGTGAATACGTCCTTGTTCCCATAGCAAATAATATAGCTGATATGAACAGTGTATTTACTCTCAATGAAACAGGCGCTTTCATATGGGAACAAATTGATGGGAAAAGAAATGTTGAAGAGATCATAACTGAGTTAACAAAGGAATATGATATCGATATAACTACCGCAGCGGCTGATGTTATGGCTTTTATTGAAAAAATGAGTAAATATTTGATAATCAGAGAATAAGTGATTTTTTTGCCACCAAGGGGAGTTTTTTTTCTTGCCACGAAGGCACAAAGACACTGATTCACAAAGATATGTTTGAAGAGTTATCTGAAGAAGAAGAGAAAATTGGAAAAGCTGTTGTAAATGCAGCCTATGTTGTTCATAAAGAACTTAGTGGCTGATTTTTTAAACTCCGGACATCAAATATAATGCGGAATTACAACATAAATATAGCAGGTTATAATATCACATTTGAGTCATTGGATGATGGCCCTGAGCTTGCACCATCTGAAAGATTCCTCAGGAATATCTGTGCCGGAAATGAGTCCGACATTCGTATCAGGGTCCGCTCCGGAACTCTGCTGTTACCTGAAAAAGCTGAGAGGGTATTTCATGCTCCTTTTATTGAAGAGATCAACGGAATCCGGGTACATCAGAAGACCAACTTCTGGAGCGTATGGAGATCCGGCTCTGACCTCTACATCAAGGCTTTCTTTCCCCTCTGCCCTGTGGAGATGAATGGTGTTCTTGCATTTTCACTCGCAAAGCACGACTGGGATCTCTGGATTGATTGTAAAGGCCCGGAGGTCGATCCTCTCGAATATCCCCTCGATGGTCTTATACTATATTACCTCACTGTTTTGACCGGTGATATTATGATACATGCATCGGGAATGAATTATGAAGGGAAAGGTTATCTCTTCAGTGGTGTATCAGGGAAAGGCAAATCCACAATGGCCGGACTATGGGAAGATACCGGTGCAAAGGTGATCCACGATGACAGGATTATCATCAGGAAATCAGGTAGTGGTTACATGATTTACAACACACCTGTATATAACAATGACGACCCGCAGGAGTCTCCTCTTAACAGGATATTCATAATTGATCATGGCTCAGAGAACAGAATTGTGCCGGTAAAGGGGGCTTTAGCTGTAAGCCTTGTTATGTCAAACTGTATTCAACATAACTGGGGAGCTGAAATAATTGCAAAACTTCTTGGCGCTGTTTCGGTGATGTGTGAAACGATACCCGTAGCCAGATTATTCTTTTTACCCGACAAAAGCGTAACAGAACTTATTCTCGAAAATGAATAACCGGAAAAAAAGCGGTGAAATATTGAAAAATGTGGGCTTCACACTTCTCTCCGAAGGAAAGACCATAAGGATCAAGGCACATGGGTACAGTATGTATCCCTGTATTAAACCGGGATCACTGATACTTATTGAGCCTATAAAAATAAAAGGGAACCCTGTTCCGGGTGAGATAATTGCAATTAAAAGGGAGAGTGGATTGATAGTTCACAGACTCTCGCACATAATTGTGAACAATGGAATTACAACATATATTGCCAGAGGCGACAGCAATGCACTTGAGGATGGCCCCATTACCATTGGTAAAATTGCAGGAAGGATAGTCGGGGCAGAATCGACCGGGGAAAATCCTGTTCCGGCGGATATCAGGATCAACACAAGACCGAGATATGTTGTTAACAGGCTGAGAGTTATCGGAGTGATACTCTGGAAGAAAATTAATTCTTTGCCCTACAGATTCAACCCCCCAACCCCCCCAAGGGCATAGGCGTTAACTTAAGCAATCTGAAAAAGGTTTACAGGGAGGATCAATATAGGCAAACAGCTTTTAATATCGAATTTAAGGTCGGTCATAACATTT
>Ga0209212_1003974_pt1 | contig 18806 bp, 12 predicted proteins | sample RifGroC2_FD_183996 | JGI IMG/M metagenome (GOLD analysis project Ga0209212, IMG submission 183996) | Groundwater microbial communities from Rifle, Colorado, USA - Groundwater C2 (SPAdes) (version 2) | ecosystem: Environmental > Aquatic > Deep subsurface > Groundwater | place: Rifle, Colorado...
CCGCGCCCTTGCAGCCCTGCGCCGAGATGGTGCCGACGCCGTTGGAGATGATCAGTCCCAGCATGACCTGGAACGGGAACAGGGTCGCCTCTGTCGGGCGCTCGCCAAGCAGGGAGAGATAAGCCAACTGGGTCGTGGTCCACGACTCCAGCATTTCTTCGTTGCTGACGCCGTAAAATTTGCCCGGCTGGTGGTTCTTGCCTTCGGCTGCGGCGCCGATGATGGCTGAGTACAGATGCGCATACCAGGGCATGTTGCGCACCGTCAGCTTGGAGATGCGCTTGCGGATCAACGGCTCCCACGCGATGGTCGTGGTGAGTGCGGCAATCACCGCATCCGTGGTCGGATGGCCGTTCAGCGAACGCAGGTAACGCACGAACACCGACTTGGCGCCGCGCTTGTCGAAAGCCTTGAGCATCGCCTCGGCTTGCGCATCCGGCGCTTTGCCGAGCAGGGTTGCGAGTTGTTCTGGGCTGGCCGTGGCCGGGGTGATCTTGGCCTGTTCGTCGTCGCCCGTCAGCAGTCCGGAGTGCGCGAACAGTTCGACCAGCGTGTCGGCAGCATTGCGTGCGCCGTCGACGCGCTTCGGGCCGAGCAGCGCGACTGCCGCACTGATCGCCGTGTTTGGAGTATTGCCGGCCTCGCGTGCCGCATCGGCAGCGGCCAGCATGGCCTCGCCGTGCAGGTTGACCCGCGCCGCCACTGCGATGTTGAACAGCGCATTGTCGTTGGCGTCGTTAAGCTCGCGCACCAGCGCCATGCACAGGTTGGATTCCAGCGGCTGCTTGGCGGTGTCCAGAATGGAGATGTTGTTGACCTTGGTGACCTGGGTCTTCGGGTCCATCACCGAACTTCCCGAGCAGTCTTTCATCGACTGGCGCGGGAAGATTGCGCCGACATTCTTGAGCAGCTCGGCGATTTGTACGTCGTAAGGCGACAAGGCCTTGACCACGGGAATGCTCAGCGCGGGCGGCAGCTTCAGGCCCTGATCGTCGCCGAACCATGGCTTCAGTTCCAGATTGCCTTCCGGCGGGAAGTCTTTCTCGACACCGTTCAGTTTCATCACCGCAGTCAGCGCCAGCGGGATATGGGAGATGTTGGTGACCACCGCGCCTTTTTTCGAGCACACCGGATTTTCCGGCGTGAACAAGTCGCTTACGCCGAACTTGTCCATGAACCATTTTTCCTTGGCGCGCGCATCGTCGCCCGTTCCGCCGATAGCGCCGGCATGGCCCACAGCCCGCGTCAGGTTCGCCTTCCAGCGGCCGACCACACAGGCCACCACCGGCTTTTCAAAGGTGACATCCTGTTCGTAGTAGCCGCCCGGTTCCGAATACAACACCGCTGCCTTGGTGCGCGGATCGTTGTCCATCGCGTAGGCGAACTCCGGAGCAGCGTAATTGATGTAGATATCCTTGCCGCTGGAGATCAGCGTAGTCGTCCCCCAGCCGCCGATCGACAGGTAGTTGGCGATGGTGGTGGTGAAGTTTCCCGAGTTGGAAAAGATCGCGACCGAACCCTTGCGCAAAGTCTCCGCAGGGTTGTCGCCGCCCAGCGCGCCGCCGATGCGCACCTGGTTCCACGAATCCGCCACGCCCAGACAGTTGCCGCCAAAAATATCCACCCCGCGCTGCTGGCCGAGCGCGCGTATCTCGCGGGAATCGTGCACCGATATCTTCTCGGTGAGGATGATAACCTTTTCGACATCCGGATTGATGCGGATCAGTTCGGCGACGCCGTCGCGCACGGCGGAGGGCGGCAGGTAGACGACGCCGACGTTGAATTTGTGCCCGGCTTCCATGCCTTCACGCACGTTGTTGTAAACCGGAATATTGCCTGCGGGCGTCTCTAAAACCTGCCCGCGGCGGCCGGGGGAGGTGCCGAACACGATATTGCCTCCCGAATAGGAATGGCTGACCGGGGTCACGGCACGCGATTCGTTCCCCGTGATGTTCAGCACGCAGACACGATCCTCGCGGGTCGCGATATCGGCCAGCGAGCGGATGCCGACGAAGTATTTAAATTTTTCGATTCCGGGCTTTCTCATTGCTATCACCTTTGCTAATTTTTCAATTTCGTAGGGTGGGCACGTTTATGTGCCCACGCGGTAAACATTGATCGCGGAGTAACGCGTGGGCACAAACGACGTGCCCACCCTACATCACGCGCCGGCTGGCAGACCCAGCACCTTCGCCACTTCGGCGCGGCCACCGCTCTTCATCCAGCGATCCGCTTCCTGCGCATAGTTCACCACGTCGGTCATCGCCGAGTCGAAGCCGAATATCCGGTAGGGGATGCGCAGCGAGTCGAGCACATCCTTGAACACGCCCATGCCGCGTATCACGTTGGGGCCGCCGCGGCCGATCACTACATACAGCGGTGTCGGGCCGTGTTCGCTGAAATAATCGCGCAGCGCGTCGGCCATCGCCCGGAACGTGACGAAGATGTCGGTGTTGTTGGCCTTGCCGCCGATGATGAACAGCACGTTCGACTGCTTGAGATAGTACTTGAGGGAGATGCGCATCACTTCATACATCTTCTCGTAGGGCGGGTTGCCGCCGAAATCCGAGGAGATGATGGCATCGTTGCCCAACACTTCGGTGACCAGCGAATTTGCGCCGCCGCCGAAAGTAGGCGCCAGGATGGTGCCCTTCTCGTTGATCACGTAAACGTCGCTCTGCCCCTGGTAGGTGCGCAGCTCGTTGATTTCCTGCTCGAAGTCGTTGGCCTCGGTAACAAAAAGGTCGTCTGGCAGGCTCAGGCGGTTCACGCGCGGGTCGTCGCGGTCGAAGCCGCACTTGAAGTCGCAGGCCACCGGAATCAGGGAGCCGGTGCGGCCCTCCATCATGCGGATCGGGTTGAGCTCCAGCGTGGACATGCCGTAATGATGGTACAAATCCCACAGCTTCGGCAGGTGCTGCACCAGCGGCGACACGATCTCGCGCGGTGCGCCCAGGTCGGACAGCGCATTGGAAACAATGAAGGACTTGAGTCCGGTCAGCGGATCGAACGGGACTTCGATAATCTGGGTCTTGTCCAGCTCTTCGATGTCCACACCGCCGTGATGGGTGAGCGTCATGACCGGCGCGCGGTAGCGGGTCGAATCGGTGATTGAGAAATAAATCTCATGTTTGGCCGGAACAGCGCCCTCGAAAGTGACTCCCCGCGACTTGTACATGACCTCGCCAACTTTATATTCGGCAAAGTACAAACGCTCTTTTTCGGCCAGTGCCGACTTCAGGTCGGTGGCGCGCCCGATCAGCCCGGACTTGCCCTTCTTGCCTACGCCGCCCCTGAAGATGGGTTTGACGAAGACTGAACCGCAACGCTCGATCAGGTTATGTATTTCGTGTTCGCTGGCTTCCGGCCCGAGTACTTCTGAGGCCGGGAAGTCGACAATCTTGAGCAACCCCGCTCCGTGGAGCATTCCACTGACATTCATAGTTACCTTCCTTCTTCTTTAAAATAAATTCCGGTCGTTGTTCGCCGGGGTTTGTTTTCAACAATACGAGGGGCGCATGCATTCGCGCCCCCGCTAATATTCCTTGGGTGGATATTCCCGGCCATAAATCAAGCCCGGCCATGAATAAACCCCTGATGCACACACAACCCTTGCCAATATTGCCGCTGCCGCATTTAACCAAACCGCATTTCATCTTATTCTCGATGGCTATTCCACACACCGCCCCCCCGTCCGCAGCGCGGTCAGAGCCAATATCTTGAATTAGGGGGAAATATCTTGAGTGATGTGAGCCAGCCGGCTCCGGCACTTCGATTTTTCTATGTCCGGCGAATTATAAAGATGTTTGTGAAAAATTGGCAACAGAATTGTAGCTCTTCTTGCAAGCGGCAAGAATCAGAACAGGCTGCGGTTTATCGCCATGTGCGCCCCGATACTGGCCGCATAGCCGAGCGCAATCGCCGGCGTCCATTTGAGGTGGCCGAAGAAGGTGTAGACGCCGCGCGCCTGGCCCATCAGCGCGACGCCGGCCGCCGAGCCGATCGACAGCAGCGAGCCGCCGACCCCGGCAGTCAGCGTCACCAGCAGCCATTGGCCGACCGACATGTCCGGCATCATCGTCAGCACCGCGAACATTACCGGAATGTTGTCGACAATCGCCGAGATCACGCCGACGGCGATGTTGGCGTTGGTCGCACCCCAGTCGCCGTACATCACCTGCGAGATCATGCCGAGATAGCCGATGAAGCCCAGTCCGCCGACGCACATCACCACGCCGTAGAAGAAGAACAGCGTGTCCCATTCGGCGCGCGCCACCTTGCGGAAGATATCGAAGGCCACCGGGCTGCCGATGTTTTCCGCGTCGCCGCCCCGCGCGTGCGTCTTCTCGCCGCGTATTTTCAGGTAGTAGGCGAAGAACTGGAGCAGCGAGAGGCCGGTGAGCATGCCGATCACCGGCGGCAGGCTGAGCGCGCTGTGGAAGCTCACCGCCAGCGCGATGGTAGCCAGGAACAACGCCACGATGGTGAGCGCGCCGCGCCGCATCGCGATCATTGCGCCGCCGCCCAAAGGCTTCTCATCCGGCACGGAAAAATGCATCAGCGCCGCCGGCACCAGCCAGTTGACCAGCGACGGGATAAATAATAAGAAAAACACCCAGAAATCAACAGCGCCATTGCTGGCCTGAATGTTTTTCTGCCAGACCATCAGCGTGGTGATGTCGCCGAACGGGCTGAACGCGCCGCCGGCGTTGGCGGCGACCACGATGTTGATACACGCGAGCATGACAAATTTCCGGTTGCCGCCACCGACCGCCATCACCACCGCCGCCATCAGCAGCGCGGTGGTCAGGTTGTCGGCGATAGGCGAGATGAAGAAAGCCAGCAGACCGGTCACCCAGAACAGCGCGCGGTAGCCGAAGCCCTTGCGGATCAGCCAGGAACGCAATGCCTCGAACACATTGCGCTCATCCATCGCGTTGATGAAGGTCATCGCGACCAGCAGGAACAGCATCAGCTCGGCGTATTCTTCCAGGTTGTGGCGCAGCGCGGTCTCGACCAGATGTGGAATATCGTGCGACTGGTAATACCAGGCGATCAATCCCCAGATGACGCCGGCAGCCAGCATCACCGGTTTGGACTTGCGCAGATGGGTGAATTCCTCGGCCATCACGACCAGATAGGCGACAAAAAACAGCAGTACCGAGGTGATGCCGACCCAGTTGCCGGTCAGGTCAAGGCGTTCGGCGCCTTCCGAGGCGTGTGCCAGTAGCGGCAAGAACAGCAAAACAAGGAGCATGGCAAAGCGTTTCATTTGTGGCGATCCGGAAAATTTAAAAAATGCAAAACAGGGCGCATACCAATGCACATCAAATACTGCGGGCGGAATTATACATGGTCGGTTTTTTCTGACAGCCTGTCGGGCTTGAACAATCGAAGTGAAGCGGATCAAGCAGGCAAGCCGCACAGCGGCGGCTCGCAAAATAAAGTTTCAGTGCAGGCCAACCTTCAGGTTATGCCGGAACTAAAATTCGGCTTGGCGAGGGCAGATTTTGGGAGTTTACATATCCGACAGCGGCTTCCCGGCCAGCCGGTCATCCCGTATCCGGAGTTGCTGGATCACTTTTTCGAGCGACGCGTCGAGAGAGCGCATTGTGTCTACCGACAAAGCTGACAACGCTTCCGGCAGCACACCTTCTGCCGGGCCGGGCGCGTTTTTTATCAGCCTGGTGGCCTCTTCAGTGAGACGCAACCCGACACGGCGCTGATCTTCCTTGCTGCGCTCCTTGGAAATCAGGTTGCGGGCGACCAGTTTTTCCACCAGCTGGCTGCAGGTGGATTGGTGTATGGAGAGGCGTTCCGCCAGCTTTGAGATACCGATGTCAGGTGTGTTGGCAACTTCCTGCATGACCCAGAGCTGCGAGCCGGTCACCCCGCAGGTTCGCTCTATCTCGCGGAAGTGCTGGCGCACCGTGCCGTAAATGATGCGGAATTTTTTCAGCACCTGGAGCGGGAGTTGTTTTTTGTTGCGATTGCCCACGTTATGTCTCCACTGATTTTGCGCCGACCGATCCGGCCTGGCGGATTGTAAAGTTTGCATTCACCGTTTGCATCAACTATATTGATGCCAATTGAATTGTCGTCAATCTTTTTCAACAGGTTAAATTTCCACCCATTCATTTCCAACAGTGTATCCACTATTGCCGCACGGAAACGAACACACTCTCAACATCAGCCAAAACGGCAGGATCGTACTGTTTGGCGAAGTCTTGTCGGACATCTTTCCCGATCGCGCTGTCTTGGGTGGCGCGCCGTTTAATGTCGCACGACACCTCAAGGCCTTCGGGCGTAATCCGGTCCTACTCTCCCGCGTAGGCAACGACGATCCGGGCAGGAACGTGCTCGGCACGATGGCGCAGAGCGGGATGGATGCTGGCGGCATCCAGTCCGACAGGCATCATCCAACCGGACAGGTGAAAGTACACTTGGAGAACGGCGGCCACCGCTTCGAGATACTGCCCGAACAGGCTTATGATTTTATCCACCCGGCGGTGGCGCGCATGGTCAGACTCCCGCTCATCCCCGCACTGGTCTACTACGGCACGCTGGCGCAACGGCATGAAGTTTCCCGCCGGGCGCTGACAACCCTGTTGCGCAGCACGAGTGCGGCTAAATTCCTGGATGTCAATTTGCGCGCGCCCTGGTATGACGAAAAGACGCTGCGCTCATCCCTGCAATATGCGGACATCGTGAAGCTGAATGCGGAAGAGCTGGAGGTGCTGGCGGGAATGCTCGCGCTGCCGGGAAACAAACCGCAGGATCAGGTTATGGAATTGATGCGCCAATTCGATCTCGACCAGGTGGTGGTCACCTGCGGGGCTGAGGGTGCGTGGCAAATGAACCACGCCGGAAAAACAGTTGAGGCCAGAGAAAGCAACCGCGCCGCCGCAGTAGCGGATACGGTCGGCGCGGGCGACGGGTTTGCCGCAGTTTATATTCTGGGCCTGCTGCGGCGCTGGCCCATGGCCAGAACGCTGGAACGCGCTAACGCCTTTGCCGCCGCGATCTGCGGGATACGGGGTGCCGTTCCCGATCATGCGGATTTTTATGAGCCGTTCATCAGGGAATGGGGCGTATGACCCATCATCTGCCGACACCCGGAAGACCGCTGTACATCGTCCTGATCAGTGTGCATGGATTGATTCGCGGCCACGACCTTGAACTGGGACGCGATGCGGATACCGGCGGGCAAACCAAATATGTCGTGGAGCTGGCGCGCGCCCTCGGAGAGCGCGCGGATGTCGCGCGGGTGGTGTTGCTGACGCGCCGCGTCATCGACCCCCAGGTCAGCCCGGACTACGCGGAACCGTTCGAGCCGCTTTCCGGTAAAGCCGCCATCGTGCGCATCGAATGCGGCGAAGAGAAATACCTGCGCAAGGAAATGCTGTGGGACTCGCTGGACAGCTTCGCCGACAACGCCCTCGCCTACCTCAAAAGCCAGGGCGAGATGCCGGATGTCCTGCACAGCCATTATGCGGATGCCGGTTATGTCGGCGCGCGGCTGGCGCACCAGCTCGGCATCCCGCTGGTGCATACCGGCCATTCGTTGGGCCGCAACAAGCGCATGCAGTTGCTGGCCAGCGGTGTCAGGCGCGGCGAGATCGAAACGACCTACCATATCTCGCGCCGCATCGAGGCGGAAGAAACCACGCTGGGTGTTGCCGAACGCGTCATCACCAGCACGCAACAGGAGATCCGCCAGCAATACGGCCTTTACGATTTTTACCGGCCAGACCGCATGCGCGTGATCCCGCCCGGCACGGATCTGGCAAGCTTTTTTCCGCCCTGTGGGGATGAAGCGCACAGCGCTATCGCAGACGAGTTGCGGCGCTTTCTGCAACAGCCCGACAAGCCGATCATCCTGGCATTGTCGCGCCCCGACCCGAAGAAAAACATCGTCACGCTGATCGAAGCCTATGGAGAGTCGCCGCAACTGCAACAGGCCGCCAATCTGGTGATCGTGGCTGGCAACCGCGACGACATCCAGGACATGGAAGACACAGCGAAAAACACCCTGAGCGACATCCTGCTGGCTATCGACAAGTACGACCTGTACGGTAAAGTCGCGTATCCCAAGCATCACAAGGCGGAAGAGGTCTCGGTATTATTCCGCCTCGCGGCGGCTTCCCTTGGGGTGTTCGTCAACCCCGCGCTGACCGAACCGTTCGGCCTGACGCTGATCGAAGCGGCCGCCTGCGGCTTGCCTATCGTGGCGACAGAGGATGGCGGGCCGGTCGACATTATCAAGCACTGCCAGAACGGTTGCCTGATCAATCCGCTCGACAAGCAAGCGATGGCGGAAACCGTGATGCAGGTTTTGACCGACAAAGAGGAATGGAAACATCTGGCGGAAAACGGCATACAGGGCGTGCGCCGCCATTATTCCTGGCAGGCGCATGTGGAAAAATATCTGTCGGTCATCCGCCCGCTGGTGGAAAAAACCGAGCCGCTGTCGAGGATGAGCCTGAAACGGCGTCATGGCATGTTCCGCGACCGGGCGCTGTTTACCAGCATCGACCTGAACCTGATCGGCGACCGCGACTCGCTGGCGAATTTTCTGCAAACCATGCAGCAGTACAGCAAGTCGATCATTTTTGGCATCGCAACCGGACGCCGCCTGGATGATGCGCTGGGCGTGTTGCGCCAATACGGCATCCCCGTTCCCGACGTGCTGATCTCCGGCCAGGGCACCGAAATTCACTACGCCCCCAACCTGACGCAGGATACCGTCTGGGAGCGCCACATCGGCCATTTGTGGAACCGCCAGGCGGTGCGCGACATCCTCAGGGAGATGCCGGGGTTGGAGATGCAACCCAAAAAATTCCAGAGCGCTTTCAAGATCAGCTATTACATCGACCCCGCGCTGGCGAATGTCCAGGAAATCCGCCAGGTGCTGTTGCGCAACGAGCAGACGGTGAACGTCGTGTTTTCCTTCGGGCAATTTCTCGACGTGCTGCCGGTCAGGGCCTCCAAGGGGCTGGCGCTGCGCTGGTGCGCCGAACAACTGTCCTTCCCGCTGGAGAACACGCTGGTGGCCGGGGTCACGGGTGCCGATGCGGACATGCTGCGCGGCAATACTTTGGGAACCGTCGTGGACAACCGCCATCTCGCGGAGTTATCCGGTCTGGCCAGCGTCGACAGGATTTATTTTTCAAAAAAACCACATGCCGCAGGTATCCTCGAAGCGCTGGATCATTACCAATTCTTTACCAACGGTGAGGAGAACGGCGCATCATGAAACGCTTCCTGCTTTGCACCGACCTTGACCGGACGCTGATCCCGAACGGCGCACAGCCCGAATCGCCGTCCGCGATGCAGCGCTTCAGTCGCCTGGCGAACCGCGAGGAGATTACACTGGCCTATGTGAGCGGGCGGCATCGTGCGCTCATCGAGCAGGCCATCGCGAAATATGACCTGCCGCAACCGGATTTCGCCATCGCCGATGTCGGCTCGACCATCTACCGCATTGATGCGTCCGGCTGGCGGCAAGGGGACGAGTGGGACGCGCAGATCGCGCCGGACTGGCGCGGCTTGGCGCATGGCGAGCTCTGCCGGTTGTTGAGCGTGTTTCCGACGCTGCGCTTGCAGGAGCCGGAGAAGCAGAACCGCCACAAGCTCAGTTTTTACGCGCCGCTTGAAATGGATGTGCCAAAATTGACCGGCGAGATGGAAGCGCGCCTGAAGCAAGCCGGAATCAGCGCCAACCTGATCTGGAGCATCGACGAAGCCGCCGCAGTCGGATTATTGGATATTCTGCCGGCCAGCGCCAACAAGCTGCATGCCATCACATTCCTGATGCGCCAGCAGGGCTTCAGCCGGGAGAATACGGTTTTCGCCGGCGACAGCGGCAACGATCTTGACGTGCTGAACAGCGGCATCCAGTCCGTGCTGGTCGCGAACGCCGATGCGGAAACGAAGCGGCTGGCAGCAGACGGTACGGGCTGCCTGTATATCGCCAAGGGAGGCTACCTCGGCATGAACGGCAACTACAGCGCCGGCATCCTCGAAGGGCTCGCCCATTATTTGCCGGAGGCCGATGCATGGCTCCGCCAACCGGATCAAACATGACAAGGTATTAGCGATGTACGAACAAGTTTCCCACGCGCTGCTGAACGAAATTTTGTACAAGCTGAAACCGGAGATAGGCAATTTCCGGCTGCGGCACTTTTACACCCGCCTCGGCGCGAATTTCTACGCGATCCATTCGTTGTTCCACTTGCTGTACGGCAACCGCCCCGACTTCAAGGAGCAAATGGTCAGCCTGGTCGAGACGCTCGCGCTGCGCTACATGGAGCGCCTGCCACATTTGCGCAAATCGGACTTGGGGCGCGAACGGGACTACAACTGGTTCATGAGCCAGCGATGGGTCGGCATGGCGCTGTACTGCGACCGCTTCGCCGGCGACCTGAAAGGCCTGCGCGTAAAACTGCCTTATCTGCACGACTTGGGCATCAATATGCTGCACATCATGCCTATTCTCGATTGCCCGCCGGGCCACAGCGACGGCGGCTATGCGGTGCGCGATTTCTGCAAGGTCGATGCGCGTTACGGCACGACGGAAGATGTCGAAGCGCTGGCTACCACGCTCAAAAAACGCGACATGCTGCTGGTGCTGGATGTCGTGGTCAACCACACCTCCAACGAGCATGAATGGGCGCAGCGCGCGCGCCAGGGCGAAAAAAAGTATCAGGATTACTACTACGTTTTCGATGACAGGGAAGTGCCTGATGCCTACGAAGAGACCATGCCGGAGATATTTCCGACCACCTCGCCGGGCAACTTCACCTGGGACGAGGCGATGGGTAAATGGGTGATGACCGTTTTCAACAGCTACCAGTGGGATCTGAATTACCACAACCCGGCGGTGCTGATCGAGATGGTCGACATCATCCTGTTCTGGGCGAACAAGGGCGCGGACATTCTGCGGCTGGATGCGGTGGCGTTTCTGTGGAAAAAACTCGGCGGCACCTGCCAGAACGAGCGCGAGGCGCATCTGCTGCTGCAACTGATGAAGGATTGCTGCCAGGTGACTGCACCGGGCGTGCTGTTCATCGCGGAGGCCATCGTCTCCCCCAACGAGATCACCAAGTATTTCGGCGAGGATGCGATCAACGCCAAGGAGTGCGAGATGGCCTACAACGCCACGCTGATGGCGCTGCTCTGGGATGCCGTGGCCACCAAGAACGCGAAGCTGCTCAACCTGGGGATCAAGAACCTGCCGCTCAAGCTGGAGCGCGCGACCTGGCTCAACTACGTGCGCTGCCACGACGACATCGGCCTGGGTTTCGCCGACAACGACGCGCGGCTGTCGGGCTACGACCCGGCGCAACACCGGCGTTTTCTGGTCGATTATTTTACCGGCAAGTTTCCGGACTCCCCGGCGCGCGGCCTGCCGTTCGGCGAAAATTCAGAGACCGGCGACGCGCGCATTTCCGGTTCGCTCGCTTCTCTGGTCGGGCTCGAAACCGCGTTGGAAAACAACGACGAGGACGCCATCGATGCGGCGATCAAGACCATATTGTTGCTGCACAGCGTGATCCTGTCCTTTGGTGGCATACCGCTGCTCTACTACGGCGATGCGATCGGCATGCTCAACAGCCTGGAATACCTCGCCGACCCTTCGCAGAACAACGACAACCGCTGGATGAACCGCTCATTTTTCGATTGGGAAAAGGCGGAAAAGCGCCATCAGAGCGGCACGGTGGAACACCGGATATTCGGCGCGCTGAAAAAAATGATTTCTTTGCGCAAGGAGATGACGGCGTTCGCAGATTTTGACAACCGGCAATTATTCGCCGTGGACAATCCCAACCTGCTGGCCTTTTCCAGAACCGACCCGATCAACAGCCGTAACAAAGTATTGGTAGTCTGCAACTTCAACGTCGAGGCGCAGACACTCCAGATCGGCCCATTGCGGTCGCACGGCTTGTTTCAGCAAGGCGGCATGAAAGATGTCTGCTCGGGCGCACCCATCGCGGTTGAAAACGATACGCTCATGATTCAGCCGCGTTCATGCTATTGGCTGGTCGACTGACAGGTGCGCGCGGAACACACGTGGACAACTGCCGCAACGGAACCGCGTGGCTATCAATCTTTCTGAAGATGCAGGGATAACGCCGGAATTTCCGTCAGTTGCATGTTTGCCGAAGCAACCTGCACCTTGCCGTGCGTTTCTTCAAACCCGGCAAGAATGCCGGAGAACAGCTTGTCCTTGGTGCTTCTCCGAACTTGGGGATAGACGATGTAACGCAGGGTAAATTCAATCCAGTTCGCATCGAAGCTCATCGTCACGACCGGATCGAGCGTTTCCTCATCGGTGCTATGGTGGTGGACGAAATTCGACCAGATGTCTTTTTCCGCTGCCATTATTTCCGCCAGAACGGTTTTACCGGTGGTCTCGATGATCTCGCGCGCGAGACGATGGTCTGATCCAGCACGGACAGGAATCACGATTTCGTCCCACAGGAATGGAAAGTCGGCGTTGTAATTGAATACATGTTCTCTCAATATCAGGCTGTTTGACAAAAACACCACGCGACCATTGTACAAATCCGATTTGACCCACGCGCAGCACTCCATGACTGTCGTGGTCAATGGCCCGATGTCGATTACGTCGCCCATGACACCGCCAATCTGAATCCGATCGCCGGTTTTGTACAGCCCGCCGAAAGAGACGACGGCCCATCCGATGAGCCCCTGTATCAGCTCGCGCAGGGCGAAGCCGATACCGACGCTGAGCGCGCCGATGATGACGGCCAGGTTCGTGAACTGGTCGCTGAAAATAACAATGGCGGCAGCCAGCGTCAGCGCATAGCCTGCCAGGCTGAAAGACTTGCGCGTCCTGTAGCGCAAATCCTTGTCCTCGATCTTTTCCGAGACGATGGCCTGGGCAAAGCGCACCATCGACAGGATAAGGAGCATGACCAGAATGGCCGTCACGCCCTTGATAAAGAGCGGGTGTCCGGTCAAATTACCGATCATGCTGTCCATGTTCTGCAAAGTATCAACGATCCTCTGTCTGTGCAAGCGGTTTGCCCAGCGCGCGTGCATAGAATTTCTGCACGCTTGGCAGCGGATGCACCGCTACCAGCAACGCGCACAGCGAGATGCTGACCAGCACCACCATGTAAGTGGTATCGCGGATGGCTTCTCCACCAGCCACACCGTATTGCAGCGGCAACCCGGCCAGCACCGCCGCTGCCAACCCTTTCGGCGCCATCATCGAAGTGATCGCGGAATCGCGCAGGGTATAGACCGGATCGCGATAGACGAAACGGGTCAGGCCGGTGCGCATGGCGAACACCAGCACCGTCATGGCGATCGCGGTGAACGCCAGATGCGCCGTACCGAAATGAATGGAAATACCCAGATAGACGAAAAAGTAGGTTTTCAGCAGGAACACCGACTCGCGGTAAAACACCAAATCCATTTCATTCAGCGGCACGATGGTCTTGTTCGACAGGCTCTGGATGCGGGTCAGCCCGAACTGTTCAAAATTAGTCAGGGTGATGCCCAGCGCCAAGGCGGCAATTGCGCCGGAAAAACCGAGCTGTTCGGTCACGCCATAGACGATGAACACATAGGCGAGCGTGGACGAGATCGTGTTGGGAAAATCGCGCACCTTACCCAGCACCAGCAGCCAGCCGATGCCGCCGAGCACGCCGATGACCGCGGCAAAAATCAGCGCGGCCAGCACGCCGCCGACCAGCTTGCCCGGCTCGACCCCGCCCTGCGTATACACCTGCAACAGCGCGAACACGCCGACGATGCACAACACGTCGGTCAGCGCCGATTCCAGCACCAGCACCGTGGCGGGTTTTTCGGACATGCGCAACGCCTCCACCATCGGAATCACCACGGCGGAAGACGTGCCGCCCAGCGTGATGCCGAGCATGGAGGCGGGAAGCAGCGACAAATCCAGCAAATAGATGCCGAGCAGCGCAACGATGATGGCCGTCAAGAAGAAACACCACAGGGTCAATACCCCGGTTGTTGCCAGCGACTTGCCCAGGACGCCCAGATTCAGCGACGTACCGCTCTCGAACAGAATCACCACCAGCGCGATGGTCGCGATCACCGAGCCGATCTTGCCGAAATCCTGCGGCGCGACAATGCCCAGTACCGGGCCGAGCAAGATACCCAGCAGCATCAATACCAGCACATCCGGGATGTTGGTCTTGCGGAACTGCAAGGACAGAAAGTGCGCGATAAAAACCATCAGGCCAATCGCCAGAATCGTAATGGACATAGCCGACCTTTTTGTGTTGATAACCGCGATTATACATGGTGAATTTTACAACCCGGCTTGCCGTGAGCTTGAAGTAGGCTCACATCGAAAAAGTCTGTATAGTTCTTTTCAACTTTATTGAAAACACGCAACTTAATCCGATGATGTTTTACTTCTCACGCACCGCATCTGCTTCACTGATTGTATTCTTGCTCGCCGCTTGCAGCACTATCCAGGCGGGGCGAGATTTTGACGTGCGCACGTTCGAAACAAAAATTGAACGCGGCATATCCACCCAAAACCAGGTTCGCACCTGGCTCGGTGCGCCAGCGGGCACTGGGGTTAATGTGGACACGGGCGGTGAACGCTTCGATGAGTGGACTTATTATTTTGCCTCGGGAAAACTGCCCGATATGTCGGGCGCGAAAATAAAAATACTGCAAGTCAAGTTTGACAAGCAAGGAATTGTACGCGGCTACAATTGGTCGACTTCCGACCAATGACGGGAGCGCAAGAAGCAACAGTACCAGGAGCGTCAACCATGAAAAAAATCACAAAAGCCGTCTTCCCGGTAGCCGGTTTCGGCAGCCGCTTTCTACCCGCCACCAAGGCCAGCCCCAAGGAGATGATGCCGGTGGTGGACAAACCGCTGATCCAGTATGCGGTGGAAGAAGCGGTAGCTGCGGGCATCACCGACATGGTGTTCATCACCGGGCGCAACAAGCGGGCAATAGAAGATCATTTCGATACGGCTTACGAGGTGGAAGCGGAGCTCGCCGCGCGAGGAAAACATGAGCTGTTGCGCGCGGTGCAGGAAGTTATCCCGAAGCACGTGAATTGCATCTTCATCCGCCAGTCCGAGGCGCTCGGGCTGGGTCATGCCGTGCTGTGCGCACAACCGGTCGTGCAGGACGAGCCTTTCGCCGTCATTCTTGCAGATGATCTGATCGATGCCGAACCGCCTGTCATCAAGCAAATGATCGGCGTGTTTGCGGCCCACCAGTGTTCTGTGCTGGGCGTACAAGATGTTCCCCGCGAACACACTGGACAATACGGCATCGTCAGCACGACCCCTCTGGCGCCGGGCGTGGGACAGGTACACGGGCTCGTGGAACAGGTACGCGGACTCGTCGAAAAACCACGCCCGGAAGAAGCCCCCTCCACCCTGGCGGTGGTCGGGCGCTACATCCTCACGCCACGAATTTTTCATCACCTGGCGCAAGTGCAGGCAGGCGCTGGCGGCGAAATCCAGCTCACCGACGGCATCGCCGCGCTGCTGCGGGAAGAAATGCTGCTGGCCTATCGTTTTGTCGGCACCCGCTACGATTGCGGTTCAAAGCTGGGATACCTCAAGGCGCAGGTCGCCTTTGGGCTGAAGCATGAGGATTTGCGCGAGGAGTTTGCCGCCTACCTGACAACGCTGCAATGAAGTGACTCTGGCGAACATTCGCATCCAACACGCCACGCCCGCGTCAAAACGGTTGAGCAAATCCTAAACCGGCATAGCCGGAGCCACATAAGTGGCCTGAATGAAAGGTGGGAAATGCAGAAAACGATCCTATTCAGCGATCTGGACGGAACCTTGCTCGATGCGACGAGCTACTCCTTCAGTGGCGCACTGCCAGCCTTGAACCTGATTCGGGCGCGAGGCATTCCGCTGGTACTCTGCTCCAGCAAAACGCGTGCGGAAATCGAAGCATGCCGCCTGAACATACACAACAGCCATCCTTTCATTTCTGAAAACGGCGGCGGAATTTTCATTCCACAGGGCTATTTCTCCGCACCGTTTGAAGCGGCGGCATTTGACGGCTATCGGCTCATCACGCTCGGCTCGCCTTATGCGGAGATCAGAAGACACTTTGTCGCCCTCAGGGAACGGCTTGGCGCAAAGGTGCGCGGCTTTGCCGACATGAGCACCGAGGAAATTGTCGAGTTGACGGGGCTCTCTTGCGACGAGGCGTGTCTGGCCAAACAGCGTGACTTCGACGAGCCGTTCGTCTTCGATGGCGCGCCTGACGAGCGTTTTCTGCAAGCCATAAAAAATGCCGGCCTGAACTGGACTCAGGGGCGGATTTTTCACATTCTGGGAAATCACGACAAGGGCCGTGCCGTAAAAATTCTCAAGGCGCTCTACCGGCAAGAGCATGGCGAAATCTCCAGCATCGGGCTGGGCGATGGCTTTAACGACCTGCCATTACTCCAGGCTGTTGACCGCCCGGTGCTGATCCGGCACGAGGACGGCAGCTTTGATACCCGCATCGGCATGGCGGGGCTGCTCAGGACGCAAAGCCCCGGGCCGCAAGGCTGGAACGAAGCGGTGCTGCAACTGCTTTCGGCCGAAAATGCCGGCGAAGCAACACCGTCGGCGGAGCTCATCCAGATTTTCAGCGCCGCCCTTGCGGCCGCCGATCCCTACCGGGCCGTGCTCAACGCCGCAAAGCTCGAGCATGACTGTCTGACTGTCGCCGGTGCCGTCTACCCGCTTGAAGCCTTTAGCCGCATCGTTGTGGTCGGTGCGGGCAAGGCTGCGGCGCAGATGGCGCTGGCGGTTGAAGCCCTGCTCGGCGGGCGGCTTTCCGCCGGGCTGATCGTCGTCAAGGAAGGCCACACGGCCAAGCTGGACAGGGTCGTGCAAATCGAGGCTTCCCACCCCGTGCCGGACGAGGCCGGGGTGGAGGGCGCACGGCGCATACTGGAAATGGTGCGGGCCGCCGACGAAAGAACGCTGCTTGTTTGCCTGCTCTCCGGCGGCGCGTCCGCGCTGCTGGTCGCGCCGGTCGCGGGCGTGACGCTGCAAGACAAGCAGGAAATAACCGCTTTGCTGCTGAAAGCGGGCGCGTCCATCGGCGAACTGAACGCCGTGCGCAAGCATCTTTCCGCCGTCAAGGGCGGCAGGCTCGCACAGGCCGCCCACCCGGCACAGATGGTGACGATGATTCTTTCCGACGTGATCGGCGACCGGCTCGACGTCATCGCTTCCGGGCCGACCGCGCCGGACGGCTCAAGTTTCGCCGATGCCTGGTCGGTGATCGAAAAATACGGGTTGAAGGAAAAAATCCCTTTGCGCGCCATGAATTATCTGCAACGGGGCATCGCCGGACGGGAGAACGAAACGGTAAAAAACGGAGACCCCTGCCTGCTCGGAATCCGTAACGTGATTATCGGCGGGATCAGCCGGGCGCTGGCGGCAGCGCAGGAAAAGTCCCGGCAACTCGGGATTGCCGCACAGATCGTCACCTCCGAATTGCAGGGCGAAGCGCGCGATGCCGCGCGCTTTCTGGCGCATACTGCACGCATGGCGCAAGCCGCTATGGAAACGGGCGAACGGCGCTGCCTGCTGTTTGGCGGCGAAACCACAGTCACGGTCAGGGGCACGGGAAAAGGCGGCAGAAGCCAGGAGCTTGCTCTGGCTTTTGCCCTGGAGATAACCGGACAGGAAGGAATTTTCCTGCTTTCCGCCGGCACGGATGGCGGCGACGGGCCGACCGATGCGGCGGGCGCCCTGGTTGACGGCAACACGGTCGCAACAGCGCGCCGACTGGGCATAGCGCCTGACGCCCACCTCGGCGACAACGATTCCTACGGTTTTTTTCAACAACTCGATGCCTTGTCCCTCAATACCTTATCCGGGGAGCGCAGCCATTTCATGACCGGGCCGACGGGAACGAACGTGATGGATATCCAGATCATCCTGCTGAAAAAACAACCGATACCAAACGGCGCGACCGCGAATTCTACTGTGTCACAAAGCGCTGAAGGGCTATCCAGACGATGAATGACGTTACCTTCAGAACAGAGGTGCACGAGCAGATCGGGAAGATCGGTTCTGCCGACATCGTTGTCGGCATCCCGAGCTTCAATAACGCAAGAACCATCGCTCATGTGGTGCGCGCGGTACAGGCGGGGCTGGCCAAATACTTTCCCTCCCACAAGGCGGTGATCGTGAATTCCGATGGCGGCTCCAGCGACGGCACCATAGAGGTCGTGCAGAACTCGTCCATCGAAGACTTTAACGCCATCCTCCTTCACCACCGCGTGGAGCCAATTTTCAAGATCGCGTTCCCCTATTCCGGCATCCCGGGTAAAGGGAGTGCCTTTCGGTCTATTTTCGAGATCGCGCAAAGACTGGATGCGAAGGCTTGCGTCGTCGTCGATTCGGATCTGAGAAGCATCACGCCCGAATGGATCGAGCTGCTCGTCAAGCCGGTGTTGAATGGCGGCTTTGACTATGTTGCCCCGCTCTATCACCGGCACAAGTTCGATGGGACGATTACCAACAGCATCATCTACCCGCTCACCCGCGCGCTCTACGGCAAACGCGTGCGGCAGCCCATCGGCGGGGATTTCGGCTTTTCCGGCAAACTCGCACAGTTCTACCTGACCCAGGACGTGTGGGAATCGGATGTCGCGCGTTTCGGCATCGACATCTGGATGACCACGACGGCGATCGCGAATGGATTCAACGTCGCGCAATCCTTTCTCGGCGCCAAGATACATGACGCCAAGGATCCGGGCGCGGATCTGAGCAGCATGCTCTACCAGGTGGTGAGCGCCACCTTCG
>Ga0209212_1003976_pt1 | contig 18804 bp, 18 predicted proteins | sample RifGroC2_FD_183996 | JGI IMG/M metagenome (GOLD analysis project Ga0209212, IMG submission 183996) | Groundwater microbial communities from Rifle, Colorado, USA - Groundwater C2 (SPAdes) (version 2) | ecosystem: Environmental > Aquatic > Deep subsurface > Groundwater | place: Rifle, Colorado...
TAGCGCAATTCCGGTCCCCGATACAAGGATAGCCTTGCAGAGCCTTCAGGCGCTGGTGGAGGCGGACATGCGCAGCATACTCTCTGATATTGATATGCCGGCACTGATAATCAACGGAGACCAAGACGCGATCTGCTTGCCCGGCGCATCTGTTTATTTGGCTCAGCATATTGTGAACAGTCAGCATATGGTAATGCCTGGATGCGGGCATGCACCATTTCTTACCCAGAGCTTGGGATTTGATAAGGCTTTAACCGATTTCAGAAGGGGGATTAGTGGCTGCTGATAACAGAACCAGGATTGCTCGGGCCTTTCATCGTCAGGCCGGGCAATATGATCAACATGCCTCGGTACAGAAGCGAATCGTTTCCCGTCTTGACCAGTTAGTGTCAATCCACCAAAAAGGGACTCCGGCGCTAGCGCTTGATATCGGCTGCGGCACTGGCGCCATGCTTGCTGCTTTGCAGTTGAGATATCCGCATTCACGACTATGTGGACTAGACTTGGCCTTAAATATGGCAAAGCTGTCAGAGCAACGACTAGCTGGGAAGGCTATGCATGTGAACGGTGCAGCCGAGCAACTTCCCTTCATGGGGCGCGCCTTCGACCTGATTGTCTCTGCTTCCACGCTTCAGTGGGTTGATCGGTTGGATCTCTGTTTCGAAGAATGTCAGCGGGTCTTGAAAGACGATGGTCTGCTGTGTGCGGCTTTTTTTGGTGGGAGAACACTCTGGGAGTTGCATGAATGCTACCGGGAGGCGGTGACGAGCAGGTATGGTGCCCACGACGTTCGCATTAACAGGCTACATCGTTTTCGGGGTACAGAGGAGATCCAGCGCATTCTGTCTTGTTTTGGCTATAAGCAAGTCCTGATTGCCAAGGAGATGGAGATGGAACATCATCGCAATGTGCCTGATCTGCTGCGTTCAATCAAATCAATCGGAGCTGCAACAGCTGTACGAAGCGAAGCTACGGGTGGGTTGGGAGGGAGAGGGATGCTCACGGATATGGCGAGCATCTATCACACACGATTTGAAAAAGATGGACAGATTCCAGTCAGCTATGAGGTGATTTACGTCGTAGCTCGGCGCAGTGTGCAGGTTAACCTATCGCAGAGATAATCTTTTTTGCCAACGGATGGACTACGCTGTAGTGAACTTCTACACCCTCGCGCTTCCCTTCGATGATCCCCTTGTTCTTGAGCAGCGCAAGATGTTGGGATACCGTGGCCTGCGGCAATCCGAGGCATTCCCAGATATGTTTGACGTTGCATTCCTGGGTACAAAGACCCGCCACAATCTTCAGTCGGATTGGATGTCCCATTACCTTTAGAATCTCTGCTTCAGTAGTGAACTGCTTGCTAATAATTTCCATGATCATACCTTTAAATTTAGTTAAAAAAAAATATATATATAGATTTATGCGTTGTCAAGAAAAAGGTTTTGCCATAACGATGTTCTAAGCGTTTGGGGTAGGTTCGTTACGGAAAAATCAGGTCACTGAAATGGCAGGCAGCGAGGTGTCCGCTATGTTTTTCTTCCAGGGCAGGAGGGGTGCTTCGGCAAATATCCTCGGCATAACGACAGCGGGTGTGGAAGCGGCAACCAGACGGGATTGCCATGGGTGACGGCAGGTCATCTTTAAGAATGGAACTGGAGTGATTTTTCCCGACATCTATTCTGGGAATAGCTGCAATGAGTGCCTCGGTGTAAGGATGCAGACAGTGCTGGAACAGCTCTGATACGGGAGAACTTTCAACAACCACACCAAGGTACATGATGCTAACCCGGTCGCAGATGTGCCGCAGGACAGAGAGATCGTGGGAGATGATAACCAACGACAGGTTGTATTCAACCTTCATGACCTGGAGGAGGTTGATGATCTGGGCCTGGATGGAGATGTCCAGTGATGAAACCGGTTCGTCGGCAATGATAATGTTAGGCGCTGCGGCCAAGGCGCGGGCAATGCCGATGCGCTGGCGTTGTCCGCCCGAGAACTCATGGGGGAAGCGGTTATAGTGTTCGGGACTCAGTCCTACTGTCATCATGATTGTCTCAACAGCAGAACGATGACTGGATGAGGTGCCTTTACCGGAAATAATTCCCGGCTCGGCAATAATATCGCCTATTCTCATCCGTGGGTTCAGGGATGAAAATGGATCCTGAAATATCATCTGCGTACTGCGGCGAAACATGCTAAAGGACTCAGGTGATAGATCCTTAATTGCTGAACCTTGATAGCAAACCTCACCGTTGTCAGGCTTGATCAGGCCAGCCAGTATCTTTCCCAAGGTGGATTTTCCACAGCCAGACTCTCCGGCAACGCCAATCGTTTGACCTCGGGTTAAATTCAGGGAAACTCCATCAAGGGCTGTCAGCACAGAGCTGGGTGAGCTTGCGCTGCGTTGCACCTTGTACAGCTTTTGGAGATTATATCCACTGAGGATGGGCTGTTCATTGGTCATTGGTATTTCCAGCAGCGCACATAGTGATCAGGTGCAATTTCCCGCAGAGCAGGAACATGTTGGCGGCATTCAGGTAATGCTACAGGGCAGCGGTTGCAAAAACCGCAGCCTGGCAAAATAGTATTTGAAGCTGGTGGCTGTCCTACGAGGGTCGCAAGTGGTTTGCCAGGTTGACTGTTCTGGGGAAGCGAAGCAATCAGCGCCTGGGTGTAAGGGTGGCATGGGTTTCGGAACAGCTCAGTAGTGCTTGCCGATTCCACAATGCGACCGACATACATGACATAGGTGTGATCCGAACGTTCGGCCACAATACCCAAGTCATGGGTTATCAGCAGTATCCCCATTTCCGTGGATTTTCTGACAGAGTCAATGAGCTCCAGAATCTGTGCCTGAATGGTAACATCCAGGGCGGTGGTTGGTTCGTCGGCAATCAACAACGCTGGACTGCAGGCCAAGGCCATGGCGATCATAACCCGCTGGCGCATGCCACCACTTAGCTGATGGGGATAGTCGCGCATGCGGTCGCCGGCTGAAGGGATCCCAACCTTGCTGAGCAGTTCGGCCCCCCATGCAGCAGCATCCTTTCTTGACTGTTTTCGGTGCAGTATGAGCGGTTCCATAATCTGGTCACCAATGCGCAGAACCGGATTAAGCGAGGACATTGGCTCCTGGAAGACCATGGAGACCCGGCTGCCGCGCACCGCACGCATTGCATTGTCAGAAAGGGATAAAAGGTCGGTGTTTTCCAGAAGGATTTCACCGGATTCGATGAAACCTGGAGAAGGAACAAGGCGCATGATGGAAAGCGCGGTCATGGATTTGCCGGAACCGGACTCCCCAACCAATGCGACAGTCGTACCCTTGTTGATGGAAAGGCTGACCCCATCTACAGCACTGACTGTCCCTGCCGGTGTTTTGAAGCAGGTATGCAGGTCGTGTATGGAAAGAAGCTCTGGCACAGACAGCCTCAATTTAAGGAGAAACGTTTAGGCGTGAGCCATGTCGATAGTTTCTGCGAATGGTAATGTCTTTTGATGGGAAAGGAAAAAAACGCCATCTTCAATGATTTTGGTAAACAGAAACACAATTTCAGGATCAAATTGAGTTCCGGCATTGTCCAGTAATTCACCAACAGCACTTTCGAGAGAGAGTGCCTTGCGATAGGGCCTGTCTGAGGTCATGGCATCAAAGGAATCCGCTACAGCCAAGATACGTGCCTCCGTCAATAGCAGGTCCTTACCGATTCGGTGGGGATATCCCATGCCGTCATAGCGTTCATGATGCTGTCCAATGCAGGTGCGCACTTCCTGAAGGAACGCAATCGGTTCGAGGATCTTCATACCAATGTCAGGATGCTGCTGCAATTCACGAATGTCCTTGGGGGTCAATTTGCCTTCTTTGTGAAGTAAAGACAAGTCAATTCCTATTTTTCCGATGTCATGGAGCACTGCGGCTCGCTCAAGGATCTGCATGCGGTCACTGGATAGGTTCATTCGGCGACCGATCTCAACGCTGTAACGGGTAACCCGTTCAGAATGGCCTTTTGTATAGCTGTCGCTGGCCTCGATAGCAGAAACCAATGCCTGGATGGTGTTTAGATAGGTATGTTGCTGCTCTTCATAGAGCGTGGCGTTCTTTATTGCAATTGAGGCTTGGGCAGCAATCGTACTGAGCATTTCCAGTTCATCTGAAGCGAATTGTGAATCATCAATCTTATTGACAACGCTGATTGTTCCGATAATTTCGTCTTTGACCATTAGAGGAGCACAGATAAGCGACTTGCGTTCGTAACCTAGATCGCTAAAACGATCAAACTGAGGTGTCTGGTTGATGTCGGTTATCAACAGAGGCTGCCGGTTTCTTATGACCCAGCCGGAAACACTGCTATCTTTCATGGGGATTAGTTTTCCCGGAGAGAGCAGTTTGCCGCTACCGATCAGATTGGTTACATTAAGCAGCTGTCGTTCGGCGTCATAGAGGATAATGTATCCAATGTGCGCCTGAAGGGTCGAAGCTGTTGTGCGGACGATCAGATTGAAAAGCCGGTCAATATCTATGGTGGAGTTGATTGCCAGACCTATCTTGTAAATTGTTGATAGCCGATCAACGGCATGCACGAGAGTGGTGTTTTTCTGTTCAAGCTCACTGGCTAGGTCGGCTACGGTGTAGTTGGCTTGCTCAATCTCGTCGACTCGTTCTTCGAGAGAAACGTTGAGGTTTTCAATTTCCTTGAGCTGATCCTCTAGTTTTTGGTTCATCAGTTGGGTGTCGTGGTGGTGTATCAGTTTTTCCTGGGCCCTGGCGAGTTCGCGCTCATGCATTACCTTGGTGGACATGAGTTCGTTCAGCTTGTTCACCATGAGGTTGAAGTTTGTAGATAGCAGCTTCATTTCATTGCTACTGTTTATTGAGGTTACGACTGTAAAGTCCCCCAACTCGATCTGCTGCATCGACATGATAAACTGGTGGATGGGGCGGTCAACATAATACATGAGGAATACGTAAAATACCCCGATGATAAGAATAATAATTGTAATCGCTGAGGCTATAGAATTGAATTGCTCATTTTTCACTGACTGCGTTAAATTATTTAAATACAGTTCTGTCTCCAGGTGGGCAATATGAGCTTGTGAAGCTGAATGACAGCCGTGACATTCCGGGGCATTTGGAATCTTTGAATAAGAATCGAATGTATTGTTCTCATTGATAAAATGAAATCGGTCTTGTAGGTGTGACTTGAGGTTGTAACGTTCTTCAGAAGAAAGATAAAGTCCGATTTCGGCGGGGTTGGTGGAATTTAGAATTTTGCCATCATCAGTTACTATACGCAGTGCTTTGATTTGGTCGCTGGATTTGATACGGGAAAGTATGTTGTTGACCTCTGAAGAGTGTCCAAAATCCATGGCACTGTGAATACTGCTGAGCAGGCTTTCTACAAGAATAACGGAACTTTTTTCCGCAGCATTCAACAAAACTTTTTTCTGGTGGTTGTAGGTGAACCACGTGGCAATGGAAATGATTACGATCACAATGAGAGCAATCAGTCCAACGATTTTTAGTTTTAGTGAATTGAAGAGCAAAACAACCTCACTTGGTTAGAGTTGTTAAACTGTGAAAGCGCCCTAATACGCTACTTCACAGCGTCATCCGGCCATATGACGAAGACGCTTTAAGATTCCAGGACGGCTTAAAAACCAAAAGCAAACATGCACCAATCTATATAATAATATAAAATGAATAGCAAATAAAACAATAACAGTTACCTATAAAATCAAAAAACGTTGTCCAGGCTGCATTTCGCGATTGTTCAGTAGGTTATAGCTTGGCTGGTTGTGACCATGTTTTAATCAAATTGGAGCTAGTATTCCGGCCAAGACTTCTCATTTGGTTGGAAAGTACATATTTACACATGACGGAAGATTGATGTCTATCGGATGTTTTAATGAGATTAGCAGTTATCATGCCAAGAGCGGAATTCGTTTTTGGGGAAACCAGTACAGCTATGCAAATACAATCATAACAATTGACATAAAGCCTGATTGTGTGGTTTTATCATCAAGTTTTGCAGTTAACTTTGATACGCATACTTGTGCCAACATGTTTGGCCATGTTCGTCTTTTTCTGGTCGGGGGCTGGGTGTAAATCTATTGCTTCAAACCCTCGTGAATCGATTCGTATTGCTATTATTAAAAACGGAACCGGCGTAACTATCGACGGAGATGGCATACTGGTTACGCGTGAAAATGACTTTGCAGTACCACTTGCCACTCCTGTTACAATCAAACCCGGAAAAGACTGTATTGTGGTCGATGGTGTCAACTACCGACGTTTGGTTTTTTCTGCATCATCAGCCGTTTACGTCAATGGCAAGCCATACAGAGGAGTCGCAGAAATTTCATCAGCTGATAAAGGGCTGCTGGTAGTTAACGAGTTGGCGCTCGAAGACTATTTGGTCGGCCTGATCAACTGTGAAATATCATCAAGCTGGCCAATAGATGCGATCAAAGCTCAGGCGGTTATAGCCAGGTCCTATGCATTGAATCGCAAGGCAATCAGAAAAAATGCTGCATACCATCTTGAATCTACGGTCATTGATCAAGTATACGATGGTTGTTTGATTGAAGATAGCAGGGCTCATCGTGGTGTTTCTGAGACAGCGGGTGAGGTGTTGACCTTTAACGGCTCGATTATTCAAGCATTTTATTTTTCCGCCTGCGGCGGTAAAACCGAAGCATCCGAAAACGTATGGGGGGCAGCCCTGCCGTACCTGAAGGGTGTTGATTGCCAGTATTGCCTTACATCAACATCCAGTGTGTGGGAACAGACACTGGCACTCAAGGATATTGAAGATAGATTGAGGGGCGCTGGTTATAGTGTTGTTGGCGTAACCGATATCAAGGCAGGAACGAGAAATCATCGAGGGCGACTCAAAAATGTACTGATTGTTTCGTCGCGAGGCGAGCTTTCCGTAACAGGCGAACAATTTCGCAGGGCAGTAGGGTACGGTGTTGTAAAAAGCACAAACTTTTCAGTCAAAGTGTCCCGCGGAGAGGCAAGCTTTTCTGGTTTGGGTAATGGGCACGGAGTTGGCTTGTGCCAGTGGGGATCCAAGCAGCGCGCCCAAGATGGCTTTAACTATGAAGAGATACTCTCCTACTATTACCCCGGCACTGTAATAAAACAGTTCTCTGAAATCCGTTGAACGGTGTTTTTATGTTTGTTAAGGATTTTGACTATCATCTTCCGCCGGATTTAATCGCCCGTTATCCTGCATCCGAGCGAGACGCTTCACGCTTGATGCTTCTGAATCGACAGTCCGGTTCAATTGGCGAAGATATTTTCAGGAATATTTCCGCACAGTTTGTGCCAGGCGATTTGCTGGTGATGAACGATACCCGAGTGATACCGGCTCGTCTGTTCGGCAAGAAGGAAACCGGCGGGAAGGTGGAAATTTTTCTCTTACGTCGCGAGGAGTGCTCTTCCGAACGCTGGTCATGTTTACTGCGGTCGTCTAAGGGGGTCCGCGAGGGCTCGGTCATACATCTTGCCGAAGGCGTGACCGCCAGGATAAATACTAAGTTGCTTTCTGGGTCGTGGCAGATAGAATTTGTCGGGGCGGATGACTTTAGCGCATGGCTTGAACGTGAAGGTCACATACCACTGCCTCCTTATCTGCAGCGTGATGATGAAGTGCAGGACCGGGAACGTTACCAAACAGTATTTGCCCAAACAGCTGGAGCCGTTGCGGCACCAACAGCCGGCTTGCACTTTACTCGGGGATTGCTGGCGGAGCTTGAAAGGATGGGGGTCCAAATCGCTCATCTGACCCTGCACACTGGTTTGGGCACCTTCCAACCAATCCGCGTGGAGCGAGTGGAAGACCATCTGATCCATACGGAGCATTACTCGATACCGGCCGTAACCGCAGATGTCATTCGATCCACGAAGACGCGGGGGGGGAGGGTAGTGGCAGTTGGGACAACCACAGCCCGGACGCTGGAACACGCCGCAATTGGCGATGGAAATGTCCGGGCAGGAGATGGTGAGGCCAACATTTTTATATATCCAGGCTATACTTTTAAAGTGGTGGATGCCTTGGTGACAAACTTCCATCTGCCAGAATCAACGTTGCTGATGCTGGTATCAGCCTTTGCCGGACGTGATCTTGTCATGGAATCATACCGCGAGGCTGTCAGTCGCGGTTTCAGGTTTTACAGCTATGGCGATGCCATGCTTATCCAGTGAACCGCCTGAATTAAATAAACAATTCAAAACATGTTATTGTAAGGTGCTTTTTGTCTAACACATTCAATGTATTGCATCAGGACGCATCATCCAGGGCGCGACTTGGCTCTTTGAAAACGGTCCATGGGGAAATAGAGACTCCCATCTTTATGCCGGTAGGCACTAATGCCACGGTCAAGGCCATGACCCCTGCAGACCTGATGGCGGTTAATGCCCAGATCATACTTGCCAATACCTACCACCTGTACCTGCGACCAGGACACCGGTTAGTGGAAAAGATGGGGGGGCTGCACCGCTTCATGAATTGGGAGCGACCGATCCTGACCGACAGTGGCGGGTTTCAGGTATTCAGCCTGGGTGAACTGCGAAAAATTGACGAAAATGGTGTTAAATTCCAGTCCCACCTGGACGGTTCTTACCATATCCTGACACCAGAGTTGGCGATACAGATTCAGGAAGCACTAGGGGCCGACATCATCATGTGTTTTGATGAGTGCCCCCCTGCTACGGCTGATTATGAGTATGTCAGAAGATCTCTGGAGCTGACTACGCGCTGGGCACGCCGCTGCAAAGACGCCCACAACCGGGAAGGGCAGCAGCTTTTTGGTATTATTCAGGGTGGCATGCATCACGATTTACGCGCCCGAAGCCTGAATGAAATCTGTTCCATAGGATTCGATGGCTATGCGCTTGGCGGTCTTTCGGTCGGCGAGGAGAAGGAGCAGATGTATGGGGTAATGGAGTGTTGTGCTCCGCTGATGCCGCAGGATGCCCCTCGCTACATTATGGGGATCGGCGCCCCTGAAGATTTGATTGAAGCGGTCTGGCATGGCTTTGACATGTTCGACTGCGTTATGCCGACCCGCAATGCCCGGAACGGCATGCTCTTTTCCAGCCAAGGCCGGATCAACATCAAGGCCAAGATTTATGAGGAAGACGAGGGTCCTTTGGATCCGGAATGTGGTTGTTATGTGTGTCGCAACTATTCACGTGCTTACCTGCGCCATCTTTATCGGGCTGGCGAGATTTTGTCTTCGAACCTTAACACCTATCACAACCTGTATTATTATTTAGATTTGATGCAACGGGTGAGAAAGGCGATTCGGGACGATAGTTATACCCTGTTTCGCAAGTCATTCTATGAAAAACTGTTGATAAATAAACAAGTTAAAGGAGATTAGTATTATGTTTGGATTAGCTTTTGCAATGTCGGGCCCCCCAGGTGGGGCAGCTGGACCAGCTGGGGGTATGGCGGCTTTTCAGCAGATCATCCCACTGGTATTCATGTTTGCCATCTTTTATTTCCTGCTGATTCGTCCGCAACAGAAAAAAGCCAAGGAACATAAAGCTCTCCTGGAGGCCATCAAGAAGGGCGATAACGTAATTACCGCCGGTGGTGTGCATGGCAAGATCAATTCCGTAGACGATGGTATTGTAAGTTTGGAGATCGCCACCGGTGTTATTATTAAAATCAGCAAGGCATATATCGCCAGCGTAAAAAAAGACTAGTTTGAATTAATCTAAGCCTGATAAAACAGGATCTAAGTGTTAATTTATAACTAACTAAAGGAGACCGAGTTCATGCCGAAAGGAACTGGCTGGCGCATAAGCCTTATATGCATCTTCGTTCTTCTGTCGTTTCTCTACCTGACACCCACGCTGGTGGCCAAGCTGCCATCGTGGTGGACCGGGCTGTTGCCTAAAGACAAGATCCATTTGGGACTTGACCTTCAGGGTGGCACGCATCTGGTGATGGAGGTAGATACCCAGAAGGCATTAGAAGGGTCGCTGGATATCGTGGCTACCGACCTTGAAGACACGCTGAACAGCAAGGGTCTTCACTTCAAGCGGATTACCCGCACAGGCTCGGACAAGGTAACAATCGCTCTCTATGAGAAGGGGACTGCCGATACTGTTCAGAAGTTGCTTAAAGACAAATATCCAAGCTACGAGCAGAGTCCGATCTATGATGAAGGCGGTTTTGTTGCCCTGAACCTTCGTATCAATGACAAGGAGGCCCAGGATCGCAAGGATAAAGCGGTTGCCCAGGCCTTGGAGACCATTCGCAACAGGATTGATCAATTTGGCGTTTCTGAACCGGTTATCCAGCGTGAAGGTATCAACCATATTGTCGTACAACTCCCAGGCATCAAGGACCCTCAGAGGGCTATCGAGCTGATAGGTAAAACAGCCCGCCTGGAGTTCAAGATGGTACGCGAGGATATTCCTCCGACCTCAGCCGTTATTCCTGAAGATGCAGAATTGCTTAAGGAAAAGACTGTTGACCCGACCACGGGCGCGGTTTCTGAGATACCTTTTGTATTGCAGAAAAAATCGCTTATTTCCGGCGATCTGTTAACCGATGCCCAGGTACGGATCGACTCCCAGTTCAACCAGCCTTATGTAGCCATCGAATTTAATTCGCTGGGCGCCAAGCTGTTTGACCAGGCAACAGCGGCAAATGTTGGCAAACGCTTCGCTATCGTATTGGATAACAACATCTACTCCGCTCCGGTTATTCGTGAACGCATATCCGGGGGTAGTGCTCAGATTTCCGGTAATTTCACTGAAAAAACAGCGGCAGATCTGGCCATCGTGTTGCGGGCAGGCGCCCTGCCTGCTCCGGTCAAGATTATTCAGAACGTAACCGTTGGCCCTTCCCTTGGGCAGGATTCGATCAACAAAGGTCTTTTTGCCGGATTGATCGGTGTGCTGCTGGTAGTTGTCTTCATGGCGATCTACTATAAACTGTCAGGGTTAATTGCCGACCTGGGTATGATTCTGAACATACTCTACCTGATGGGCGCCTTGGCTGCGCTGGGTGCAACCCTGACTCTGCCTGGCATTGCCGCCATCGTGCTGCTGGTTGGTATGTCGGTTGACTCCAATGTCATTATTTTTGAACGGATCCGTGAAGAGCTCAAATTGGGGAAAATGCCCAAGGCCGCCCTGGATGCCGGCTATGATAAAGCTTTTCTGACGATTATGGATTCCCACGTCACCACCTTGATCACCGCAGCGGTACTGTTCCAGTTTGGAACCGGTCCGGTCAAGGGATTTGCCGTATCCCTCAGCCTGGGTGTAATGATTAACCTGTTCACCTCACTGATCGGCACCAAGGTGATCTTTGACATTTTTCTGCATAAGGGAACAGCCAAAAAAATGAGCATATAGGGAGAGCACCGTCTATGGAAATTCTGGGTAAGACCAATATAGATTTTATCGGCAAGCGGAATATTTCGTTTGTCATTTCGTCGGTTATCGCAATTATCGGTATAATCGGCATCATCCAGATTGGTCGCGGCGCTGCCAACATGGGGATCGACTTTTCCGGCGGCACCGCCATGCAGCTTAAATTCAGCAAACCGTTCTCGATTGCCGATGCCAGAGCCGCTCTACACAAGCATGGCATTGCCAAGGCTGATCTGCAGGAAATCAAGGATGGTAACATGCTGTTGATCAAGATGGCCGGAGCTGCCGTCGGCAAGCCGTCCGAGATGGTTCAGGAGTCTTTCAGGAAAGAGTTTGCCGATAATTCCTTTTCGGTGGAAAGTTCCACTGAGATCGGCCCTTCAATCGGTGACAAGCTGCGCAAAGATACATTAATTGCGGTTGCTCTTTCGCTGCTGGGAATTATTCTGTATATTGCCTGGCGTTTTGATCTCAAGTTCGGCATCGGTGCCACAATTGCCACATTGCATGATGTTCTGGCCATGATTGCAGTTTTCTACCTGTTGAATAAAGAGATTAATCTACTTTTTATCACTGCTGTTCTAACAATTGCCGGTTATTCACTAACCGATACGGTGGTCATATTTGACCGTATCCGAGAGAATCTTCACAAAAACCTCAAGGGCGCCATGCACAACATCTTTAACAACAGTATCAACGAGGTTCTGTCTCGTACAATCATTACCTCCTTGACAACCTTTCTGGCTGCTCTGTCATTATTTATATTCGGCGGCGAAGTTATACACGATTTTTCACTGGCATTATTGATAGGAATCGGGGTTGCCACTTATTCATCGGTGTTTGTTGCCAGCCCGATCGTCGTATTGCTTGAAAACCGTGCCTTGTCTAAGCAGGCCGTAAAGTCCTGATTATTCATTGCATCATTAAGGAGAGTCACATTGAAAAATGAATCTATCTGGATTGCAGTAGTAGCGCTGATCGTCGGTTTTTTGGGTGGATACCTGATCGGCAGCATCAGTACTACCGGCAAGAGCCAACAGGAATCAGCTGGTATTCCTTCGGGAGCAGGTACTCCCACGGACTATACCCGTCGTATCATCGAAGCTGAAAAAATTGTTGCTCAGGATCCTAAAAACCTGAATGCCTGGATTTCGCTGGGAAACGACTACTTTGATACCGAACAGGCTCAAAAGGCAATCAACGCATACGGTAAAGCCTTGGAAATCGAGCCTAATAATCCTAATGTACTCACCGATCAAGGCGTTATGTACCGTAAAATGGGATGGTACGATAAGGCTCTCGCCAATTTTGAAAAAGCCCTGCAAATTGAACCCAAACATCTGCAGAGCATGTACAATATGGGTGTGGTCTATACTGTAGATTTGAAGCAGCCGGAGAAGGCAATCCCGATCTGGACCAGATACCTTAAAATTGACCCAAGCAGTGCCACCGCCTCTCAGATCAAAGGGATGCTGGAAAAGATGGGATCCGGAACTCAGCCAGTTGTAAAGTAACAATTACACTCCCCCGCTTGTCGGGGGTTTTTTTTGTCATAAGGTAGAAGTGACAGGAATGGATGGTATGCTGAAACAATGGGAGTTAAAGGAAATAGATTCTCAGGCGGTCGCTGCCCTGGCTCATGAGATCTCTGTGAATCCGCTGATAGCGCATATTCTTGTTGCCAGGGGGATAACCCATCCTGATGGGGCGCGGGCTTTCCTTGCTCCGTCCTTATCTACGATGTTCGATCCGTATCTCCTGCTGGGAATGGATTCGGCAGTTTCACGATTACTTGCGGCACGCCGTAATCATGAAATCATTTGTATCTATGGTGATTATGATGTGGATGGAATCACCGGCACCGCCCTGCTGGTCTCATTCTTGCGAACAGTCGGATTCACCTGCCAGTATTTCATTCCCAACCGTTTTGATGATGGTTATGGTCTCAACAACGACTCCCTTGAGCAGATCATCGCCATGGGCGCTACACTGATTGTATCAGTAGATTGCGGCATTACTGCGGTTGACGAGGCTCAGTTCTGCCGGCAACGGGGCGTAGACCTGATTATTGTGGATCACCATGTTCCTCGCGAGATAATCCCTGACGCTGTTGCTGTTATTAATCCATTGCAGCCTGGCTGCGAGTATCCTTTCAAATCCCTGGCCGGGGTAGGTGTGGCTTTCAATCTGCTGGTGGCCCTGAGGTCGGCGCTGCGTGCTGAGGGCGCCTTTACGAATGACGCCGAACCAGATCTGCGGGAATGGCTCGACTTGGTGGCACTTGGAACGATTGCCGACGTAATGCCCCTTACCGGTCAGAACCGTATCTACGCCTTTTTCGGACTGCGACAGCTCTCCGGTTCTTCCAAGCCTGGTATCCAGTCACTAAAACAGGCTGCGGGCGTTACGGGCGAGGTGAGCTGTGGACAGGTCGGCTTCAGGCTGGCACCACGCCTGAATGCCGCCGGTCGCATGGAAAGCGCCGTGCCAGGCGTTGATCTTTTATTAAGCATCAACCCCCAGGAGACACTTGGGATCGCTACCGATCTGGATGCCGCCAATGCAGAGCGCCAAGCCATTGAGCGGCGCATGGTAGGCGAAGCGATTGAGATGATCGAGGCTGCCGATGATTATCCCGGCAGGCGCAGCATTGTACTGGCATCTGAAAACTGGCATCAGGGCGTTGTCGGCATCGTTGCCTCACGCCTGGTTGAACGTTATTATCGACCTGCGATCCTGATCGCACTGGCTGAGGATGGCCTGGGCAAGGGGTCCGGTCGCAGTATTCCCGGATTTCACCTGCTGGATGCCCTTAGTCCCTGTGCACAGCATCTGGATCGGTTCGGCGGTCACCGTTACGCCGCCGGTGTTGGCCTGAAGGCTGACGTTGTTGCCGGTTTTGCCGCGGCCTTTGAGGCAGAGGCAGCGCGTATGCTGACAAACGATGACCTTGTTCCTAAATTGAATATTGACGCAGAGGTTCAGCCGGAGGAGATTACAACTGATTTAGCACAGGAACTGAAGCGACTGGAGCCATTTGGCGCCGGAAATCCTGAACCGGTTTTGCTGATGCGGAAAATGACAGTATCTGAGCGGCGGGTGGTGGGTGAAGGGCACCTGCGCTTGCGCCTGACCAGAGCGGGTCGCTCCTTTAACGCAATCGCCTTCCGCATGGCGGAGCGCGAGACAGTGGGCCTGCTGGATATCGCTTTTTTCCCGGAAATGAATGAATGGAACGGTAGTTCCTCCTTGCAGTTGCGGGTCAAGGATCTGCGGCCAGCGGAGTAAGCATGCAGCGAAGCGAACGATTTGACAGTGCTGACAGGATCATCAAGATTGGCTTCTGGGTCAATGCCGGTTTGATGATCTTCAAGCTGGCCGCCGGCTACTGGGGACACTCCGATGCCGTCTTTGCCGATGGTATCGAAAGCGCCTGCGATTTCGTGGCGATCTTCTCTACCATGGTGGCGCTCAAGCTGGGTCGTAAGCCTTTCGACGAAGAACATCCCTATGGACATGGCCGGGCGGAAAGCCTGGCAGCCTTATTGGTTTCGCTGGTGATCTTTGCAACCGGCGGTTGGATCCTGACCAATTCAATTCATGCCATTATCGACCACGAATTTCAGACACCCGGCTGGATCGCCGTACTCGCCGCATTTCTTACCATTATTGTCAAAGAATGGCTGTACCGCTTTACCAACAAGACCGGAAAACATCTGGCCAGCCCGGCGCTTTTGGCCATTGCCAAGGATCACCGCAAGGATGCGATCACTTCTGTCTCGACCCTGGTCGGCGTTGTGGGCGCCTTCTTCGGCATCGGTTTCATGGACCCGCTGGCAGCCGGCCTGACCTCGTTCTTTATTCTGCACATCGGTTATCAGACCTTTCGTGATTCCGCCCATGATCTGATGGACGGCAGTGTTCCGCCAGACTTTATCGCCGAGGTTACCCGCCTGGCCGAAAGTGTCGAGCATGTGGAACATGTCCATGACATCCGCGGGCGCCGGTCCGGTCAATACATGATTATCGATCTCAAACTGGATATGGACCCGTCCATGACGGTCAAGGAATCTCATGCCGTGGCAACTGCAGTGAAGAAGTTGATCTTCGCGGGTTTTCCAAACGTGGGGGACGTGATGATCCACATCAATCCCCATGAAGAAGAACATGAGGACCTGATCAGGTTATAAGACATGCTCATCGAGATGCATTGCCATACGGCCGAACATTCGGCCTGCAGTTCAGTACCTGCCGTTGAACTGTTACGGCGTGTGCTGGCCCGACGGATCGTCATTCGCACCATCACCAACATGAAAAAATGGAAGAGTGCCGAACGTGCCGAGACGATCATGGCCGCCGTTGCTGACCACCAGTTTAACGCCGGGCGCTTTCGCGTGCCGCTCCCCATCGGGATCGATGCCGAGCAGATGACCCTGATCGAACAGGGGGTGCGGGGAAAACCTGTGGCGTGTGTGGTGGAAGCAGAGCGGGCCTTGCTGCAGTATGAGCGCTGCCAATCATGAATCCTCTGCCGTATCTTTCTTTCTCAAGTTTTCAACCCTCCTGATTAGTCCAGAAATCCTTTAACCTAAAAAGCTTTTGAAACTCGGATAAATAGGATAAACACAGATAAATCAAATAATTAAAAGCAAAAGATTATAAACATAAAGGGTGAAGGTCTTTTTGTTCGAATTTTTAGGTTATATCCGTGTTCATCCTATGTATCTGTGGTTAACTGCCGTTAAAGGTTTAGATGCCATCGCTGTTGATTTGATGTGATCAGTTGACAGGAGTGTATCATCGGTATAGCGTTGGAGCATTCTTATGTTTCAGGGGTGATGATGGGGTGTGAGAGGGAATACGGAAATTGATAAGGCCGCTTTACCGGAATGTTGCCGGTGAAGCGGCCTTTTTGTGTACGATTGAGATAAGTCAGGTGGGCATATCCCGAATGATTTCGCCGTAGAGCCGCGAATTGAGTTTAAAAGAGGGGCTGAAAATGAATTGATGGAAAGAAGAGCTCCACGAAAATAAATTATTTAGTTGACCCATAAACACCAATTGGTATATTTATTATAGCACCAATTGGTGTTTGAATATTCATGGAGAATATATGACACCAATCGGAACTGATTTAGATGACCTGGTTTTGCGCACAATTCAGGAAGCATATTTTGCGGGCAAGGTGCGTAAGACCAGGGATTGCCTGGAGGACATGGATCGCGCCAAGCTCTACGAGGCCGATGTGGAGAAGGTTCTCATGGATGCCAACACCATTGAAAAGGTAATGTCTGCAACGAGTGTGAAGGCCAGCAATCCGTACAACACCCACTATGTGATACGGGGAACTAGCACCAAGGGAGTAGAGGTATACTGCAAGGTCTGCAGCAACTACCATCCGCGGACAAACGAGTTCATCGAATGGAAACTAACCTCTTTCGAAAACAAATAGAGGACTACGAAAATGATCTGCACAAACTGCTTTGAAGCCGAATACAAAACCGCCAAGACCGAATTAACGGTCACCGTCAATGGTGAGAGTCACGTTTTGCGCGACCTTGACTGTGAGACCTGTCCGGCCTGCGGCGAAATAACCTTTACCCATGCCCAGAGCCTGGAGATCGACAAGAAACGGATTGCGCTGGAGTTCGGGCTGAAACCGCTGCTTGCGCCCGATCAACTGAAAACCTTGCGGCGTGTCCTGGACATGAAGCTGGAAGATATCTGCGATCTGCTGCACATCGGACGAAATACGTATGGCCGGTGGGAGCGGGGAGAGGTGGAGATTACGCCGTCCATGAACCTGTTGGTGCATAATCTCATCGAAAAAGTGCCCTCCGCCAGTGTGAACCTCCTGGAGAACGAGCGGGTTGTTGCCATAAACAAAGCCAATGCTCCACTGTTGGGACAATATGTTTCCTTCGGTGAGTACATCCGGGAAGTGATCGCTGCCACCAAGCTTCTTCCGGATGTGGTCTGCAATTCGGTTGGGATAGAACTCGAGGAGCTTGTCAAAATAGAGAACAACGACGTGGCGCCTGAACAGATTCCGCCCGAGGTGACGGCCAGGATAGCTCGATTCTTCGAGCTCCCTTTTGATAATCTGAAAAGGATGCTGAATGAAGCGTTCTCCGTTTTTAAGATGAAAAATTCTGTTACGTCGGTGCAAGCCCGTTCCACCAGTTACGACGCCAAGGGAGCTGCAGTGCAGACAAGCAGCATCAATAAGATTGTCGAAAAGCTGGCCCAGAAAAAGGCTGGCAGTCAGGAACAGGGGCAGGTTAGCGAGGAATATCTGGCGAAGGTGAAAGCTGTGCTGGAACAATTGAAAAAGCAAAATTGAAACTCGGATGAATCGGATAAACACGGATAACGGAAGAATCAATCAGGCTTTAGGTTTACATCTGTGTTTATCTGTGTTCATCCGTGGTTACATGGTTTTAAGACTTTGAAACTCGGATGAATCGGATGCACGCAGATAAGGTCTAAATCAAAAGCAAGCTTTGGGTTTACGTCCGCTGTCACAGGATTGGAGCTGATTACGAATGAACTGGTTACCGAAAAGATCATCGGCTGTGCCTATACTGTGGCCAATACCCTCGGCAGTGGCTTTTTGGAAAAGGTTTATGAAAACGCCATGGCGCACGAGTTGCGCAAAGCTGGCTTGGCTGTGCAGCAACAGGCAGGTATCGCAGTAAATTACGATGGCGTCATTGTGGGCGATTATGTAGCCGATCTGTTGGTGGAAAATGTAGTTCTTGTGGAGTTAAAGGCGGTCAAGACCATTGATAATGTTCATTTTGCTCAATGTATGAACTATCTGAAAGCAACAGGATTGCAAGTTTGTCTGCTGATCAATTTCGGTACGCCAAGAATCGAGATTAAGCGGGTATTGAATGGTTACAGCACAACTGCCGGGAACTCGGATGAATAGGATACACACGGATAAGGTCAACGGCAAAAAGCAGTATAAGGTTTCATCCGTATTTATCTGTGTTCATCCGTGGTTACAAGGATTTTAAGGCGTTGAAACTCGGATGAATCGGATGCACACTGATAACTTCAGAATCAGAGACGGATTTTGTATTTACCCGTGGTTACTGTAGGTAAAAGGAGTGACAAATGATTCCAGCCAACTACCCGTTAGCGCGTAACATGGCTCGCAAGATTCTGAAGCAGTACAAAATCGTGGAAGTCCCCACTGACCTGCAAAGAATCTGCGAAGCCAAAGGGTTGGAGTATGTGGAGCTTGACGATCCGGAAGAACTCGATGGGATGCTTTTGGAGTTGGAGGACGGGACGCGAGTTGCCATGGTGAACAAGGCAAAGTCCTTCGTGCGGGGCCGCTTTACGCTGGCGCATGAGTTGGGCCATATATTTCTCAACCACGACAAGCGGGATTT
>Ga0209212_1003977_pt1 | contig 18803 bp, 16 predicted proteins | sample RifGroC2_FD_183996 | JGI IMG/M metagenome (GOLD analysis project Ga0209212, IMG submission 183996) | Groundwater microbial communities from Rifle, Colorado, USA - Groundwater C2 (SPAdes) (version 2) | ecosystem: Environmental > Aquatic > Deep subsurface > Groundwater | place: Rifle, Colorado...
TTCTATCGCCTCCTGCGCAAGATGAAATGCAGTGACCTGGTCGCGCGCATAGTAGGCCGTTGAAAGACTCTTGGTGACCAACGACATAGGGACTACTATCGCGACGGTAAGCAATGATATCGCAACCAGGGTCTCGATGAGTGTGAAGCCAGTTGTCAGTCGTCGGTTATCAGTTATCAGAAAACGCAAGCGATGATATGCCCTACTGAAAACTGAGAACTGAGAACTGAGAACTGTTTTCATAGATCGAGTACTCGCTGAACTGCTGTCGACTGAATGTGGAACTCCGTTTTGGTTTTAACGCTTTCTGCGCCCGCCGTTCCTTTCATTTCAATGACGACTTTTGGCTGTTCAACGCCGCCTCGCGTAGTGCCTATGACATAGAATTGCACACTATCAACGGTAACAGAGGGGGCTGTAATGGGGAACCAGTCCCTCCCGCTTTTCTCCGATTTATAGATGCGCTTTGTGTCAGTGTCATAAGAATATACCCATTGATCTTCTGGATCGTTTGGGTCGCCGTTAAAAGATTCAAAAGCGAACACGAACAAAGGGTCGCCATTCGGGCAATCTTGCGGAGAGAGGGTTCCCCCGCCTCCGCAATGATAATTGCTCCCCATCCTGATAGAACGCACCATACCGTCAAGCGCAATATTGAGATTATTCATGACCGCATGGAGGGCCTGCGTCTTGCGGTTGGCGCTGACGAGTGCAAGAAGAGCGCCGACGGCAACAAGTATAACGATAGTGAAAAGAGCCGTTGAGACGATCACCTCTATCAAGGTAAATCCCCGAGAATCAGCTTGTAGCTTATAGCTTTTAGCTTGCAGCAAGAAAACCGGAATACAAGATTTGCATGTTTCTATAAGCTGTACGCTATACGCTGTAAGCTTGGATTTCATATTTTCTCCACCGCTATCTGTCCTGACGCTTCTACTATTACGCTCGTTTTGTTGCCGCGCGGCGATTCAAGAATAATTCGTCCATTCTCCTGTAAGGAGGACGGGTTTGCGATTCCCGAATTACCGTTCTTGCTTATGAACGCGCCCGGCTCAGGCCGCTTGAAGAGTACGTCGAGCGCTGTAAGACCGCAGGTCTCCAATTGGCTGTTCGGCGACATGGCACACAGATCTATAATCCTATAACCACCCTGTATAGACACAGATTCTACGAGTTCCGATTTGTCGGGTTCATATATGCCATTCCCCGTGCTTTTAGGGTATATGTCAGCAAACAGAATATATACCGCAGGCGTCCCGATGGTAAAGTTAACTCCGTATCCGGCGCTAAAATCATCTTCGCCAAAGCGCCGCACCGCTATCCCATACACCTGAGCTCTGCGCACTGAGAGGGCGATATCATATGCAAGATTCTCCAAAAGGACTGCCCCGCCAAATCGAGTGTTATTGGCAAGTATTAACGATGTGATAACAACAAAAATCCCCGTTACCACCATGAGCTCTACGAGTGTAAAACCCCGCTCCCCAGCTACGAGCTGCGAGCTGCGAGCTGCGAGACGAGAATGCACTTGTGCCATTTCGGCTTTCCTCGAAGCTCGAAGCTTGAACCTTGAAGCTAGTTTGTTCATATAAATAGCGAGAATGGGAGCGGGATTGCGTACATTTGCGAGAACCACACAAAAAAACATGACGCGACAAGGAACGGACCGAAAGGTACCTCGCTCTTCATTGTATACGCCCATGCGGGCACATCGAAAGGCAGTGTGTGGGCAATTCGCCGTGCGAGAGGTGACGAAAAAAAGAGGAGCGGAATACTTACTATGGCACCAAGCACAAATGCAAGTAGAAGCGCTGTAATGCCTCCCGAGAGTCCGAGAAGCCAGCCCATTGAAAGCGTAAACTTTGCATCTCCCAGTCCCATCCATTTTCCGTTTGATACTATCCACATGGTGAAAAGAGGAAGGGCAACGGCAGGACCGGCAAGAAAAGAAAGTGAACAGTGAGCAGTGAGCAGTGAGCAGGAAGGAAAGATCGCAACTGAAAGCAGGGCGAGCGCGCTTAAAGTCCATACCCACGAGTCGGGAATATACGTCGTGTGAAAATCATAGACGGCAATGGCGAGGAGGAGTGATGCGATAGGAAGCGCGAGTATTTTCGCCGATAAAGAGATAGGGGCGAGCGCGATGAAAAAGAAGAGTACCGCAGTCCCTGCCTCTACTAATGGATATTGGATGGAAATGGCTCTCCCACAATCGCGACATCGGCCACGTAAAAGAATCCATGAGAAAACGGGGATGAGATCATGCCATCGAATGGTCTTTTTGCATGAAGGGCATGCACTGCGCCCCAAAAGAGAGCGCTTTCCGTGCCGCAAAATGAGCACGTTAAGAAAGCTCCCTATTATCAAGCCAAATACGCCAAAAATGAAAGCGAGCATTGATAATGAGTATAACCCCGCAATGGGACGATTTTGATTAGCTCGTGGGGGTATAACCCACGAACCCCGCCGAGGGCGGGGTTCGTAATCTTCTTACGCTACTACCGTGACTTACGGTTTCGCGTCGTAACAAGCTGTGCCCTGATCGGCAGCATTACATTTTCCAGAATCAGCACCAGCAAAATCCGCCACGCTTCCGCAAATACCCGCATCTGCTGCGGCATCCGCATCGCCATCAAGGGCGGCGTTTGCCGTCTCGAGTGTTGCGCCAATGTGATAACCTGTACAAGATCCTGCTGAGCCAAGTGCCGCATAGGAGTAGTCGGTAGCACCCAGTGGGTCCTTCGGAATTACAGCAATGAAGCCATCTGTGGCGAGAGGGGCGAGAGTTGTAGGATACCCTGTTGTAGTATTCGCATCGTAATAAAGCTCAAGCGCAAGCTGAAGTTGTTTAATGTCGGCTACTCGCCGCGCGTCGCGGCCCTTTTTACGCGCACTATTCAAGGAAGCGAGCACAATGGATGAGAGAATACCGATTATAGCGACAACCACGAGAAGCTCGATGAGCGTAAATCCCCTCGAAGCGCTCGTATCAAGACTGCGTTTAGAAAACATTGTCATAGAGTTCTTTAGAATGTGAATAATTAATAAATTTCACGTGCGTATCCTCCACGTTCCTATCATTGTACCCCCCTGGGGCGAAGCCAGGGAGGGGGGTGTGGATAGTGAGATGAGTATCCCGTCCAGCAAGGTCATACCTCCCGAGGTTTAACCTCGGGAGGTAGAGGTTAAACCTTGGGGACCTCGGGGAGAGATACAAACTCCTATTGCGAGGAGCTTGTTCGTCTTGTTTGTGTGCGCTCTATTTCGCTGTTTGCAGAGATCGCAACAAATCGGCAATCATTCCCAATACGGTTGAGATGCTATCCTGGACGCTCTCGATGAGAGTATCTTCGCGAGTTGTTGAAGCGCCGAGGACTTTGGGACAGCTTCTATCCCATCCTGCGGCGCACAGGCCTTGTGCAATCATCCTTCCGCCCGTACCTGTCCAACTGCCCGTACCTGTCCAGCGGATCGTTACCACCTGATCCATGAGGGCCGGTGTCGAGTGCACGAACCGAAGCCACAGCGTGTTGTTCGCGTCAATATAGTACCCGCTCGCGCCGGAGGTCTCTAGGCTCGCGAGAGATGAGCGTCTCGGCCATGCCGGCGAGAGAGTTAATCCCTGCAGACGTCCGAATTTCGTAAACCCTACGAGGACGCTGTTCCCCGGACGCGCATCTTTGTTGGCCGCGTCTATGCGTCTGGTCGATGGAAGCGAATGCAGTGCGACCGTGTAGGTGAAATTTCCGTTCCCGATGAGGTGCGCTTGACGGTATGAGCCATCCGTTTTGTATTTATCATCAACATAACTGACGATGGGTTCGCCGCCGCCTGAGCGCGTCCAGGTAACATCGGGCTGAAGTTTGCTACGTCTTGGCAAACCGGGGAAGGACATTCTAAACGCTGTAAAGTCCCATTGTGATATCCACACGCTACCGTTGCCGTTCGGCCACGCATTATCGGTCGAGGTCCGGAGGAGCGGATTGCCGGAAATGATGGTGCGATTTGACGCTCCCGTAAGCGAGCCGTCCTCGTCACGGATGCTCATACTCCAGTATGCCCCGTTCGTTGCGACAAGTGGATCCCGGTGCGGCGGCGGAGCGATACGCGGAGGAGAGGCGGGATCGAAGGTGAGCCCGCTCATGAGATGATTGGCGTGCTTGTATGCGGCGAGACCGTTCTTTAGGAACGACGTCCCCGGTTGATCGAAGCCGACGATGTGCGAATTGTAGAGGCGGCTCGCGCCGTCATAGATAGCATAAAGCGACCGCACCTGTGCTTTGGGCCCCGTCGGGATGATGCCGTTGCCGCTGTCGGCGACGAAGAGCGAACCTGTTACGGTCTCATAGTTGGCGAAGCGAAGGTGCTCGTCGTAGTTGTCGGCGGAAACCACGTTGCGGAATACCAGTTTTTCGGTCTTATCGCCCGCGCCAGAATAGAGGCCGAGATTGTTGGCGTAGCTCGTAAAGTTCTCGATGTACGCAGTCGCCTGCGGTTGCCACGAGAGATTTTTGTTGACAGTATCATCTTTGAGGACGCCATCGTGTACGTCGAACCCCATCATAGTGCCATGCGCTACGTTGCCTCGGAAAATTCCGAGATTCTGTGTGTTGGGTCGCAACCCGGGGTAGAGATTCTTCCTGAGTGAGAGCCCCGTCTGGGTCGAAGAAAAGTTGAACCAAAATCCTGTACCAACGGTGCCGCCAGCCACATTGCCGATGAAGGTATTGTTGGGATTTGTTATCCAGAAACTCGCCGGGCTTCGGTTCTGCAATTCGTACAGTTGGTTGTCGCTCGGGAGGAGCTCTTCGCCGAGAGGCGGCATCTTCGTCAGAATGACGAGGTTGTAGTTAATTGCATTGCGCTGTTCGACGCCATCCTCAAGAAAGACGCCGTGCCCGATATGGTCATATGCGACATTCCTTTCGATGAGAAGATCGTTGCTGGCGTGAACGGTAACTGCGCGGTTGAACGAGTGATATATACTCGAGTCCTTGAGGTACTGGCCGGCGCCAGCGTCTTGTACGAGGTGCCAGTGCACGGGATAGCGACCGAGCTTTTTCTTTTGGCCGACGCGGAAAAACTCGACGTTTGAGAAGTATCCCTTTCCGCTTGGCATGCCGCTCTGCGCCTGCCCCATCAACATGACATGGGCGCCGAATCCGGCCGCCTCCGACCCTACGTCGCCCTGTACTTTCACATTGTGCGAGAGAAGCCCGACCTCGGCGCGTTCATCGAGTATCCACGTTTTACTGCCATTCGTGTAGCTCTTTTGCACACCTACATGCCTGTATGCAAGCGGCTGATCGAGTGTCAGTGTCCGACAATCGGCGCTTTTTGCAACTATCGTTCGCTGTTCAGCTTGGGTTGGATTCGAGAGAGCCATTGTTATACTACCGGTTACCCGTAGCGACGATGGAGCGATGACTATTTGATCGCCTACGCCCCACCCGACAGGCTCGTTGAGCGTAATTTGAGCCACTCCCTTGTTCGCGGTCGCGACGAGCTTGGTCCAACTCACCTGCGGCTTGCCGTGCATCTGTATTTCGCCGCCGTCCATTGCCATGAGGAATTTGGTGCCCGCGTCGTGGACATTCTCGCCAGTGTCGGTGCCGGTGAGTTCCAGAACGAATGAACTCGTGAATGGCGCTGCAGCGGTACCGACTTGGAATCTAGAGCCCGCTCCCATCACCATGACCCAGTTGGCCGTGAGCGAACCGTTCGCCACCGGATCGGCGCTCAAGACGCCGTTCACTTCAACGCTCTTTGCGCGCGCCGCAACGTCTATGGTTACGGTCCTGCCAGTCGGAATGCGAACGCGCTGGTTGGCCGTCGGTACCGCTCCGCCCCACGTCGCTGTAGCGCTCCACGGACCGCTTGCAACAGCCACTTTGTCGGCAGAAGGCGCCATCGCGGCGGTTTCGGGCGCAGAGAGATTTTCACGAGCGGTAGTAGTATCCGCAATATCAAGCACGGCCTCTTCACCATCGGCCTCTGTCGTATCTCCCTCAGGAAGAGATTCATCGATATCCGTCCATACAAATCGCACCGCTTTCCCTTGCTGTATTGTCGCTCCAGCAGGAGCGGACAATGCAGAGCAGGCACTCGTATTCTGCACCATCACGTTCACCACGGGAGTTGAGGTCGCGACGTTGCCTGCATTGTCGCGTGCGACGGCGCGGATGTCATATGAGTTGTTGGCGACCGTTGTTGTGTTCCATGCAATAGAGTACGAGGTGCCCGTTGCGGTCGTGTCTTCTCCGATGACAGTGTTCCCTCGCTTGAACTCCACCTTCGCGACGCCGGATCCTGCGTCGGTTGCGCTCGCGGATAGAGTGACGGTGCCGGAAACTGTTGCTCCGTCTGCAGGAGCGGTGAGAGAGACGGTGGGTTTGGTAGTGTCGGCGGTGCCATTCGCCACCGTAACACTCCTAACAGCACTCCATCGTGTGTTGCCAGCCGCATCACGGGCGACGGCTCTGATATTGTGCGTGCCGTTAGTGGCGGTGGTTGAGTTCCACGAAATGGAGTATGGCGCGGTGGTGTCTTCTGCTCCGACGTTGGCACCGTCTACTTTGAACTGCACGCCAACTACACCAACATTATCTGACGCGTTTGCGGATAGGGTGACGATACTAGAGACGGTTGAGCTTGCCGCGGGAGCAGTGAGAGAGACTGTCGGTTTGGTGGTGTCGGCGGTGCCATTCGACACCGTAACACTCCTCACAGCACTCCATCGTGTGTTCCCTGCCGCGTCACGTGCGACTGCTCTGATATTGTGAGTGCCATTGGTGGCAGTGGTGGAGTTCCACGAAATGGAGTACGGAGCGGTGGTGTCCTCTGCTCCGACGTTGGCGCCGTCTACCTTGAACTGCACGCCCGCGACACCGACGTTGTCTGTTGCATTTGCTCTGAAAGTGACGGTGCTAGAGACAGTCGAGCTTGCCGCGGGGGCGGTGAGGGTGACGGTGGGTTTGGTGGTGTCGCCGCCCGTGGTCACGTCCACGTTCGCTTCACAAGTTGCGCTTGCTCCTACTCCTGCTCCTGTAACGGTAGCGGTGTACAGGGTGGAAACTGTCGGCGAGACGGACTTGGAGCCCGACGCGATGGGGGTCATGTTTCCTGCACCGTTGTCGATGGTGCCAGTAGTTGCGTTCGTGCTGGTCCAGGAGAGGGTTGATGATTGTCCGCTGGTGATGGAGGCGGGAGATGCTGTGAGAGTGCAGGAAGGTGGTAGTGTTGCTATGCTCACCAACTTAAATGTCTTCGGATTGTTCTTGAGGAGTGCGTTGTTCTTGGCAGAAAGGCCCTTTGCGTCTATACCGTACGTGTAGAGGGTGTGTGTTTTGCCATCCTTGTACTCTTCGGGGATAGAGAATGAGTACCAGTGATTGTATGATGTTTCTCCTTCAGTAATATCACTGCGGTTTTTGTCCGCTTTGGTAGAGCCGATGAATGTGCCGACTCCCGCTTTACCGTCAATGTAAGCATGCACGCTGATTGCGGTCTTTGGTTCGTCGGGGTCGTAGGCCCAGCCGGTTGCCTCGCCGTTTGCACGCACATTACCGGCATAGCCATATGGGGGTTTGTTATAGGTCTTATCCTCCTGATCGTCCCTCCAACCTGACTCCCCTGCGGCAACAACCGCGCCTACTTGCGATGCGTTCGGGGAATATGCTATCACTGTGGCGGCCGATTGCTGGTTTAGGAGCGCAGGGTCATCTGTCTCTATGTCGTCTATCGGTATGTCGGCTTCTCCTTCGTTCAACAGTTCATCCAACGGGTCGTCCAAGAGACCGGCGTCTAAGAATAGAGCGTCGTCCTGTGAGATGTCTGTCGGCGAGGTGGAGGTGGCGTAAAAATATACAAAAAAAGAGAGGAGGATACCAAGCACCAAAAGACCGACTCCGGTGCGTTTGGTCATGTTAAAAAGGGTTGGATGAGCTTATAACACTCGCATGGCAAAACATTGTGGCCATCAGAGTAATGGTCGCATATTTTTAGTTTGTATGTTCATGCTGGTGTGGATAGCGGGGCGCTCGGACGCATACCCCCGAGCACAAGTGATTACTGGCTAAGAAACTAGAAGCTAGAAGCTAGAAGCTAGAAGCTAGAAGCTAGAAGCTAGAAGCTAGAAGCTAGAAGCTAGAAGCTAGAAGCTAGAAGCTAGAAGCTAGAAGCTATATTGTAGATTGGCACGAGAACGGATGCCAGTAATATTGCAACACCCAAAGCCAGGACTACTATCATGAGTGGTTCAATAAGGGAAACAAGGGTATCGACGGCATGATTCACTTCACGGCGATAGAAATTTCCCATGGTTTCAAGTACATGTCCTGTGTTTCCCGTCTCTTCGCCGATCTTCAACATTGCAACAACAATACCGGGGATCTCCGGGTGTTTTCGTAGTGCTTCAGAAACAGGAAGTCCCGCTTTCACGTCTTGAACAGCAGACTCGAGGATTTTTTCGTATACAACATCGTCAACTATCGACTTCGTGATTTCAAGACTGCGCATCATTTGAACGCCGCTCTTCAACATCGTAGACAGGTTGTCGGCAATACGTGAAAGATACAGCTTCTGGTAAATCCCTCCTATGACAGGAGTTTGCGTTCGTATTCGAGAGAGCATCTCTTTTCCTCCGGGAGTGGAGACAAATCGCACAAGGAACACGATACCGACCAAAAATAGTATCCCCAATAGGAGTATGTATTTGGAAAGAAAACTGCTGACGGCTATAACTACGCGCGTATACAGAGGGACCTCCTGTCCAACCTCGGCGAGCATACTCGCAAGGTTTGGTATTACGACAACAAGCATAATGCTCATGACTGCAACGAAGGTCGTCATGATGAACGCCGGATATATTAGGGCATGTTGCACTTTCTGGGTTATCTCATAGCTACGATCAAGATAATCGGCCAGATACGAGAATGTTTCATCCAACTTGCCCGACTCCTCGCCCGCGCGCACCATATTTACATAAAACAATGAGAACACATCCGGATGCCGAGAAAGTGCGTCTGAAATGGAGCTTCCACTTTGAATATCGTTCGCGACCATTGTCAACTTCTCACTGAGTCTTGGGGTCCGGGCCTCCGAGGAGAGGAGACGGAACGCACGCAGGGCCGATACCTGCGCCTCGAAAAGCGTCGTTATCTGCTGTGATAGCATGACGATATCGGCGTTCGTTATACGATCAAATAGACCGATCGAACTCCCAAGCAGTGTCTCCGACTCAACTGGATGCACTGACGAGACAACGAGATCTCTCCTTTGAAGTGCCGCGATGGCGATGTCAATATTGACGGCGTCAATTGTCCCCTGCCGGTGCGCTCCGTCGACATCGAGTGCAGTGTATTTGAACAAACTCATAACTGCGAGCTGCGAGCTGCGAGCTGCGAGCACGCTAGGTGCTCCGGCTCTGAATTTCGCTTGAAGCTTGCAGCTTGAAGTTTGAAGCTATTCATAGAAGTTTTTGCAAGACATTCGGGTTGAGAGAGCACTGGTATGCGCTCTCCACTGTTATCTCACCTCGCCCGACGAGATCCGCCAAAGAACGATTCATGTCTATCATGCCCTCGCCCGACCCTGTCTCGATGACGGTATTGATCTCATGTGTACGTTTCTCGCGAATAAGATTCGCGACCGCTTTGTTATTAATAAGGAGCTCATAGGCAGGAATGAGCCCGCCCGAAATGCGGGGAATTAAACGTTGGCTGAAAATACCCGCCATAGATGCGGCAAGTTGGAGCCGTATCTGTTCCTGCTGAGCTCCGGGAAATGAGTCGATTATGCGATCGATGGTCTGTGCGGCATTGTTCGTATGAAGCGTCGAGAACACAAGGTGCCCCGTCTCGGCGGCTGTTACAGCTGCGGCCATTGTTTCTGGTCCACGCATTTCTCCGACTAAAATAACATCCACGTCCTGACGAAATGCAGATTGGAGCGCGGTGGCGAAATCTTTCGTGTCGATATGGACCTCACGCTGATCAACCAAGGACTGCTTCGGCTGGTAGACATACTCTATCGGATCTTCGATAGTAACGATGTGTTCCATGCGCTCGGTGTTAATAAGCTCGATCATGGCGGCTAAAGTCGTTGTTTTTCCTTGACCCACTGGCCCAACAACGAGAAAGAACCCCTGTGTCTTGCGCGCAAAACTTGTGAGAATCTCCGGAAGATTCAGCTCCTGTATCGTACGAATGGCCTTTGGTATCAACCGAAGAGCGATACCTATGCCGCCACGTTGAAAAAACGCATTTCCCCGGAACCGGGTTCCATCGTCACTTTCGTATGCAAAATCCATCTCCTGCCCCTTTAGAAACCTCTCCCGTTGTTGGGGGGTGAGAAGGATGCTCACAAATCCTTGCGTATCTTCTTGTGTCAGAACCGACTCTCTCAGCATGGGCGCGAGCGAACCGGCGACACGTATCGTCGGATGTGCTTCCGTAGAAAAATGGAGATCGCTCCCGCCTTCATGCGCGAGAACATTAATATACTTTTTTAGAAGAGCGGCGTAATCAAGAGCCATAAAGATAGTATACCGCGTTCCGACAGGAAGTGTCCCGGATGGTGTGAATTAGAGGGTTCCGAAACATCTTTCCTAACCTACAGCAATCGACTTTCCGAATCTTAAACCAATGACATCTGATCTGAATCTACGCTTTTGGATTTCGATCGTTGCTTTTCGCGATTCCTTTTTTCACGACCTCGACCACTTCCGAGGGAATCATGCTCGCCTTTACGATAAAGTGCTCCACTCCAAACTCTTCGGCCCGCTTTTTCTCAGCATCATTGCTCTGATTCGTCAGGGCAATCAGTATTGCCCCCGGCACCAGGTTTTCGGTATGTCTTGTTTCAAGAAATGAAAATCCGTCATGTTCCGGCATGACGAGATCAAATAAGATTACGTCCGCGACAAATCCTTTGCGGAGAGCGTCGAGAGCTTCTTCCGCCGATAAGCACGTCTGTACCGTAAATCCCGCCCCGGTGAACTTCATGCCGTACATGTCGAGCAGAAATTTGTCATCATCCACGAGAAGTATGCTCCCGTGAACACTGCTAGCGTCTTGACCTTTCGGTGTATCGTTCATATCACGCATGTCCAATGCTTCGTTGCATTGTACTACACATCCTTACTACCCTCCGCATGTTCGGACCCTTTCGCCTGTATTTCTGGAGAATACTCGCCCTCATCCGCATCTTTACCTGTTTTCTCCTCTTCAGATCCGCCACCGATAAGAAGTCGTGAAAGCGTGTTTACTTCAGAAAATGGAACAAGCTTTGAGAACGCTTTCACTAAGGCATCCTCCTGCATCGTGAGCATTCCTTGCTTTCGCGCGACGGCCCAAAGTTTTGATTCCACCGGGCTCTCAAGAATGACGCTCTCTATTTCGGATGACATTTCCATAATCTCAAAGACCGCCATCCGCCCCCGAAGTCCGGTTGGGGACGTGGGAGTACGTTCAGCTTCCCAGACCACCTTCGGTATCTCAAGACGATGTTCAGGCGGAAGCGATGCCATTTGAGACTCGATCCCCTTCCTCTCGCTCACCGACAGCTCCACCTCTTTTCCATTTCCATCGGCCAGTGTGCGCACCAAGCGCTGGGCGACCGAAGCGATCAGGACGGGAGGAATGAGGTACGGTTCTATCCCCATGTCAATAAAGCGCGGGATGGTGCCAATCGCATCGTTTGTGTGTATCGTCGAGAGAACCAAGTGACCCGTCAGAGCGGCTTGGATGGCAAGTTTTGCAGTATCAGCGTCGCGTATCTCACCGACCATGATTATGTCCGGGTCTTGTCGCAAGGTTGTTCGCAGGCCGGTTGCAAATGTGTATCCTATCTCGGGACGCACTTGCGATTGCGTAACACCTTCAACGTAGTATTCGATAGGATCTTCAAGAGAAAGTACGTTTTTGTGCTCGCGATCCATCTCGGTAAGCATCGAATAAAGCGTCGTTGATTTCCCGCTCCCTGTAGGGCCTGATATAAGAACTAGTCCGTGCGGGCGCTTTATCGCTCTGCGCAGTATTTTGAGATTGCGCGGCGTTAGGCCTATCTGATCGAGCGGTATGAACCCGCGCTCGCGATCTAGTATGCGAATAACAACCTTTTCTCCTTGTGAAGAGGGGAACGTTGAAACGCGAAAGTCTATCTGCCGTTCCTCAATGGATGCGGAAAAGCGACCATCCTGAGGTTTTCTCTGTTCATCAAGGCGAATTGATGCCAGAACTTTGATTCGTGCAACGAGCGCGCGATGCGTAGCGATCGGTAAAATAACACTCGTATGAAGCTCGCCATCCACGCGATAACGGACGCGCACACCGGAAACTTGCGGCTCTATGTGAATATCAGACGCTTTCCCGTCAATGGCGTAGCGCAGTATTGTTGAGACGAGCTTTATCGTCGGCGCATCTTCGTGAACATTACGTACAAATTCCCCATCAACCGACTTCTTTATAGACGGGTCATCGAGATCCAAGGGTGCGGCAGAGGGCTCTTCTCGCCTTTCCTTCTGCTCTGTCGCGAGATCAGTGACTGCGCGTTCAACATCGCCTCCCAACCCATGGTACATGTCGATGATTCGTTCGAAATCTTCCACCGATATTCGATATACCTTGAACGGCAGTCCGGTGGAACGAGCGATAAAATTCAGGGCATCAAAACCTCGGATATCGTCCGGATCCACCATGCCGACCTCGAGAACCCCGTCCACAACCGAAAGAGGCGCAAGCCGATAGTGTTGCGCTGATTCTTCGGGGATGTAGCGCAAGATGTCATAGGGCACTTTGGTGTCCCCGATGCTTCGCGAAGGAACACCGGAATCTCCCCCGACAGACGAACTGTCTGGAGCAAACCCGGACGTTTGAACGTCAAGAGAAGCGTCCGTCACGCCTACTTCAGATAGCGGAGTCGTGGCACGAGGCATACCTCATGCTAGGACTCAACGCGCCCGAGGCGCACTAATAAAAGAAATGGGGATTCTGTATGTGACTTGCGGACGTGCATACGAGAGTCAGGGAGTGGAATCCGGAAGTAACGTGTTTTTATCTGTCGTACTTGAATCTCCTACTCCCCTCGGCGCAAACGGATTCGGACGTCCGACCGGTTCAGGAATGATCTGCGTTCCAAAATCCCGCAACGCGCCAAAAGCCGGGTCTGAGAATATTGTCCCTGACAGAGAAACGGCCCGCAGTGTCAAGAGTGTTTCCACAATCCCAATTTCTGCGATGGACTCTGTACCCGATACAGAGGTAGTGGTAAGCAACGCTCCCTTCGGTTTGTCACCGGAGAACATGTACCACAGACCGATCAAAAGAGCGATACCAACGGCAACGACTAACAGAGTATTGCGAGAAAAAAGAGACGTCATATTACTTTAACCAGTACGTCTTTATGGTAATACCGAAACGATATATCGGCTCCTTCGACGCGGTGGTGTCCGTCTCCGGAGTAAGCGTAAGGGAAACAAGGTCAACGATACGCAGACTTGATTCCAACTCCTGTAGAAATTGCATGAAGAGCGGGTATGTTGCTTGTGTCGAGAATTGTAGCGTGAGTGAATCGAATTTCTGTTGCGACTCGCCAATAGCGCCCAAGGAAGATTCTTCCTCGTTTTCTTTGTCCTTGCCAGGTGTACTGATAACGACGTTTTGGAGCGCCATACCGTAACGCCCTGCGAGATTATCGATATCGAGAATGAGCCGTACGTTATCCACATGGTTGGGCAATAATTTTTGCAGGCGCGACAAATCCGTCGGATCGAACGCGTTGTAGCGTGATAAGAGGGCCTGCTTCAGTTGTTGAAGCTCTGCCGCTTTATCAAGTGCTTGATTGTATTGACGAATCTTATCCTTTAACTCTCGAGTGCTATCGTAGGTCGGCTGTGTATACATAAAGAAGATGCCGAGGGCGACCACAAATGCTATTGCCGAAATGATAAGTCTTATCATAGTAAATTGTATTACAATTCCGCACCCTATTCGAGAAACATCTCATCAGGAGATAGCTCATCGGGAGATAGCTCATCGGGAGATAGATCATCGGGAGATGGTTCATCAGGAGATGGTTCCGTAGTGCCCGGCGCCTCGAATGGAGATGCTGGAGGTTGTTGGCTAGGAGACGGCGGCACGGAACCTACTTGAGGAAGTTCGGGAGCCAAACCTCTCTGTAGCGCCGCATAGCTGAGCATGCCGGGATTGAGAAGCGCCGAAAGCGTAAAGTAAACGCCATCAGACTGACGATCAATATCCGAGAAAATGGGATTGTTTATCATTCCGATCTTGCTGAATAGGTCCGCTTGGTGAGCAATGGAGTTCACGCTATTAGCGGCCCCTTCCATTTTGACCGACATTTTTTGAGGATCCGCGGCATCCAGAGTAAGAGAACGGAACGTTATTGTTTGCAGAGTTGTTTTCTCAAGCATACCGAACAGCGCGGATGGAGCTATGTGACGCTCCAAGATGTCACTCGCGGCACGCATGCGGTCGTCAAGCCGGGTAAGCTCTTTAATAAGTGTGGGCTCAAAGGCCGCAGTTGCTCGCTCTAATTGATCTACCTTAGAAGCAGTGCTCGCCTGCAGGTATTGGCGATAAAGGAACATACCGATACCAAGCGCCCCGGAAGCGACAAAAAGGACTATTGAGACAAGTATCATGAGCTCCAGCAGTCCGCCTGTTTCCGCACGACGTATGCGATTCGTCTGTCCCCCGTCGCGAGGGATGAACGATGTTGATGATTGTTGCTCGGGCATAAGTTATAAAAAATCGTAGTGCAATCTAACGTTTGGCATTAACAAATACTTAATTTCCCGCATGCACATCGAATCTGAAAAACGGGCGCATCGAAACTCATTGAGAGCTGGGAGACTCTTAGGAATGTTTAAGTTTCCTAAGAATCAGACCGACAGAAACCGCGAACCCGGGACCTATCTCCCGCAGTACTTGCCCCAAGAACGCCGGCGCCTCCGTTCGTGCGAACGGATCCGCTATCTCAACGTCCGCATTCAAAGAGATTTTCGCCTCTTCGGAAAGCCCGGGAAGCGACGCCCCGCCGCCTGAAAGGACAACGCGCGATATGTTTTTGTTGTATCGCTGCCCGTAGCTTAATAGTACCCGATTTATTTCACCGAACACACGGGATAGTGTTGATAACAACGCCACCTTTATGCGTTCGTTCTCTTCGACAGAATACGCGTTTGAGTCTTTGAGCCCTCGCTCACGCTTCACTCTCTCCGCTTTCTCGAATTCCCAGTCTAAAGAACGTGCAAGGGTCTCTGTAATGTGCTGGCCGCCCACCGTGACAAGATGTGTCAAACGGATTATGCCGCGTTCAACAACATACATCTTCGTCGTCCCCGCACCGAGGTCTACAACAAGTACGGGTGCAATGCCATGGCCGAGAGAAGAGCGTGCGGTGCTAAACATCTCTATCTCGTAGAATTCGGCCTTAAGCCCGGCATTTTCAGTGATGGTTTGATAGTTTTCGATCGTTTCGTTATGAATGGCGACGAGCAACACCTCCTGACCGTGAGGACGCTTGGTCGGTTTCTCCACTCGATCGAACGCGCTTTGCTCCTCTTCTTGTTCTGGAATAACAAACCAATCAAGTTGCACTTCGGAGACCGGCACGGGAATGTATTTGCGCGCTTCAATGGGAATTATTCGCTTCAGAGCTTCCCTGTCCGTCTTTGGCAAGTCTAAAATAGAGACCAAGCTTGAGGAGAACGGAATAGCGACGCCTCCCGAACGCGCAGTGACATTAGCTTCTTTCATAAGATCGGTGAGCGCCTCCGCCGTCTTTTCCGGCGAAAGCTTCACCACTTTCCCTATCGGCTGTTTCCCATAGGGACCGAGCGATATTTCACCGTATGTTTCAAGAATTGCCGCGCCGCGCGAAGCGCGTAACTGCACTATTTTCGCAGAGCTCGCACCAATGTCGATGCCGAGAACACTCTCCTCGGAACTCCCGCCAAATGCCGAACCAAGCTTGCGCGTTATATCGCTAAAGGAAAATGCCATGAAGACTAGCTCGTAGCCCGCTATCTTTTACGTATAGAAAAGCAAGGCATAGAAGTAAAATTATACCACGCAGAAATCACGTGAGCTGTATTTCTTATGAAACCGTATCTAAACCGTATCTATTTGGGGCCGCAAGAATAAAATTGATTCCACCTGTTCGCGATTTCTAACGGGGTACGTATGGCACAATGCTACCATGTTCGAAATTCGAGATATCCTAGACTCCATCCTTGATACTGTGCTTCCTCGGCGTGAAAGACGGACACGCACTGAAGCACGTTCTTTTGATGAGATCCCTCTCTGTCCTGTATTACATGAATTGCTCGGTGTGCAAATTCTCACGCTCATGGATTACCGAGAGTCCGCGGCAAAAGATTTGATACGTTCTCTAAAATACGACCGCTCCGGGCATGCCGCCAAATTATGTGCGGCGCTCCTCACCGACTACCTTCGAGAAGAGTTCGCATCAATGCACACATTTTCTTCACGACGCATTCTTCTCGTTCCTGTGCCACTCCATAAGAATCGCGTGCATGAACGTGGATTCAACCAAATACAGGCGGTCTTGAACATCCTACCTATTGAGTTTCATGATGGCACTCTTTCATATATGAAAGAGGGTGTGCTCTTGCGCACACGCGACACGGCACCGCAGACAAAGCTCCCGCGTGCCGAGCGGCTTACAAACGTCTCCGGTGCTTTTGCCGCAAACGACTTCGTTTTGCGCGATTCCCATATTTACCTTATAGACGATGTTGTGACGACTGGCGCAACGCTCAAAGAGGCCGCGCGTCCATTCTCCAAAACAGGCACTCCCGTTACGCTTCTTGCACTCGCGCGCGCGTGAGTTAGAAGCTCATTGCGGAAAGTGCCGCGAAACAAATTCGAGTGATCGAAGGATAAGCGAGAGGATCGCGTGAAGCGGCCCTCATCTGAACGTTGCTTTGCGGAACACGACGCGGTCAGTCGCGTCACCCTCGAGCGAAAGGTAGGCATCCGCCTCGAACTTTTCCCCAGAAAGTGCGCGCGGTAGCCAGACCAGGTCGTCGGAGAACATGTCGAGAAGCGGAAGTGCGCCAAGCCGGTTGAAGCGGAACCAGCGCGGCGGACCCATCTCCTCTGATTCTTGCGGTTCGCCTTCCCACGTGCGCGCGAGAAAGACGTGGAGCTCGTACTGAAACTCGCCGCCGCGATATATTCTCACGACCGCAGTCTTGACCAGATTGTCCGGAGAGACGTGTACACTGGACTCCTCGTGAGTCTCCCGGATAGCACAGGCCTCTACGAACTCACCGTCTTTGACCCTTCCGCCGTAGCCGTTCCATAACCCAATCCCGTATGTCCGCCTCTTTTGAGCGAGACATACCTTTTCCTCCCGCAGGAGGAAACACACGGTTACTTGCATGGGTTCCTCCTGTTCCTAACCCCTCGAGCTTTATATGCGTAACGCACTCCAGACGCAAGCGCAAGCAAAAAGCAAATAAGAAAATATCTTACTATTGTCGATTTTCATAATCCAAAACATTTGAAAAGATACTCGAATTAAAGTACCATTCGTCGGACTGGACGGGTGCGGCGAATTTGGTAAGCCAGCAGATTGCTAATCTGTAGCCGTCAAAAGCGGCTTGTGGGTTCGAGTCCCACCCCGTCCGCCAGTGATCTGTACCCCATAAAGTGGACACGGGGTACACATCAGCAAAATGAAAAGCGCAAGCACAGGTCTGCCGCCTCGTTGAGCTCGGTGGTCATACACATAATTGCATTTTTGTTTCAAAAACGTCATACTTGTGGGGAAAAGAAAATTTTTATTCATATAATTTTATTAAAGTAATTTATATGAGTCGCAACATTTTGATTGGTATCGTCGTGGTGGTTGTGCTTGTCGCAGGAGGGTTGTGGTATTTGAATACGTCGAGTGTGCCTCAAACAACTTCGGGATTTCCGATTCTGTCGGATGTTGCAAGTACAGAAAACAAATCTGAAACAAGCAAAACTATCAACCCGCCAGTGAATACAAATTCTGATGGCGGTCCCCTTCTGATAGGAGAGTCACCGTCGTATTATGTCAAAGTACCCCCGAGGCCAACATCTCCATGTTCTGGCGGTGAATGGAGGGTGGTGGATAAAATGGACGGCCACGGTGAGTGGGAATGTGTAGTTGGTACGCAAACCTATGTACCGTACTCCAACGTCGATTTCGGTATATCCTTTTCCCATCCCAAAAACTGGCAATGCAAAACATATAAGACGAGCAGTGCACATCCCGACTGGTTTCAGACTACTTGCGAAAACGATGAGGTCTGGGAAAATGATCCTAACGTCGCTATCTCCGTACCTTTTGTTGCCGAGGATAAAGATATTTGGAGTAAAATTCGCGAATCTAAAATCACCGGGCAAAATCCTTCTGTAATCACAAAAACTGTTTATCGCTCTGCTGGTTTTGGAGGAAGTATAGGTTTGGTCGAATATGTTTTTAGTGGTTCTGCAAGCATGAAGAGCTATAGCTTGTTTGCGCTGTACGGCACTGGTAAGCCGTACGCAACTGCTGAAGAAACGGAAGGGGTCTTGGACCATATAGTTCAGTCGTTGATTGTTAAATAGGAAATTTTGTGTGCGCTTGGTTCGACACACTCACCATAAATCGCGCACGCTCGTACCTAGTCCGCCAAGCTACTCTGCACGCTCGCATGAACGCTCTAGGAAGAAAAACTTGTGGTTCGACAGGATCACCATCCTGAGTGGAGTCGAAGGAAAATTGTCCTTTCCGCTCCGTTTCAA
>Ga0209212_1003978_pt1 | contig 18802 bp, 32 predicted proteins | sample RifGroC2_FD_183996 | JGI IMG/M metagenome (GOLD analysis project Ga0209212, IMG submission 183996) | Groundwater microbial communities from Rifle, Colorado, USA - Groundwater C2 (SPAdes) (version 2) | ecosystem: Environmental > Aquatic > Deep subsurface > Groundwater | place: Rifle, Colorado...
CCATCTCGTCGCCGGCCACGTCGAGGGACTTGGCCACCACCATGCCGCCCAGCGAGATGACCGCCACCTCGGTGGTGCCGCCGCCTATGTCGCAGATCATGCTGGCGTGCGGCTCGGAGACGGGCAGGTCGGAGCCTATAGCGGCGGCCATCGGCTCCTCGATCAGCGCCACTTCGCGGGCGCCGGCCTGCTCGGCCGACTCCTGCACGGCGCGCTTCTCCACCTCGGTGATGCCCGAGGGGATGCCTATCACTATGCGGGGGTGCAGGAGGCTGCGCCTGTTATGCACCTTGCGGATGAAATACTTGATCAGCTCCTGGGTGAGCTCGAAGTCGGCTATCACGCCGTTGCGCAGCGGGCGCACGGCTATAATGCTCGACGGGGTGCGGCCCAGCATCAGCTTGGCCTCGGAACCCACGGCGAGCACCTTCCGCCTGTTCTTGTCGATGGCGACCACGGACGGCTCGCGCAGCACGATACCCTTGCCTTTAACGTAGACAAGAGTGTTCGCGGTGCCGAGGTCGATGCCGATGTCGTTCGAGAACAGGCTGAAGAAATAGTCGAACATTCCCATTGAATCCTTAGACCAGCTTCACCAGCGCGGTTTCGGTGGCGTCGCCGCGGCGGGCGCCCAGCTTGAGGATGCGGGTGCAGCCGCCGGGGCGCTCTTTGTAGCGCGGGGCCAGCACTTCGAACACCTTCTGGTAGACGGCCTTTTCCTTGATGACGCGCCGCACTTCAACGCGGCGGCCGTTCTTGGCGTCGGCTATCACGCGCCAAGCCACGCGGCGGAGTTCCTTGGCCTTGATCAGCGTGGTCTCCACCTTCTCGTGGAGCAGCAGGCTGGTGGCCATGTTGGAGAACATCGCGCGGCGGTGAGCGCCGGTCCTGGAAAGTTTTCTTGCGCCTAAATTTCTTATCATAATTGCGTTCCTCTGAATCCCGCGATTTAGTCTATCTTCATCCCGAGGTCAAGGCCCATCTCCTTGAGCTTTTCCTTGATCTCGTCGAGGGACTTCTGACCGAAATTCTTAACGGCCAGCAGGTCGTCTTCCGACTTGCGGACCAGTTCCCCTATCGTGCGGATGCCGGCCACCTTCAGGCAGTTGGAGGCGCGGGAGGAGAGCTCTATCATCTCCACGCCCTGCTCGAGCTTCCCGGTCATCTCGCCGGCGGGCTCCTTCTTGGACTCCTGCGCCTTGGCGGGCTCCTTGTCGGCGGCCTCGGCCGGCAGGAACGGCATGATCGAGCGGCGCAGCAGCGCGGCCGTGCTCTTTACCGCCTCGTCCGGGGAGGTCGTCCCGTCGGTCCAGACCTCGAGCACGAGCTTGTCGTAGTCGGTGCGCTGGCCCACGCGGGCGTTCTCCACGGTGTAATGCACTTTCTGGATCGGGGAGAAGATGGCGTCCATCGGGATGAATTCCATCGGCAGCTTCATGCTGTTGCGGATCTCGTCGGAAGTGAGGTAGCCGGAGCCCCTGGCGATCTCGAGCTCGGCTTCGAACTCGGCGCCGGACTCCACGTGGGCCAGCACGAGGTCCTTGTTGATGATGTCGACGTTGGCGTTCTCGCGGATATCGGCGGCGGTCACCTTGCGCACGTCTTTCGTGCCCTTAACGCTGATCAGCAGCGTCTCGGGGCCTTCGCTCTTGAGGCGCACGCGCAGCTTCTTGAGGTTCAGGATGATGTTGACGACGTCTTCCTGCACACCGTTGACGGCGGCGTATTCGTGCCGGGCGCCCTTGATGCGCACGGCCACCACGGCCGCGCCTTCGAGGCTGGAGAGCAGGATGCGCCTGAGCGAGTTGCCTATCGTGTGGCCGTAACCCTTCTCGTAGGGCTCGGCGGTGAACTTCGCGTAGTTGTCGGTCTTGGACTTATCCTCGATGCTCAGGGCTTCGGGGATTACCAGCTGTTTGGAGAAGGTTGACATTCGTTAGTGACCTCGCTTACTTGGAATAGAATTCGACGATCAGCTGCTCGTCGGCGTTGATGCTGGACTCGGCGCGATCCGGCCAGCGGACCAGCTTGCCTTTTTTGGCGCCGGAATCCCAGGCGAGGAAGCTCGGCCTGTGGGTGGTCTTCTCGGCGTGTTCGAGGCCCTGCTTCACCAGCGCGGTCTCGCCCGTCTTGGGCTTGGCCGGGTTGATATAGATCTCGTCGCCGGGCTTGAGCATGGCCGACGGGATGGACAGGCAGCGGCCGTTCACGCAGATGTGGCCGTGGTTGACCAGCTGGCGGGCGGCTTTCAGCGACACCGCGAAGCCGAGGCGGCGCACGATATTGTCGAGGCGCACCTCGAGGAAGCGGAACAGCGCGGCGCCGGTCTGCCCCTTGTCCTTGGAGGCCTTGGCGAAGAAGCGCTTGAACTGGGCTTCGGTCACCTGGGCCGTAAGGCGGGCGATCTGCTTCTCGCGCAGGTGTTTGCCGTAGTCCGACATCTTGTTGGGGCGGCCGCCGGAGGAGAAGCGCTTCTCCTTCTCGGCGCGCTGAGCCTTGTCCACCTGGCAGTTCGTGTGGCACTTGGTTCCCTTAAGGAACAGCTTCTGGCTGACTTTCGTGCATTTCTTGCAGCTGGGTCCGGTATATCTCGACATTGTAAAAGTCTCCTTCGAATTTCTCTGTTGCTGTTAGACGCGGCGGGCTTTAGGGGGCCTGCAGCCGTTGTGGGGGATCGGGGTAACGTCCTTGATGGACACCACGTGGATGCCGCTCTGCGCCACGGCGCGGATCGCGGTCTCGCGGCCGGGGCCGGGGCCGCTGACGAAAACCATGGCCTGCCTCACGCCGTACTCGGAAGCGCGGGCCGCCGCCTTGGAGGCGGTGATCTGCGCCGCGAAGGGGGTGCCCTTCTTGGTGCCGCGGAAGCCGTTGCCGCCCGAGGTGGACCAGGCGATCACGCCGCCCTTCTCGTCGGTAAAGGTCACGATCGTATTGTTGAAGGAGCAGTTCACGTACACGCGGGCGAAAGCCACGGTGCGCAGGCGGCGCCGGGGCGCTCCCTTCTGCTCGGGTTTCTTCATCCCGTCCTGGGGCTGCGGGTTCTTGTTTTCTTCTGCCATATTAAATCATCCTCCGTAGTTTTTCCCCTCCGCTAACGCGGAGGGACTGCGCCTTAAGCCTTGGCTCCGGCGGCCGCGGCCTTGCCCGAAGAGCCGACGGTGCGGCGGCGCCCGCGGCGGGTGCGGCCGTTGGTGCGGGTGCGCTGCCCGCGGACGGGCAGGTTCCTGCGGTGCCTGTAGCCGCGGTAGCTGTTGATCTCGACGTAGCGCTTCAGGTTGGCGGTGATCTCCCTGCGGAGCTCGCCCTCAACCTTGTACTCCTTCTGGATGACGGAGTTCAGGAGGCCGATCTGGTCTTCGGTCAGGTCCTTGACCCGGAGGTCGGGGCTGATCTGGGCGCTGAGGCCGGCCAGGATCTTCTTGGCTATCGGCCGGCCTATGCCAAAGACATAGGCTAAAGCGATGCTGATTTTTTTATCTCTCGGTAAGTCCACACCTGCTATACGTGCCATACTTTCTCCTTGGGATTGCTGTAATCGGTCACCAGCGCTGCCGCCGCCAGGACCCGGCCCGGGCTAGCCCTGGCGCTGCTTGTGGCGGGGGTCGTCGCAGATAACGCGGACGACGCCCTTGCGCTTGACTATCTTGCATTTAACGCAAATTTTTTTAACGCTCGCTCTGACTTTCATTGAAGCACCTCTTGCCTGTGGTTACGCCGTCAGGGACTAGGCCCGACGTACGACGGTTCACTTTTCCCTGTACACTATCCGGCCCTTGCTGAGATCGTAAGGCGAAAGTTCCATCTTCACCTTGTCGCCCGGGAGTATCTTAATGTGGTGTATGCGCATCTTGCCGGAAATGATGCCCAGTATCGTCTTGCCCGGAGCTATCTCCACCTTGAAAGTGGCGTTGGGAAGGGACTCTTTCACTATCCCTTCTACTTCTATTTTTTCACTGTTTTCTGACATAGTTTTATATATTATACAAAATAATCGCTTCCCTAGGGGGCGCTCAGTATGTCGCACCCGTCCTCGGTAACGGCCACGGTATGCTCAAAATGGGCCGCCAGGCTGCCGTCCGCGGACACCGCGGTCCAGCCGTCGTTCTTCACTATCACGTCCGCCTTGCCCAGGCACAGCATCGGTTCGATCGCCAGCGTCATGCCCGCCTTGAGCGTGGGCCCTGTGCCGGCCCTTCCGAAGTTGGGGATAGAGGGCTCCTCGTGGAGCTTCCTGCCTATGCCGTGCCCGGTGAACTCCCGGACCACTCCCATGCCGTGAACCCCGGCGTATTCCTCCACCGCGTGGGAAACGTCTCCCAGTCTGGCCCCGGCCCTGACCTGGGAAAGCGCCGCTTCGAGCGAACTCCTGGTCACGTCCATCAGCTTCTTCGCCGGGGCCGAGATCTCGCCCGCCGCCACCGTGACGGCCGCGTCGCCGTAAAAACCGTCTATCACCGCGCCCATGTCCAGGCTTACTATATCCCCCTCCCGGATCACTCTCTTCGGGCTGGGGATGCCGTGTACTATCTCCTCGTTTATCGAAACGCAGAGCGTGGCCGGGTAGCCGCGGTAGCCGAGGAAGGCCGGAACGGCGCCGAGTTCCCTCACGCGCTGCTCCGCAAATTTGTCAAGTTCCGCCGTGGTTACGCCCGGCTTCACCCGGGACTTCAGCTGCTGGAGGACCTCCGCCACAACCCGGGAGGCCCTGCGCATGCTTTCTATCTCGGCCGGGGTCTTGATCTCTATCACTTTTTAAGCAGAGCGGAAACTTTTTCCGTAACCGCCGCCGGGGGCTGGCCGCCGTCGGCCTCGTGGAAAACGCCGGACGACCTGTAATAGGCCAGTAACGGCTCCGTCTGGTCCTTGTAAACCTGTATGCGCCTGACTATCACGGCGGGCTTATCGTCCTCGCGGGTCATCAGCGGCTTGGCGCAGACGTCGCAGACGTTCTCCTTGGCCGGCGGGCTGCTGATCGCGTTGTAGATCTTGCCGCAGCCGGTGCAGGTGCGCCGCGAGCCCAGGCGCTGCACTACCACATCCTCTTCGACCTTCAGAAAAATCACGGCGTCGATGGACTGGCCCTTGGACTCGAACCAGGCGTCCAGAGACTCCGCCTGCTCGACCGTGCGCGGGAAGCCGTCGAACAGCAGGCCGCGCGTCTCGGTGCCCAGGCGGGCCTTCAGCATATCCATCACCAGGCGGTCCGGCACCAGCCGGCCGGAGGTCATGTAGGAAGTAGCCTCGGTCCCGAGCGGCGTCTTTTTGGCGATCTCGTCGCGGAGGATGTCCCCCGTCGAGACGTGAACAAGGCCCAGCGACTGCACGAGGTCCTTGGCGAGGGTGCCCTTGCCGGAACCGGGATAGCCCAAAAGTATGACGTTCATAAAAGTTCGTTCCCCGGATCAGGTGCCGACGTTAAACCAGCGGCCCTTTATCCTGGAGTTCTTGTAAAAGCCCTCGTAGTTGCGCATCACCAGGTGCGCCTCGGTCTGCGCGATCGTGTCGAGCGCGACGCCCACGACGATCAGCAGCGAGGTGCCGCCGAAGTAGAACGGCACGTTGAACTTGGCCCGGAGGTAGTCGGGCAGCACGGCGATGGACGCCACGAACAGCGCGCCGCCGAGCGTGATGCGGTTAAGCACCCATTCTATATGGGTGGCGGTCGGCTCGCCCGGGCGGATGCCGGGGATAAAGCCGCCCCACTTCTTCATGTTCTCGGCCAGGTCCTTCGGGTTGATGCTGACGGAGTTGTAGAAGTAGCAGAAGAAGATGATCAGCGCGATATAGACCAGCTGGTAAAGGATGCTGGTGTGGTTCATCAGCGACATCAGGGTCTGCGCCCAGGCCGCGTTCGGGTTGAAAGAGCCTATGGTGTAGGGGACGCTCAGCAGCGACACCGCGAAGATGACGGCGATGACGCCGCTCTGGTCGACTTTCAGCGGCAGGAACGTCGAGGCGCCGCCGTACATCTTACGGCCCACCATGCGCTGCGCGTACTGCACCGGGATCTTGCGCTGGGCGGTTTCCACCCAGATCACGAAGCCGATGATGGCGACCACCATCGCGAGGATCAGGATGCCGGACAGCAGGCTGATTTCGTCTATCTGTATCAGCTTGATCATGCCCATCACGGCGGAGGGCAGCTCGCCCACGATGCCCGCGAAAATGATCAGCGAGATGCCGTTGCCTATGCCGCGCTCGGTGATCTGCTCGCCCAGCCACATCACGAAGAGGGTGCCGGTCACCAGCGTAAGCACGGTCACGAAGTAGAAGCCGAAAGTCGGGTTCGTGACTATCGAGGGCCCGCCGCCGGCCTGCATCTTCGTAAGCGCTATCGTCAGGCCCAGCGACTGGAAAGCCGCCAGGAAGAACGTGAAGTAGCGCGTGAACTGCGTGATCTTCTTGCGGCCGCTCTCGCCTTCTTTCTGCAGGCGGTCCAGCACCGGGAAGATGTGGGCGCCCTGCACGAGGCTCATGATGATGGAGGCGTTGATGTAGGGCATCACGCCCATCGAGAAGATGGAGAAGCGCCCCAGCGCGCCGCCCGAGAAGATGTCCAGGAAGCCCAGCAGCGAGCCTTTCTGGGCCTCGAACAGGGCCTGCAGCGCGGCGGTATTGATGCCCGGTATCGGGATCGTGGCGCCGAGCCGGTACACGGCCAGCGCCCCGAGCACGAAGAATATCCGTTTTTTAAGATCTTCTATCTTAAAAATGTCGGTTATCTGTTGCATTATTTTTTATCCGTTTTGGCTTTTTTGGCTGATTTCTTGGCGGCGGCCTGCGCGATCACCGCGGCCGCTTTGGCGGCTTTGACGCCGACGAGCTGCTCGATCTTGCCGCCGGCTTTTTCGATCTTTTCCTTGGCCGAGGCGGAGAAGGCGTGGGCGCTGACGGTCAGGGCCTTGGTCAGCTCGCCGTCGCCGAGTATCTTTATAAGGTCGGTATGCTTGACCAGGCGGGCCTTCACGAGGGCGTCGGGGTTGACCGCGGCGCCGGTCTTGAAGCACTTTTCGAGCGAGGAGATGTTGACCCACTCGTACTTGGTCTGGAAGCGGACGTTGCTGAAGCCGCTCTTGGGGATGCGCCGCAGAAAGGGCAGCTGGCCGCCCTCGAAACCGTCCGGCTTGGAACCGCCCGACGTGGAATTCTGGCCTTTCTGGCCGCGGGTGGAAGTCTGGCCGTGGCCAGAGCCCTGGCCGGTGCCGAGGCGCTTGCGCCTGTGGGCTGAACCGGGCTTGGGCTTGAGATTGTTAAGTCCGACCATAGTGTTTCTCCTCCTGCTGTAATCTGTGAGCGGGCGCTGTTATTCGGCGCGGCCGCGGATCTTCATGACTTCTTCCCGGCTCTTGAGCTTGCCGAGCGCGTTGAGGGTCGCATAAACCGTGTTGAACGCGTTGCGGGTGCCGAGGTTCTTGGTGAGTATGTTCTTGACGCCGGCCGCTTCCAGCACGGCGCGAACGCCGCCGCCGGCTATCAGGCCGGTGCCGCCCACGGCGGGCTTCATCCACACCTTGCCGGCCCCGAAGTGGCCTTCCACCTCGTGCGGGATCGTGTGGTTCTCCAGCGGGAACTGTATCATTTCCTTGCGGGCGCCGGCGGTGCCTTTCTGTATGGCGCCCTGCACCTCGTTGGACTTGCCGAGGCCCACGCCGACCTTGCCGTTGCTGTCGCCCACTACGACGAGGGCGTTGAAGGAGAAGCGCTTGCCGCCCTTGACGACCTTCGTGACGCGGTTGATGACCACGGTCACGACTTTTTCTTCCCTGGCGTCGGTCAGGTCGAGCTCCATGGCTTCGCCGGGCTTGCCCTGCGCGCTGAGTTCCTTGCTGGTCTTAAGTTGTTTCTGGTTTCTGAGCATTTTGGCGTCTCCCTTAGAATTTCAGACCGGCTTCGCGAGCGGCGTCGGCCAGGGCCTTGATGCGGCCGTGGTATATCCTGCCGCCGCGGTCGAAACAGACCTCGGTCACGCCTTTGGCGATGGCGCGCTTGGCGAGCAGGGCCCCGACCACCTTCGCGGAGTCGATGCTCTTGCCGGACTTCAGCTTGCCCTTCAGCTCTTTGTCGAGGCTGGAGGCGGCCACCAGCGTGGCGCCCTTCAGGTCGTCTACGACCTGGGCGTAGATGTACCGGTTGCCCCGGTAGACGCTCAGGCGCGGCCTCTTAATGCCGTTCTCGAACAGCCTGTTGCGGGAGCGGACCTTGCGGAATTCGTATCTTTCCTGTTTGCTTATCATAATTTATCCTGTTTCTCCTGGTGCCTGGCACCCAGTTATTTCTTGGCTCCGCCGCCCGCGCCCGCGCCGGCTCCGGCCGCGGTCTTGCCGGCCTTGCGGATGATGTGCTCGCCCTGGTACTTTATGCCGGTGCCCTTGTAGGGTTCGGGCTTCTTGATCTTTTTGATCTGGGCGGCCAGGTTGCCTACTACTTCCCGGTCTATGCCCTTTATCGTAAGTACGACCTGCTTGGGGTCGAAGGACATCTTTATGCCCTGCGGGATGTCCACGATCACGGGGTGCGAGAAACCGAGCTGCATGGTGACGCGGTTGCCCTCCACGGCGCCCTTGAAACCGACGCCGGTGATCTCGAGCACCTTTTCGAATTCTTTCGTCACGCCGCTCACCATGTTATTGATGCGCGCGCGGCACGTGCCGAAGAGCGCGCCCTTGTCCGAGGCGCCCTGCGCGATGCTGACATTGATGACGTTGCCGGCGATGGCGGCGTCTATGCCGTCGGGCAGGTTGTAGGCCAGCTTGCCCAGCGGGCCTTCTACGTGGACGGTCCTGCCGTCGACGCGGGCCTTCACCTTGTCGGGCATGTTAATCGGCATTTTTCCAATTCTGCTCATGTTTTTTACCTCTTAATAGCTTTTCGTTACCACACCTGGCAGAGCACTTCGCCGCCGAGCTTCTGCTTCTTGGCTTCGGCGTCGGTCAGCAGGCCCTTGGAGGTGGACACTATGGTCACGCCGAAAGCGGCGCGCACGCGGGGCATTTCGTCGTGGCCGCGGTACACGCGCAGGCCCGGCTTGGACACGCGGCGGATGCCGTTTATCACGGGCTGCTTGTCGGCCGTGTATTTCAGCGTGATGCGGATCACGCCGCGCCGGTCTATGGTCTTGTCCAGCTTGGGATCAAGCACCTTGAAATTAGAGACGAAGCCTTCGTCCTTGAGTACCTTCACCAGGCCGGCCTTTATGCCGGAGAAGGGGACGTCTACGCGCTCTTTCTTCTTGGACGTGGCGTTATTTATCGCGCACAACATGTTAGATATGGGGTCCATTCTTTTCTCTCCTTGCTTTCTAAAGCTTTATCGCCGCGTTACCAGCTGGACTTCTTCAACCCGGGGATCAGTCCCTCGTGGGCCATCTTCCTGAGGCAGATCCTGCAGAGACCGAAGTCCCGGTAGTAACCGCGCGGCCTGCCGCAGATCTGGCAGCGGTTGCGGAAGCGCGTAGAGAACTTCTGGGGTTTGCGCATCTTCGCCATCCAAGCGTATGTAGCCATTTCTTTCTCCTATATCCTTAGATCTTACTTAGCCGCGGGCTTCTTGACTTCGGGCTTTTTGAACGGCATACCCATGTATTCAAGCAGGGCCTTGCCTTTCTTGTCGTCGCCGGCGGTGGTCACGAAAGTTATGTTCATGCCGCGCGCCTTCGGGGACTTCTCCATGTTGACCTCGGGGAAGATGTGGTGCTCTTTGAGGCCGATGTTAAGGTTGCCGCGGCCGTCGAAGAAGCGGGGATCGATGCCCTGGAAGTCGCGCATGCGGGGCACCGACAGGGAGACGAACCTGTCGAAGAACTCGTACATGCGGATGCCGCGCAGGGTGACGCGCACGGCGATCGGCATGCCCTCGCGCAGCTTGAAGTTGGAGATCGACTTCTTGGCCTTGCGGACCTGCGGGTTCTGGCCGGAGATCAGCATCAGGTCTTCCTTGGCCAGGTCGAGGGCCTGGATGTTCTCCTTGGCCTCGCTGACGCCGATGTTGATGACGATCTTGGTCATCTTCGGGCAGGCCATCGGGGAGGACAGGTCAAAGTCCTTCATCAGGGCCGGCTGCACCGACGTGCGGTACAGGTCTATCATGCGCGCCTTGTAGCCTTTCGGCAGCTGCGCCACGGGGCCTTTCGGAATCTCGGTCAGCTGCAGTTTTACCTGGTGCTGTTCCTTCTTCTGGGCCTTGAACTGCTCTTTGTTGACCTTCGCCTGGTCCTTCGTGTTTACCTTCGGGGTTTCCTTCGCCATTATAAATTACCTCTTAAACTATAGCTTCGCCGCATTTCTTGCAGGCGCGCAGTTTCTCGCCGCCCTGCACGGACACCTTCACGCGGGCCGGCTTGCCGCACTTGGGGCAGACCAGCTGCACGTTGGAGATGCTCATCGGGGCTTCCACCTTGTGGATGCCGCCCGGCTTTTCCTTGGTGGTCTTCTTGTGCTTGGAGACGATGTTGATCCCCATCACCACGACCTTGCGGACGTCGGGCATGATCTCCTTGATCTCGCCTTTCTTGCCCTTGTCCTTGCCGGCCAGAATTATAACAGTATCTTTTTTCTTGAGTTTCAGCATATTTACCGCCTTGTTAAATTACTTCGGGAGCGAGCGAGACGATCTTGAGGAAGTTCTTCGCGCGCAGTTCGCGGGCCACGGGCCCGAACACGCGCGTACCCTTCGGCTCGCCGTTGTCGTCTATCACGCAGACCGCGTTGTCGTCAAAGCGCACATAGGAACCGTCGGGGCGGCGGGTTTCCTTGCGGACGCGGACCACCACGGCCTTTACGACGTCGCCCTTCTTTATGGCGCCGTGCGGGATGGCGTCGCGCACCGAGGCGACGATAGTGGCGCCGAGGAAGGCGTACTTGCGGTAGCTGCCGCCGTTAACGTGGAAGCACTGCAGTTTGCGCGCTCCGGAATTGTCGGCGACATTGAGGATGGATCTGAGCTGTATCATGGTATTTCTCCGTTAGGCCCAGTTACCTGGCGGCCTTCTCCACTATGCGGGTCACGCGCCAGCGCTTGAGCGTCGACAGGGGCCGGGTGCTGACTATCTCCACCAGGTCTCCCATCTTGGACTCGTTGGCCTCGTCGTGGGCGTAAAATTTGCGGTGGCGCCGGAGGGTTTTCGAGTATACGGCGTGGCTGATGACGTGGTCCACGCTGATCACGCGGGTCTTGGCCATCTTGTCCGAAACCACTACGCCGCGCAGCATCTTGCGCTTGTTCCGGCTCTCGGTATTCTCGGTCTTCTCGGTATTCTCGGTCATTTTTTAACCTCGGCGGTCTTGGATTTGGCGAGTTCGCGCTGCCGCAGGTACGTGTTGATCATGGCTATCTTGCGGCGGGCGAGGCGCAGCTGCAGGGGGTTTTCCACCGGCGCGGTGCTGCGCTTGAAGTTGATCTGGAAGATCTGCTTCTTAAGGTCGGCGGCCTGGGCTTTCAGCTCGGCGTCGCCCATGTTCTTAAGGGTTTCCTTGTCTTTTCTTTTCATAATTCGGGCTGCTCTCCTTAATTAGTTCTCGCGGCTCACGAACCGGGTCTTTATCGGCAGCTTGTGGCCGGCGCGGGTGAAAGCTTCTTTCGCGGTGGCGAGGTCCAGGCCTTCCACTTCGAACATGATGCGGCCCGGCCTCACGACGGCGACCCAGAATTCCGGGGCGCCCTTACCCTTACCCATGCGGGTTTCGGCGGGGTGCTTGGTGATGGACTTGTCGGGGAATATGCGCACCCAGATCTTGCCCTTCTTACGGAGGTAGCGGACGATGGTCACGCGGCAGGCTTCTATCTGCCGGGCGGTGATCCAGCGGGGCTCGAGGGCCTTGAGGCCGAACTCGCCGAAAGCCAGCGTGAAGCCGCTCTTGGCCGGGCCCTTTATGCGGGCCGCGGTGTGCGTCTTGCGGTGTTTTACTCTCTTAGGCATCAACATAGTTATGCTCCTTGATTAAAGCGCTCAGGCGGAGGGCTGGTCCTTGCGGGCGGCGGACTCGTCCATCACCGGGATCTCGCTGGGGTTCTCGGCTTCCATCTTTATGAGCTGCTCGCGCAGCTCGCGGGGGGTCTTCGCGAAGAACAGTTTCTTGAAGATCCACACCTTTATGCCGATCTTGCCCATCGTCGTGTGCGCCTCGGTTAAGCCGTAATCGATGTCGGCGGAAATGGTCTGCAGCGGCACGCGGCCCTTGCGGAACCACTCGCGGCGGGCTATTTCGGCGCCGCCGAGGCGGCCGGAGGCCATGACCTTTATGCCGAGGGCGCCGGAGGTCATTGTGCGCTCCATCGCGCGCTTGATGGCGCGCTTGAAGGAGATGCGCTTCTCGAGCTGCTGCGCGACCGACTGGCCGACGAGGCGCGGGTCAAGCTCGGGGATCTTTATCTCGGAAACGTTGATGTACACCTTGCGGCGGGTAAGGCGCTCGATGTCCTTCTTGAGGTTCTCGATGTCCGCGCCCTTGCGGCCTATCACTACGCCGGGGCGGGCGGTGTGGATGGTCACCTTCAGGTAGGCGCCGGCGCGCTCGATGTCCACCCAGCTGACGGAGGCCATCGCGAAGCGCTCGGTCACCATGTGCCTGATCTCGAAATCTTCCCGGATCAGCTCCGGCATCTTCTTCGGGGAGAACCAGCGGGACTGCCAGTCCTGGATGTAGCCGAGCCTTAAACCGCGGGGATGAATTTTTTGACCCATATTATTTCCGCTCCTTGGTATCGGACACCGCCACGTGGATGTGGCACATCTTGCGCTTGAACGGCATCGCGCGGCCCTGGGGGCCGGGCTGCACGCGGCGCAGGAACTTCATCGGGCCCTGGTCGGCGAAGCACTCGGTGACCCAGATCTGCTTGAGGTCCAGTTTCTTGCCGAGCTTCACGCTCAGGTTTGCGCCTGCGGACTTAATGGCCTTGCCCACCACGTCGGTGGCTATGCGGGGCAGCGAGGCCAGGATGTACTGCGCCTCGTAAAGGGACTTGCCCCTTACCGCGTCTAGCAGCTGGGCTACCTTGCGGCGGCCGTAGCGCTGATATCTGAGATGGCATTTAGCTTCCATGATTTTCTCCGTTTATTGTCACTGCACCGTTAGGTGAGGTCCGTGGCTTCCTTGGTATGCGACTGGCCGTGGCCCTTGAACAGCCGCGGGAAAGAGAATTCGCCCAGCTTGTGGCCGACCATGCGCTCGGTGCAGAACACCGGCAGGAACTTGCGGCCGTTGTGCACCAGGAGGGTCTGCCCTACGAACTCGGGGGTTATCGTGCAGGCGCGCGACCAGGTCTTTATCTGCTTCTTGTCGCCCGCCGCCACGACGGCCTGGACTTTAGCCAGGAGCTTCTGGTCTACGTACGGCCCTTTTTTAGAAGATCTGCTCATTTATATTCCTCCGTATCCGTTAGGCGTTCGTCGACTTGCGCCTGTCCTGCACTATCATCCAGCCCCAGATCTTGGATTTGGTCCTGGTCTTGAAGCCCTTGGAAGGCTGGTTCCACGGCGAGCGCGGAACGTTGTTGCCCTTAGAGTGGCCGCGGCCGCCGCCGAGCGGGTGGTCGCAGGCGTTCATCGCGGCGCCGCGCACGGTCGGCTTCACGCCGATGTGGCGCTGGCGGCCGGCTTTGCCGAGGGTGATCGTATTGTGCTCGATGTTGCCGACCTGGCCTATCGTGGCCATGCAGGCCTTCAGCACTTTGCGGATTTCGCCGGACGGCATCTTGACGAGGGCGTAGTCGCCCTCCTTGGCCATCAGCTGCGCCTGGGTGCCGGCCGCGCGGACGAACTGCGCGCCCTTGCCCGGGATCATCTCTATGGCGTGGATGAAGGTACCGTCGGGGATATTGGTCATCGGGAGGGCGTTGCCGAGCCGGATTTCGGACTTCGGGCCGCTCATCACCGAGGCGCCGACACCGAGCCCGAGGGGGGCCGGTATGTAGCGCTTGTCGCCGTCCGCGTAAACGAGGAGGGCGATGCGGGCGTTCCTGTTGGGGTCGTACTCGATGGCCGACACCTTGGCGGGGACGCCGTACTTCTCGCGCTTGAAGTCTATCATGCGATAGCGCCGGCGGTGGCCGCCGCCGTGGTGGCGCACCATGATCATGCCGGTGTTATTGCGGCCGCCATGCTTGCGCATGCCCTTGGCGAGTTTCTTCTCGGGCTCGGTCTTGGTGATGTCCGAGTAATCGGCCATCTGCAGCGTGCGCCGCGAGGGGGTATAGGGTCTGTATGATTTTATAGGCATATCTTTCTTTCCTGTTTCGCCTTATTTAGGCAGGTCCGTCATGTCTATTTTCTGCCCGGCCTTCACGGAGACGATGGCCTTCTTCCAGTCGGAGCGGTAACCTTCGTAGCGGCCCACCTTGTGGAGCTTGCCGTAGAAGTTGGCGGTGCGGACCGCCGTGACCTTGACCTTGAAGAGGGTCTCTATGGCCTTCTTGATCTCGGTCTTGTTGGATTTGGGGTTCACGCGGAAGGTATAGCGGTTCTGCGTATCCTTCAGTATGACGCTTTTCTCGCTGAGTATGGGGGCTATCAGCACTTCGGTAAAGTTCATTTTACCTCCTTAACGCTGTCGGTCAGCACTTTCAGGCCGGCGGCGGTGAAAACGAGCTTGGTGTTGCGCATCGCTTCGTAGGCGTTCAGGTTCTGCGCCAGGCACCAGCCGAAATCGGCGATGTTCCGGGACGCGACCTTGAAGTTCTTGTCCATCTTGTCGGTGATGAAAAGGACGGTCTTGGCGCTGAGGCATTTGCGCAGGTCGTTGAGCGACTTGGTCTTGGGGGCCTCAAGGCCGAGGTTCTCTATGACCAGCACGGCGCCGTCGGCGGCGCGGGCGGAGAGGGCCTCGATCAGGGCCTGGCGCAGCTTCTGGTGCGGCAGGTACTGGCGGAAAGAGCGGGGCTTGGGTCCGAACGCCACGCCGCCCTTGCGCCAGATCGGGGAGCGGGTGGAGCCGGCGCGCGCGCGGCCGGTGCCCTTCTGCTTCCAGGGCTTCTTGCCGCCGCCGGAGACTTCGGCGCGGGTCTTGGTGCAGGCGGTGCCGCGGTGCTTGGCGGCCAGGTAGTGGTTCATTACTTCATGCAGGAAGTAGGGGTCGGGCTTTACCGAGAACAGGTTCTCGGGCAGGTTTACCTTGCCCACTTCCTGTCCTTTGAGGTTCAAAAGTTTTGTTTCCATGGTTTGTCCTCTCTGTTACTTCTTGGCCGCAGGCTTGGCGGCCGGCTTCTTGCCGGCGTCCTGCTTAACTTTGTTCTTGGAGACCTTGTTGGCCTTCGGGTTCGGGACCTTCTTGTTGGTCAGCGTGATGTAGACCGTGCTGCCGGTGGCGCCGGGGATGCCGCTGTTCACAAGTATCAGGTTCTCTTCCGGTATCACCTTCACGATCTTCACTTTCTGCACGGAGACGGTTTCCACGCCCCAGTGGCCGGCCATGCGCTGGCCGGGCAGCACGCGGCCCAGCGAGCGGCGGGAACCCAGGGAACCCGGGGCGCGCTCGCGGTCGGAGGCGCCGTGGGAGGCGGAGCCGCCGGCGAAGTTGTGGCGCTTCATGCCGCCGCAGAAACCGTGGCCCTTGGAGATACCCTGCACGTCCACGTACTCGCCCTCGGCGAAGCGCTCCACGCTGGCCGTCTGGCCCTGCGCGGCGCCCTTCAGGTCAGCCACGCGGAATTCGCGCAGGTGCTTGAGCGGTGCGGTGGAAAGTTTTTTGGCCAGGCCCTTTTCGGCGGCGTTGGCGCGCTGCTCTTTCTTGTGGCCGAAGGCGAGGCAGACGGCCTGGTAGCCGTCCTTCTCCGCGGTGCGGGTGTAGGCCACGCGGCAGGGGCCGGCCTTCACGACGGTGACCGCGTGAAGGTTGCCGGCGTCGTCGAAGAGCTGGGTCATGCCCATCTTTTCGCCGACGAGAAATTTATGAGCCACAGGCAACTGCTGCGCCTCGGGCTTGGCCTCGGGGGCCGCGTTCTCTTTATTTTCTTCTGTCATGTCAGTCCGCTCCTTGCGCCGTCTATCCGACGGGAAACGCCCGGTTTTCTGCCGGGTTTCCCGCGGTTTTTAAAAGACAAACGAACAAACCGCGCCGGAACCTTTCAGCTCCGGTACTGGTAAAACAATTTTTTTAGTTTCTATGATTAAGCCCGCAGGTGAAGGGAATCAAGGCCGCTTCATCTATAGGGCCGCTGTCCGTATTCTTTCGAACGCGACAGCGTAATAAAAACTGCATTTTCAAAGAAACCGCGGCGTTGCCGCGATTAACCACACGATTATTGTAGCAAAACATCCATACCGTGTAAAGCGTTTTCTAAAGGGGGCAGGCGAAGGCCAGCACATGACCGTCCGGATCCAGGCTGTAGGCCGCCGTGTCCCCCCAGTCCCGCGGCTCCAGCGGGCTGAGTTCTTTGGCCCCGGCGGCCAGCGCCCGGGCATGGTAAACGGCCGGCTCCGGCACCGTCAGGTACAGTTCCGCCCGCGGGATCCCGGCCGCCGTTTCGGGGTCGGGCATTCCCGGCAGCAGTCTTTTTATCCCCCGCTCCGGCATCAGCCCCAGCACGCAGCCCTCGAACAGTTCGAATTCCGTCATGCCTGGCACGTCCAGCCGCGGCGCCTTACCCAGAGCTATAGCGTAAAAAGCCCGGCTGGCAGCCTGGTCCTTCACGTAAAGTATGGTATTTAATCTCATATAGATAATGATATCATATGGGGACGTTGTTGAGTTGTTGACTTATTACCCACTGCACGCGTATTTTACCCCCGAAAATGACAAATAAGTCAACAACTCAACAACGTCCCCAATAAAAAGGGCCCGGTTTTACCCGGGCCCTTTCTCTTGACGGAGAGGCTTATTTCGCCGTCTTGTTGATCCACTCAAGCGCGCCGTTCACCTTGGAGTAAACGCCGTACTTGTTGGGGCGGGCGCAGCCTTCGCCCCAGCTCACCACGCCGGCGAGCTTCATGTTGGAGCCGGTGCCGACGATGAGCGGGCCGCCGCTGTCGCCCTGGCAGGAATCCTTGCCGCCTTCCTTGTAACCGGCGCAGAGCATGCTGTCGGTCACGCCGTCATAGGCTGCGGAGCAGGTTTCCTTGCTGACGAAAGGCACGGTGACCTTCATCAGGATCCTGGAAACGCCGCCGCCCTCGCTGGTGGTGCCCCAGCCGGCGGTGACGAAGTCCACCACGGAGGTGATCTCGGAGCCGTTGAGCGCTATCGGAGCGAACTTGGAATCGGCGGAGAGCTGAACCAGCGCGAAGTCGTTGTCCATGGTGTTGGTGTCCCAGCCGGGGTGCTTCACGATCTGCAGCACGGTGAACTTCTCCACACCGACGGTGTCGGCCTGGTTGTGCAGGCCGATGGTGACGCCCTTAAGGTAGCCGCCCTCGACGCAATGCGCCGCGGTCAGCACCCAGTTCTTCTTTATAAGCGAGCCGCCGCAGAAGTGGCTGCCGTAGGAGCTCTTCAGGGAGACTATGAAGGGGAATTCGCCTTTCGTCGCCTGCACGCCGCCGACTATTTTCGGGGCCGCGTAGCGCGCGAAGGAATTCAGCGCCTCGGGCACGAGGGCCGGGCGGGCGGGCAAGTCTATGGACTGTATGGCGGGCAGGACGCTGTGCCCGGGAGTGTCGAAGCTGATGTTCGCCGCGTTGGCCGGAACCATGGCTATCGCCAGGACCAGGGCCGCTATCGATTTAATCATGAACTCCTCCGCTAGCTAGGATAACTACTTAGGTGAATTGTGCAATATCAATTGACGCGTGTCAACGAATTTTTTCCCTTTGTGCCCAGGCCGCCCTGGGCCCTTAAGCCCACGACCACGGTCAAGCCCGCGCCGGCGCCTCCTGCCGGTTTCCGCAACTTTGGTAAAATAACGGGTATGGGACGCCCTTACGCTTTTGCCGCCGCGCTAGGCCTGCTGCTCTGCTCCGGGATTCCCGCGAAGGGCGGGGAAGTTAGCGTTTCGGAATTCATGGAGAATTTCCAGTCCCTGCTGGAAGAGACGCCTGAACCGCCGGTAGTGACCGAGGCGCAGCTGGTGCTGATGGAGGAAGGGGACCTGCAGACCTATATTTTCCAGCACGGGGCCAAGGCCCGGCCCCCGGCCCCGGTGCGCCTGGGCGGCGACGGCCGCCTCGCCCTGGCCCGCCCCGACAGCGGCGAGCGGATAATTTCCTATTACCGCAACAGGGACGGCACCTACAACGCGGCGGAAACGGCCAAGATAGACCGCCTCATGCGCTGCAGCCTCACCGGTGAGGAAACGCCGGTTTCCCTGAAACTGCTGGAGATCCTCGACGCCGTGGAAGACCGCTTCGGCGGCCGGGGGCTTATCCTCCTGAGCGGCTACCGCACGCCTATGCGCAACAAGACGGTGCCCGGCTCGGCGCGCCGCAGCCTGCACATGCTGGGCTGGGCGGCCGACATACGCGTGCCCGGCCGGAGCGCGGCCGCCGTCGCCAAATTCGCCGGCAAGCTGAAGGCCGGCGGCGTCGGCTATTACCGGGACGCCGCCTTCGTCCACCTGGACTCCGGCCGCGGCAGGCGCTGGGAAGTCGGCCTTCCCGCCTCCCCTCCGCCCGGCAGCCCGGCTCCCCCCAAATAAAAAACGGCGGGACAGCCCGCCGTTCTCTCCAGGCCTTTAACCGGCCTTATTCCGTTATCACGCAGTCGTATTGTCCGTTGGTTTTAGTGCAGGAGACATTGCCGGCCGACTGGGACAGGCTGGGGTCGTCCTCGCTGGGGTAGATGCCGTTGGCGTACAGGGCGTCTATGATCTTGCCGGCGGCGTCGGTGTGCACTATCATTTTCTCCGCCCCATTCACCTTCACGAAGAAAATGAT
>Ga0209212_1003980_pt1 | contig 18791 bp, 3 predicted proteins | sample RifGroC2_FD_183996 | JGI IMG/M metagenome (GOLD analysis project Ga0209212, IMG submission 183996) | Groundwater microbial communities from Rifle, Colorado, USA - Groundwater C2 (SPAdes) (version 2) | ecosystem: Environmental > Aquatic > Deep subsurface > Groundwater | place: Rifle, Colorado...
AGGATATCCCTTCAAGCATCAGGCTGATACCGGGACTTGAAGAGGAGGTCATCACTTTTTTTCCGCAAGCGGCACCGCCATAAAGCATGTTGATGGAGGCTACCTCGCTTTCAGCTTGTAGCACCACCATCCCAGTTGTCTCCCAAGGTTTTTCAACCATCAGGGTTTCCATTATTTCCGATTGAGGGGTAATTGGGTAACCAAAGTAACCATCGCAGCCACAATGGATGGCTGCTTCAGCAATTGCCTCGTTTCCTTTCATCAATTTTAACTCACCCATTCTATCTGTTTTTTTTAATATCGTGAAACTAAACTTTGACCTTATACACTGCTATTACACTATCGGGACAAACCAATGCACAATTGGCACAACCAATACACGCTTCGGGATTCTCCATGTGGGCGTAGTTATATCCTTTTCCGTTTACTTGCTTGGCCAGTTGAATAACATGAGTGGGGCAGGCTGTGACACAAACACCGCAACCTTTGCACTTTTCTTTATCCACCTCAATGGCTCCTCTCACTTTTGCCATAGTATCTAGTTTTAGAGATTATTGTTGTTAAAATAAATGTACAAAAATTGGTTAACCTACCGAATAATCGGCATGGAATTGTTTGACCCGCTTTTCCAGATCGGGAAACTGCGACCGTTTTACCTGGCTCACGCAAGCCCGCAATCCTTCGGTACGTTCACTTCCACAGGTAATTAAACCAATGGCACTTATTCCGTAATAAAGTAGCTTTTTAATCAATTCGCCGCTTTGCATCCCCGGGTATGAAATGGTAAAATAAAATCCATCGGCCAGTTCCCGGTCAATATCTTTATCATATACCAATTGAAAGCCATTCTCGGTAAAGATGCGCTTCATAATAGCTGCTTTTTCGCCATATTCTTTAACTTCTTCTACAAAGTTGAAGGTACCTTCGTTAGCTGCTTTAAGCATGGCTGCCATTCCATATTGAGTTGAATGGCACACCCCACTGCTAAAGGCATAAATCAACCTCTGAATCAATACATAACCCAATGATGCCACGCCAAAACGTTCTTTCAGATTTGGATATTCGCGGCAATACAGAGCATCGGAGATACACAACAAACCAATGCGTTGCCCGGCATAACTAAAAGCTTTGGAACTTGAAATGAGTAATATATAATTATTGGTATAATTAGCTACAGTTGGCTGATAGGGAAAAACTCCCGGTTTTGAAAAGTCGTTCCGGAAATCCATGGCAAAATAGGCCAAATCTTCCAACACGATTAAATCGTATTTATTGGCAATGTCGCCGATAATCTGCAATTCCTCTTCGGTAAAGCAAATCCACGAAGGATTGTTTGGGTTTGAATAGATAATGGAATTGATATTTCCTTTGCTGGCAAATTCCTCTAATTTGTTGCGCAATTTTGCCCCCCGGTAGTTGTAAACATCAAATTGGGCAAATTTATGCCCCATGACTTTAAATTGTGTTTTCTGAACCGAAAAACCCGGGTCGATGAACAGGGCGGTATCTTTTTTAGGGTCAAGGTTCGATACCAGCATAAACGTGGCATAACCACCTTGCATGGAACCTACGGTGGGCACACATCCAACCGGGTTAACATCAATATTCATAAAGTTCTTTACAAACCGTGATGTTTCGTCCTTTAAAGGTTGAATGCCATCGAGCATGGGATAGATGGCTGCAACCCCGCTTTTTAAAGCTTCAATTTCGGCTTGGGTTCCCACCTCTGGTGGTTTCAGGCCTGGCACTCCCATTTCCATGCGGATAAATTTTTCACCCGATTCGGCTTCGATAACATTTACAATTTTGACAATTTCGCGGATGGTGGCTAGCCCCAAATCGGGGATGTTCGATTGCTGAATGGCACGGTTTACTATCTGAAAGTCGATTGGTGTTTTCATCATAATTTGAGCGTTTCGCGCGTTCAATTTTGCTGCAATTATAAGGAAATTCGAAAGAAGCCCGAAGGATAACTACATATTTAATAACAGCAATTTCAGTAAGCAAAAAAGAGATTGCCGCTTACAATCTGAAAGCATAAAAAAATCGCCTATTCTATTAAAAAATTCTTAGTGAAACTAAGCGCCATTGTGGTTGAATGATTTTACCACTAAGACACAAAGTCCACAAGAAACACAAAGAAGAACTCCTTCCCGGTTAATTTTAACTCCAAAAAAGATTAAGTTCTATGCCAAATACAAATGGATTATACAGGTTTCTGTTTTGTAGTTTCTCTGGCACCATTATTACCACAATGGGCATTACCACTTAAATCAACTTTGAGCCATTAAAAAGTACAGATGCCGTTATATCGTTTACATTTCAGGACAAGGTATGGCTTTATATTTTTTTTGACGATTTGATTGCACGACAAAATAAGTTATGGTAATTTCATGACCGCCTCCGGTCTGAGAAATAAGGTTCCCCAACGACATATCGAAACTATAGCTGAATATATAATCTTTGTATTTCATGCCAAATAAATAAACCAGTGCCGAACTGGTCGGATACTCATTTATAGCAGGGAAACCGCGATACCACAAACCTATCATGTAAGGATGCCTGTTGTAATAAGCTCCAACATCTAATTGATGAATGGACGACTGCAGTCGGTAATTGAAAGCTGCATGGATGTATTCTTTGTTTCTGTTCCTTGTTTTATGGATTACCGGGATTTTGACCCCTCCAAAAACCGACAGCCGCATATCGGTGTATTTAATATCGCTCCGCAATACAGGCGATAACGACATTAGGTGATCAACATTAAAACCCAACCAATAATTGTAGGTGTATAACAAACTGGAGATAGCGAAATCGGCATGTTTTATTTTATCAAAAGGGAGGATTTCGGAGGTAGCCCCCACGTACTGATTCAAAAAATATTCATCGGAAAAACTAATGGATGAATAATCAACCTTACGACTATAATAATATGCGGCCAACCCAGGTTGCAAAAACAATTTACGGGTTAACTTAATGTTATACGAATAAGAAAACGAGATATTATTTGTTACTAATTTACCTTGTCCCGCATTGTCGGAGTTCACATATAATGCAAAACCGCTCCGGAGTTTTGGCAAATAATGGTCAACGGAGAATGAATAGTTAATGAAGGTTCCCGGAATTTTGGGCCATTGATCCCGAAAAGCCCCAACAAAGCGTGTTGAGTGAGAACTACCGGCAAATGAAGGAGCCAGGTAAAGCGGGTTGCTATAAAATTGCGAAAAATGTACATCTTGAGCTTTCACCTTAGGGAAAAATCCAATTAACATTAATAGTCCAAAAATGATCCGATACTTCATGCTAATTGTCTTTAATAATTAATAAAACGTTACCTGTTTCTTGGAAAGGTTGTCCACTATTATAGCGGCCTCTTACTATAAACACATACACATCCTGAGGTAATAGTTTATGCTTATAATATCCATCCCAGCCGATAGCAACATCCGTGGTTTTAAATACTAAAACACCTGATCGGTTGTAAATAAGCATTTCAAATTCAAGCAATTCCCCATTTATCACCATTGGATAAAAAACATTGTTGGAACGATCTTCGGGATCATACGTACCTCCTGAACCCCCAAAAGGATTGGGCGTAAATGCCTCAGGAAATTTAAATTCGCTGCTCTTGATTACTTCTACCGCATCAAGTAACAATAAAGAATCGGTACATCCTTTATCTGAGATTACCGTTAAGGCAATGTCGTAAATCCCTTCTTCAGCTTCTTTGCCCTTATAATCGTAAGTTGGGGCGTATTCGGTTATACTGGTCCCATCGCCAAAATACCATATACTGGATACAACACGCTTTGAATAATTAAAACAGCTTATATGCTGGCCGGGAGTATATATTTTCTTAGGTGCTATATCAAAATCGGCCACCGGGTTTTCGTAAACGGTGATTAACGTATCTTTTACAACAGTTAGTCCCAAAGGTGCTGTTACTGTAAGGACCGCGTTATAAACCCCTGGCTCCTCGTACTCATGAATAATGCTATGCTCGGTAGATGTTTCACCATCACCAAAATCCCATGTATAGGGGGAACTCCCAATACCCCCAATTGTGGTATTTACAAAGTTGACACTTAATGGTGGGCAACCATTGGTACTTGATGGTTCAAAATCGGCTACTGGCATCACAATATAATTAATAACAATATTATCGGATGAAGTACAATCATCGTTAGTAATAGTCCAGGTAAATACATTGGCACCTGACCCCAAACCTCTGACCATAGTTTCAAAATTACCCGCATCCTCAATGGTAGCCGGGCTGGCTGATACTTCCCAACGGCCAATCCCTTGAGCCGGTTTGTTCCCTATCAGCTGAATATCAGGTGTATTCACTTGTCTATCTTCTCCGGCATTCACGTATTCATAATTACTTGTAACTACAATATCATCGTGTAACGTGCAATTTAAATTGGTTACAGTCCACCGGAAGGTGTTTTCATTGAATTTAATCTTGTTCACCTGTGTTTGATTGGAATCCGGGGTCACAATTACAGCATCGCCAGATACTAAAGACCATACCCCTGTTCCTATCTCCACAGGTTCTGCAAAAAGACGGACCGAATCACCACAAATATCGACATCGTAACCGGCAAAAGGCTTGCTGGGCTGGTTATTCGTGAGGGTAACCTCATCAAAGGAATAACATCCATCGAGGCTTATGGTCCAACGAAGGGTTGTTTTACCCAAACCAATGCTGGTAATCTTTGATTCTGGATCATTAATACTTTCAATAGCAGCAGAACCTGAAACCATGATCCATTCACCGGCACCTACCGAAGGAGTATTTGCTGCCATAAGTGTACTATCGGCACATAGTATTTGATCGGCACCTGCCACTGCTTTTGTAGGTATGCTGCTGGTAATTATAACAGTATCGGGAACATGGCAATCGGAGCTGGAAACTTTCCATTGCAGCTTGTTCTGTCCCTTACCTAAAAACCGCACAACAGTTTGATAATTGGAGGGATCATCAAAACTCCCGGAACCACTTATGATAGACCATCTGCCTGTACCTATGGTCGGTGGGTTTGCTGAGAGTACTGCTGTATCGGAACACACAACCTGATCGTTACCTCCAAATACATCAACCGGCAAATTACTGGTAATTATTGTTTCATCATAGGAAGAACAATCATGATCGGTTATCATCCACCTCAAAACATTTTTTCCTACACCCAAATTTCTGATTGTAGTTTTAGGATCGGTTTCATCGTCAAAAATTCCAATGCCACTCATTAGAATCCACAGACCTTCTCCATAAACAGGAGTATTAGCCCTCAAATCAGTCTGCTTTCCGCAAACTGACTGATTCTCACCAGCCAGGGCATCGGTAGGTTTATAGCTTCCTACAACTACAATATCTGAGGATACACAATTGCCGTTTTTCACCATCCACCGCAACTGATTGGCCCCATTCGATAAATTGGTTACTAAGGAATTTGGGTCGTTTGGATTGGAAAATACAGCACCACTGCTGCCCACTACATTCCATGTACCAATACCCGGATTTGGATTTGATGCCAATAACTGATATTCATTTTCACACAAATCAATATCAGAACCAGCAGTAGCTAGAACAAAATCATTGTTAACAAATACTTCATCCAATTCGGAACATCCGTTTTTAGTAATGGTCCAACGATAAATATTTAACCCTCCTGAAATATCGGTAACTACTGCTTTACTATCACTGCTATCGGAGAAAACTCCGGAACCACTTTGAACCGTCCACTCCCCGGTTCCCTGCAATGCCGGATTGGCATCCAGAACTACAGAATTCACACATATTTTCTGGTCGTAGCCTGCTGCCGGGGTTGTCGGTTTATTGTTGGTAATGGTAATATCATCAAACGATTTACAGGTTCCCTGGGTAATTGTATATCTTAATACATTCTGATCAGGCCCTAACTTGGTAACAATATTGCCATTGAAAGTTGCGGCTCCTGATATGCGGCTCCACGATCCTACTCCATAGGTTGGTGTATTGGGGAACAGTGAGGTTGAATCAAAACAGATAACTTGGTCGCTCCCTGCATCAGCAGTAGTGGGTGTACTATTGATAATGGAAACGAAGTCATCGGAAATACAACCATTATTGTTGATGGTCCATTTTAATATATTTGAACCTGACCCAAGATCTGTAATAAGAGATTCAGCATCGCTGGTATCAGCAATATTTCCTGATCCACTAAGAAGTGTCCAAACTCCAATCCCATAAACTGAATTATTGCCTGCCAGATTTGTTTGATTGGTACAAAGAGTGATATCGGTTCCAGCGTCAGCCTGAGTAGGTTTGTTGTTTAAAATTGACACTTCGTCCCAAGTAACACCTATTATTGAGGTTCTAACTGTCCAACGCAGAATATTTTCTCCATGACCTAAATTTGTAACTTTGGTAGTCGGGCTATTTATATTATCAAAATTTGCAGCCCCTATTATTACACTCCATTCGCCGGTTCCAATATTTGGAACTTTCGCTGAAATGGTTGTCACATCTGTACAAATAGTTTGATCAACTCCAGCATTCGCCGGTTCCAGAAGAATGTTTTCAACAACAACTGTATCGGACAATGTACAGTTTTCTCTTTGCACTGTCCAAACAATCGTATTTGGGCCAGGCATCAGGTCAATAATTTTGGTCTTAGGATCTGTTGGATCCACAAACGAACCGCCACCGCTTAACAGTTCCCAAAATCCGATGGTACCATCTTCGGGTTCCATTGCATTTAAATCCGTTTCTTGAAAAGCAATTATCTGATCCTCGCCTGCTTCGGGAGCAAAAGGCCTATTATTAGTAATAGATACGGTGTCGGTGGAGATACACCCCTCGTTATTAACCTGCCAGCCAAAGACATTTAAATCCTGATTCAAACCGGTAACAAGACTGGTCGGTGATGAGGGAGTTACAATGGTTCCTTGTCCTTGGAAAACCCTCCATGAAGCTCCTGAGAGTGGGGTTTGTGCTTCAAATTGGGTATTACGGGAACATATTACCTGATCAGGGCCTGCATTAACTTCAACCAATAGGTTGGTTATAATGACCTCATCACTAGAGGTGCAGCCATTCTGAGTTACTGTCCATTTAAAAGTATTTATGCCCTTATTAAGTAAATTAACACTTGTATTATATAATGATGCATTTTCGAAAACACCATCGCCATTAACTATATGCCAGGTACCTCCGGTTGTTTGATTTGCACTTAGTTGAATGGAAGTACCACATACTGCATTATCAATACCTGCAAAGGCAACTGGTAGCGGGTTTACTGTTATTGGAAGGGGTGTTGAAATAGCACCATTGCCACAACTGTTTTGACCATAGACGGTAATTACATCAACCAATGCATCGTTTCCATAATCAACCTGAATGGAACGGGTTCCTTCGCCGTTTACAATAGTGGCACCATAGGGAACATCCCAAACATAAGTTTCAGCATTTGCAATCTCAGGGACTACATAAAATACATTGGTTGAACCTTGGCAGACAGTTTGGAGGCCCGAAATTGCGCCTGCATCTGCCGGGTATTCATTAACTGTTAAACTGGATGGATTTGTGATTTCGTCATTACACCCACCAGTAATAACGCACCGGTAAACACCAACATCGGTTTGAGATACCCCTAAAATAGAAAGAACATTAGTATGGGTACCAGAAATGTAACCTGCAATATCTGCAGGTATATTTACACCATTCTTTTGCCACTGGTAGGTTAATCCATCAGGGATTGCCATTACCTCAAAATAACCCGCGTCACCATTACACACAGCCATATCAACCGGTTGTGATTGGATGATGGTCCTTCCTATTACAGTTAGAATTGCAAAAGCACTATTATCATAGGTACAGCTATCGTCAATCCTACATGAATAATTACCTGCATCTTCTGTGGTTAAGTTATTGATAATCAAATTTGCAGTTGTTGCTCCTGTAATATTGACCCCATTGCTTATTTGATTTCCGTTTTTATACCATTTGTAACTAACATTCGAAACATTGGCAACTACGGAGAAAAAAGCAGTCTGTCCCTCACACTGAGTCAGGTTTTCAGGTTCCGAAGTTATCATTACTACAGGTTCAATTGTTACAATGGCGGGGTTACTTATTTCAGATACACAAATATTTGATATGGTACACCGGTATGAACCTGCATCGGTATTTGAAATATTTGTAATTACCAGTTTACTTGTGCTTGTTCCAGAAATTCTTGGGTCAGCAGGCAGTGGTGCACCATCCAATTCCCAGGTGTAAGTTAATGTTGGGTCGTTGGGTCCTACCTCCAGAACTAAGATATTACCATTACATAATGTCTGGGAAAGAGGCTGACTGGTAATGGTGGCCAACGAGTTAACAGTTAAAGTTACTACATCGCTATTGGCAATGTTGTTAGTACCCGTTACCACACAGGAGTATGAACCCGCATGAGATAAATTTACTGCTGATATTACCAGGTTTGGCGAAGTAGCACCGGAAATTCCGCTGCCATTGGTTAAATTACCTCCGTTAAATTTCCATTGATACGATACAATGGAGCCAGTTGCTACAACCGAGAATTGGGCTGATTGTCCGGCACATACAGGTGGTATAGGTTGTGGTCCTGTGATGGTCACCGGAAGGTTGACGGTTAGTATGGCAATATTTGAGATTACCGAACCACAATTGCCAGTTACAATACAACGATAGACTCCTGCATCGGCAGATACAACACTTGCAATGCTAAATGAACTAGATTGAGCACCTGGAATATCAACATTATCTTTTTGCCATTGATAGGTTGAATTTACCCCAATAGCTGATATATTGAAATTAGCTGTTAAGCCTAACAATACACTTTGACTTTGAGGATGACTGGTAATTTTGGTGGAATCAAAAACAGTTAGTGTGGCCGAATTACTTTCAATGATACCACATGTGCTACTAAGTTCTGCTTTATAAATACCCATATCTGCAGGTGTGGCTAAAGCAATCGTCAATTGATTTGTATTAACGCCGGTAATTCTACCATCATTTACTAAAGGTACGTCATCTAATTTCCAAATGTAACTGAGTGAACCGGTACCAGTGGCATTCAGCGTGAATATGGCCGAATTGTCTTCACAAACTTCGGCATTTGCGGGTTGAACCGTAATGCTGATTTTTGGATTAACCACAACAGTGGCCGTATTGGAGATAATATTACCGCACGATGCACCAGAAACCATAACCGTATAAGCACCGGCATCAGCTGGTTCAATATTATTAATTGTTAAGGTACTTGTGGTAGCTAATGAAATATCGGTATTGTTTAATTTCCACTGATAGCTTAACGGTAACGTACCGATTGCTTCAACAAACATCTGTATGTTGTCGCCCTCACAAATGGCACCACCCAACGGTTGTTTGGTAATAGCCGGTATTGGGTTAACCACAACCTGAGCCAATTGAGTCTCGGTAGTGTTGCAAGTTCCCACAATTTCGCAGGAATAAAAACCTGCATCGGTTGTAAGCGCATTGGATATAGAAAGGATTGCCGTAGAGGTTCCTGAAATGGTTCCATTATCAGAAATGTACACGTTATCCTTTTTCCACTTATATTCCAGAATGGTTCCTGAAGCTACCACCTCAATGTCGGTACTGCTGCCCTGGCATAAAGTAGTTAATGAAGGTGGTTCTGTTCCAATCTGAACCAGGCCACTTACGGTAAGGGTAGCTGGTACGGTGAGTAAATCGTCTTGGCAAGTACCATCTACTTCGCAAATATAGGAACCCGATTCAGCAGGTGTTAGCCCGGTGATCCGCAGCTGATTGGTAGTTGCACCGGTTATTATGGCACCGCTTGCCAGAGTTTCATTAATTATTGCCGGAGAAGTCGCGCTATTCTTATACCAAGTGTAGGTAATGCCGCTACCCACAGCGGTTACAGAAAAAGTAACCTGATCGCCTTCGCATCGATCAGCGCCTAATGGATTAACTGTAATTGCAGTGGTAGGATTAACAGTAAGCGTGACTACATTGGATGTACGTAACGGGCCACAGCTTCCTGTAACCGTGCAGGTGTAGTCACCCGCGTTATCAGGTGTTGCATTGGAGATATCGAGCACATCGGCATCAATACCTGTTATATTTGCATCAACAATTGGCTGCCCGTTTTTCTTCCATAAATAAACCAAATTATCGCCTGTGGCAGAGATGGTTATGGTTGTTGATTCACCTTCGCACAGGGTGGCATTACCAATAACAGGTTGTACCGTGATGCTAGTGTTCCTATAAACGTTAAGCAACGCAATTTCAGAGGTTATATCGCCACAATCGGCAGTAATTTGGCAGGTATAAGAACCGGCATCCCCTGTTGTCAAATTTGTAATGGAAAGCTGGTTTGAAGTAGCTCCAGAAACTGTTCCAACATTGGCAAGAGGTGTGATGCCTTTATACCATTGATATGCAACATTGCTGCCCGTTGCAAATACAGTAAAGGTAACATCGGTACCCTCACACTTATCGCGGCCTATGGGCTGTGTTGACAATATTGTTGTTGGGTTTACCGATAAGGTGACACCGGCACTGGTTAGGTTGCTTCCACAACCACCAGTAAGGGTGCACGTGTAAACACCCGCATCGGAAACATTGGCGTTGGTGATTTCAAGCACATTGGTATCAACCCCTTCAAAGTTTGTGGCCGTAATTGCCGCTCCATCCTTCTTCCATTGGTAACTCAGATTATATCCCGAAGCTTCAATGGTAATGGTAGTAGCCGCTCCTTCGCAAAGGATTGGATTAGCAATAACTGGCTGAACATCAATGCCGGTAGTTTCATTAATGGTAAGTACCGCCACGTTACTCGAAATATCGCTTCCAAGAGGACAATCGCCCGATACTACGCACCAGTAATTTCCTTCATGGGCTGCTTTACTTACACTAGGTAAAGTAAGTGTTGCACTATTTGCTAATGGTATTGGTCCAATTAAACTATTATGCCATTGGTAAATTAAGTTACTACCGGTGGCTGTTACATTAAATACCACATCGCTTCCCTCACAGGTCGTCCGGCTAATGGGTTGCAAAGTTATAGCCGTTAATGGGTTAACCACAAGGTTAAACAAGTAGCTGGGTTGGGTACTTCCACAATAACCGGTAACATCACAGGAGTAGGCGCCGGCATCGGAAAGCTGAGCCGTAGATATATTCAGGACGCTGGTTTGTGTGCCCGATATATTGCCTCCATCGCTAATGGCATCGCCATTTTTGGTCCATTGGTAAGCTAAATCATCACCTGTGGCCGCTATTGTAAAAGTAATGGAACTATTCTGACAGATAGTTTGCGTTGCATCAGCCGCTGGGGTTGTAATGGTAGTTAACCTTTTAATAGTTAGTACCGCCGGATTTGTGGTTATCGTACCACAAGTACCCGTAACTATACAACGGTATGTTCCCTCATGGGTTATTTTATCGAGGTTGGTAATGGTAAGACTTGGACTACTTGGTAAACCAAGGCTTACATTATCGAGAGTCCAGTCATACGTTAGGTTCCCTCCCTGAGCTGCCACCGTAAAAGTGACATCATCGCCTTCACATTTGGTACGGCCAATGGGATGCGTATTTATTACCGTTGTGGGATTAACTATTAGGGTACTTAAATTGCTTGTGATTGGGCTTCCGCAAGGAGACGACACAATACAGCTATAAATACCACCATTTGCTGCCTGGGCGTTGCTTATATCAATTCGGTTGGTAGTTTTTCCCAATACATTGGTCTCAGTAATAGGCGCACCATCTTTATACCACAAATAGGTTAAATCATCACCGATGGCTGTTATTTCAAGGCTAATGGAACCATTCTGGCAAACAGGAGGTGAAGCTGCTGGCTGTGCCGTAATTATTGGGTTCACGTTTACAACTAACTCAGCTATACTGCTTGTTCTATCAACAGGCAGTAATCCGCAAGTGCCTGATACAATAGCAAAATACTCATTTTCATCACCCGGCGTTAGCGGATTAATTGTATATTCCCTTAACGTCGATATTGAAGTTAATGGATCATCACTCCTATACCAGTTGTATGCAGTAACATTTCCGGTTGCATTAACCGAGAAAGTATGGCTATCGCCCTCACACTTGGTTACATCAATGGGGTTTTCAGTAATAGTGATGGATGGGTTAACAACTACCACTGCTGGTTGGCTTATTTCAGTTCCAACTATGCAGGTATAAGCACCCTGATCGGCTACGGTAACGGAACTAATGTTAAGCGATGAAGTTGTGGCCCCTGATATTCGGGCATCATTTACAAGGCTCGTATTACCGCGTTTCCATTGGTAGGTATAACCCGAGTTGGGTTCAACCGACAAAGCCAAGGTTTCCCCTTCGCATTTTGTAGCGTCCAATGGATGCTGTGTAATAACAGTAGTAGCGATAACTGACAAGTCGGCTGAGCTACTGAGCACATCGATGCAGGTGCCAACAATTAAACAAGAATAAGTTCCGACATCTGCTGGTGCTGCATTGGAAACCGTAAGGGTTGAAGTATTCGTACCAGAGTAGTTACCTACGTCATTTATGGGTGTACCATTATGTCTCCATTTGTAACTAACAATTTCACCAGTTGCAATAACTTTTAAGGTTGCCGTATTGCCTTCCAATACTGAGGTGGAAACAGGTTGTATTTGAATATCCACATTCTCCTGAACAGTTAAAGTAGCATACAAATCGCTTTCTGTACCACAGGTACCGGTAACCACACTTTGGTAAGTCCCGGCATTTGCCGTTGCGATACCGCTAACCGTAAGGGTACTGGTGTTGCTTCCATTTATTTGGCCCCCATCGGCAAGCAAGGTGCTGCCTTTATACCATTGGTAGGTTAAGTTTGTACCGCTTATAACCGTAATTATAAATTGGGCATCGGTTCCCTCACACTGGGTTAAGTTGCCCGAAATGGTTACATCGGTATCCAATCCATCGGTTATGGTTGCAATGTTGGTGGTTGTAACTCCACAGCCATTACTTACCTCAGCCCGGTAATCGCCAGCTGCATTTGCGTTGTATATCGAAGTGTTAGCACCGGGAATAGAAGCAAAACCTCCACCATTATCAAAAAACCACTGGTAAGTTAAATTGTTGCCTGTGGCAAATACGGTTAGGTTTACCGGTGTACCACAACGAGTAGTGCTAATTGGATGTTGCGTAATTACTATAGGAACCGACACATTTAATTGGGCTTGTGCGCTGGTTTGCGTATTGCAACCACTGTAAACCTCGCAACTATATTGCCCTGCATTGGCTAAAGCCACATTGGCAATAACCAATGTTTGGGCATCGGCTCCCGAAATGGAACCACCGTTTGATAAGGGTTGGCCGTCTTTTAACCATTGGTAACTTACTACGGTACCCGAAGTGGTTATGCTGAAATTCACCGTTTGTGCCTGACAGGCATCTACCGGAACAGGATCCACGTCAACAGTTACCTGCTCATAAACAGTAAGGTTAGCCATTGTAGTGGTAACAGTGCCGCAGAAGTTGGTTACCTCGCAGTAATATTGGCCGGCATCGGTTGGGTCAACGGCAAGTAATGTAAGTGTTGAAGATGTTTCACCTGCCAACGGACCAAAACCATCGAACCATTGATACAGTGGATTGGTTCCCGATGCCACCACAAAGAAACTGGCCGGTAAACCTTCACAAACAGCCCTGTCGCGGGGTTGCGTAGTAATGGTTATGGGTTGGTTAACGGTAAGCAAAGCATCAGGCTGCACATCGCCACAGGCGCCTGTTACAAAACATTTGTATATTCCAGCATCCGCAGTTACCAAATTATTGATATTCAAACTGGCGGTGGTGCTACCCGAGATCCTAACCCCATCGGTAAGTGCGTCGGCACCTAAGTACCATTGGTAATTTAGGTTGGTGCCGGTTATTGGAGTAACTGTAAAGTTAGTACTGGTTCCTACGCATTGTTCAACATCTGCCGAAATAGAAACATTCGTTGCCTCTCCTGCAGTAATTACTGCCATATCGCTGGTCCGGGTACCGCAAACATTGGTTAAATCGCAGTAGTAGCTTCCTGCCAATGCAGGTGCGAATACCGTATTGTAGGTAGGACTGTTTGTACCAACCGTAACAGGTCCGCCTCCATTATCAAAGTACCATTGATAGGTATTTACAGTGCCCGTTGACTGTACGTTAAGTGCCAAAGTACCTAAATCGCATACCACATCGCTTTGAGGGTGCTGGGTAATGGCAATGGGGTCGCGCACCGTTAACAGTGCCGGATTGCTTTGGGTATTCCCGCATGGGCTTATCACATCGCACCAGTAGCTACCGTTATCAGCCGTTACTGCATTGTTAATGGTAAGCGTTGGTAACGATACACCTGAAATTCTGGCATCATTACTTAGGGCTACCAAGCCCTTGTACCATTGGTAAGTAGCTCCCACAGGGGCTGTTATGTCAAATTCAAATGTAGTGTTACTATTGGCGCAAACCTCCTGGCTTACAGGATGCGAATTAATCACAATGTCATCCAGTACGGTAAGTTCCGCATCGCTGCTGTTAATAGGAACACATGAAGTGTTGGAAACTACGCATCGGTAAAGGCCGGCATCGCCGACAACAACAGAGGTAAGCTGTAGAGTTGAAGTAGCAGCTGTGGGATTCGCAATAATATTAATATCAACCCCATCCTTTTGCCATTGATAGATAAGGCTGGTTCCTTCGGCTTCTACGCTAAAGGTGGCATCGCTACCCACACAAGCGGTAGCTGCTATTGGATTCTTGCCGGTGGTAATGGTTGGGGGAGCCTGAACGTTAAGTTGAGCACCTGCTGTAGTTGCCGGTGTTCCGCAAGTTCCCATTACGATGCACGAATAACTGGCATCATCGGAAAGTTGAATATTGTTTATGGATAAAACATTACTTATGGAACCGGAAACCCGGCTGTCATCAATTAAATCAACGCCATCTTTGCTCCACTGATAGGTGAAACCGGCTTGCAATGCACCTACTGTAAAAGTTACATCCTCATCCACGCATTCATTTACAGTGGTTGGATCTGCAATAACTGAAGCTGCATCAACTCCCTCAGTAACCACCGCACTGTTGGTTTGCTTGGTGGCACAACCATTGGTAACTTCGCAATAGTAAGTACCATCATCGCCTACTGCAAAAGGATTAAAATCAAGAGTAGTACCTGTGGTTAATGCCACAGCAGGTGCTTTATACCATTGGTAAGTAAGCACTTCGCCTGTGGTAGTGCTGGCTGATGCATTCAGGTTAAAAATATCACCCAAACATTTTGTTTTATCTTGCGGATGGCTTAGTATGGTAATGGTATTGCTAACCACGGTAAGCTGGGCACTGTTGGTTACCAGTGAATTGCAGATATTGGTTATCTCACAGCTATAAGCATCCTCATCGGCTGTAGTAACATTGTTGATAATGTATGAGGCCGAAACAGCCCCCGAAATATCAACTCCCCCTTTGCGCCACTGATAGGTAACTCCGGGTTCACTGGCAGCCACGGTGAAAGTAGCTGTATTTCCCTCACAAACGGTTTGATCCGTTGGGTCGGTCAAGGTAAAGGGGTTAACCAGAGTCACGCTGGCCATATTGCTGCTAATGGTTCCACAATAGTTGGTAATGTCAACATAATAATCGCCTTCTTGAGCCGCATTAAAAGCATTCAGGGGTAGTATTGGACTGTTACTTGCTGGCACAGCAACAAAACCTCCACCATTATCAAAATACCACTCATAAGTTAAGTTTGTACCTGCCGATGTGGAAACCGAAAGGTTGGTATTGTCTGCTGCACAAACTGCTTTGGTTTGTGGATGTACCGATATAATGGGTGCCACATCAATGCTTAATACACTGACGGTGCTTGTAACCGGAATACCACAAGTACCGGTAACTATAGAGAAATAGCTGCCGGCATTGGCAACCGCAACATTAGTAAGGTTTAGGGTAGCATTGGTTGCCCCAGCCACTGGGTTTAATGCGTCATTTTTGTACCATTGGTAGGTTAAACCCACACCCGTAGCAACAACAGTGAACGACACATTATCGTTAACACATACATTCTGTGGGGTTACAGGCTGTGTGGTTATAGCTGTAACCGGATTAACCGTTAAAGTAACCTCAGCACTATAATAGGGACCACCACAGTCTGTAGTAGTAACCATACACCGGTAGGTTCCGGCTGTGCCTGTGGTATAGTTTAAATTAGTTTCACCAAGAATATCATTAAATACTCCAAACCCATCTTTAACTTGCCATTGGGTTGCCAATACATCGCCCGAAACGGCAACAAAGAACGTATGATTACTACCCGAGCAAACAGTCTGGCTCGCGGGTTGGGTAGTAAATACAACCGGTTGTTTCACATCAATGGTAGCCGAAGCACTGGTTACATCCCCGCAGGTACCCCTTACTATTACAAAGTAACTATCCGATTCTGTTGCGGTAACTCCGGTAAGAGTTAGGTTTGCCGTAGTGGCATTGCTATAAACCCCTCCATCGGAAACAAGTACCCCACCCTTGTACCATTCATAAGTAAGGTTATCGCCCTGAACACCAATATTCAGATTATAATCTTCACCCTCGCAAAGGCTTATGGTGGGTACCGGTAAATCGGTAGTAATAGCTGTTGTAGTAAGCAAGTTCAGGTTAACAGTAACTGTTGGAACCGTTGCACTGCATGAATTGGTAACTTCACAATAGTACGAACCAACATCGCCGGCAGCAACCCCGTTTATGGCCAAACTTGAACTGGTTTCGCCTGGTATAAGCACCGCCCCTGGACCATACCACTGATAGGTTAATGCAGTTCCGGTGGCAGCTACACTAAAGGCCACATTGCTTCCTAAACAGGTGTTTATATCGGTTGGCTGCGATGTTATTAAAATGGGGTCATTTACCGTAACAGTGGTAGATGCCGAGTAAGCATCGGGGCATACTCCACTGCGGACTACCGCCCTGAAATGGGTAGTAGCAATAAGTGCACCACTGGTATAGGGATTTGCTATGCTGGCTATATTTATCCAATCACCGGGGCCGGGAACCGCTACGGTTGAATATTGCCAACCTTGTATGGTACCTGTCTCTCCGGCAAGTGTAAGCGCGCCACTGGTAGCACCGGAACAAATGGTTGTACCACCCGAAACAAATCCCCCGACAGAGGTTGGGGAAATAGAAATGGTTTGGCTTCCGGTCATGGTATTTTCACAACTTGTTACATCGTCAGTACCTATTACCGTATAAATTCCCGGAGCGGTTTGATTAACAAAGGTTATCAGGTTTCCGGTACCCGGCAAAGTAAGCCCGGTGGTTAACCCATTTAAATAGAGTTCATAAGTAACTCCCAAATCGGTATCAAAAATATTGATGGGTAATCCGGGGTCTCCCGAACAATAAGTTCCGCCTCCTGTAACATTATAAGCCGTTGGTAACGGATCTACATTTATGGTATAAGTGGTGCTGGCCTCACAGCCATCTACGTCGGTACCGGTTACTGTATAAACAGTAGTGATAGTGGGCGAAATAGTAATGTTATCAACTAAAGCACCTGTGTTCCATACATAGCTGACAGCACCTATGGCCGTAAGGGTAACCGAAGTTCCACTGCACGAGTTTTGACTCCCGTTAATCAGCGTATTGATTCGGACATCGGGGGCCGGTTGTACGGTTATATTTAAAGTTACCCAGTTAGATTCTCCGCAAGCATTTACCCCACGGACACGGATGTAACCGTCAACACTGGGTACCGGAAAGTCAACCGATACGCTGGTGCCGGTTATTGCGCCGGGTATGGTAGCGGCTCCTGCTGCAATTTCCCATTCGTAAGTGGTTTCGTCGTTAAAATCAGTAGACAAAATAGAGTAAATTACGGCCGTGGTTCCTTCGCAAACCAAGGGATAGCCGGAAATTGAAGGGACTCCCACTACGGAAGGAATTAGATTCCGGGTAACCGTTATTGAACTGCTAACGCCGGTGGGGCAAACCAAATTAGCAATATCCGCTCCATTAACTGTTATATTTCCAGTAATAAAAGCTGGGTCGAAAGTCACATCAATGGTATTTCCTCCATCGGCAACCAAGGTTACATTAGCAGGGAGTACCCAATTATAAGATGCAGCATTACCAATGGCTGCCACGGTATAGGTATATGTTGTAGTGCCATCGGCACAAATTGCGATTGGCCCGGCAATAGGTCCTGCATCGTCAATGGCTGGTATTTCAGTAACGGTAATGGAATTCAGGAAATCAACCTCACAACCCGTGGTCGGGTGCACAGCGGTAACAGTATAAACACCGTTGGTATAGGTTCCCGGAAAGGTAAATGCTCCATCGGCACCGCTATTGGTAGTTTGCACCGTGGTAGTGCCATTACGAATTAAACGGTATGTAAATGTATTCTGCGAGTTGGTAACTCCCAGTTGCACCCCAACGCCACCTTCACAATAATCCGATCCTCCTGGATCGATTACGGAATATTGCAATGGAATATCGAGTACATCAATATTTTTACTGATTGTATTGATGCAAGAGGTTGCTATATTGGTATATGTATAAGTTATGGTATGAATACCTACTGTAACGGTTGCCACATCAGGATCGAAGGTTGCCGTTCCGTCACCATTATCGGTTAGACCCGGAATAACGGTAAAAACACCATTTGCATCGGTAGGGCTTCCTGTTAAGGTAATAGGCACCGCATTTTTACAAATTTCCCCCGAAGCCGGAATACCATTAAAATCGACCGTGGGTAATGGGTTGATGGCGAAAGGTTCAGTAATGGTACCGGTAACCATTT
>Ga0209212_1003981_pt1 | contig 18784 bp, 18 predicted proteins | sample RifGroC2_FD_183996 | JGI IMG/M metagenome (GOLD analysis project Ga0209212, IMG submission 183996) | Groundwater microbial communities from Rifle, Colorado, USA - Groundwater C2 (SPAdes) (version 2) | ecosystem: Environmental > Aquatic > Deep subsurface > Groundwater | place: Rifle, Colorado...
GATGCCGTTGTCTTGCCGTTTGCGGACCTGTGAACGCAACTTCGAGGGTGGGGAAGGTTTGACGGGGAGAGTCGGAACAGACTGCAAACCCCGTGCAAACAACACCATCTTGAGGGGGTGGTGGGGAGACCCGTGCGGGTTCAAATCCCGCCTTCGGCACCATCTTGGAAACAAAGGGGATTCCGGCTGAAACCGGGGTCCCCTTTCTCGTCTGAAAAAGCCGCATATGGAAGTTTTATGGAAGTTTGGAATGAATGCGGTTCGGTCCTGCCCTCGGAGATTGCCCGCGACTGCTTAACTCGTCATTCAACGTCAATCACTAGAAGCTCCAATTAACCTCGCATGCGAGATATTCGCCGATGACAATTCGAACGGCGACTTCCCCATCAAGGGACGTAAGGTAACGATATCTTCCCGGCTGCGCGGTGATCCACGCGGATGCTCCCGTTTCTACGTTTACCAACCGTTGCATGGCTCGGCTTCCGACCTCCGGCCAAACGGCGAGCGAACCCGATTGGCTAAATGGCGCTTCGAAATTCTCTCGGACACCTGGAGCCATAGACGGAAATGGCAGGAACGAGAGATTTGAGGGATCGTCGAGTTGCGGTTCATTCAATTCGAAAGCCGCATGCCCCCGCGCTAATTTTAGGACCACGTTCTGGACCCTTTTTGTCTCGACTATGAGGGATGTCCCCGCAGGTGTTTCTTGGCGGGCGTTACGTAACCTCGCAGCCAATGCCGGCTTTTTTCGAATAATTCGCTTTATCTTCTCGCGCTCGACTCGATCAGGTTCCCCTGATCCGGACAAGACACATTCGACAAGACAGGCCACATATTCCTCGTCCTTCGAGAAACTCTGGTTGCATGCCTTGCAGGCTGGAACGACCGGTAGGTTGGTCGGATACGGATCATCCAGAAACACTTTGGAAGGAACGTGGTCACGTGTTTCGGTGGGGCCGCCACAATATGCACAGAACATGGTCTGTTTAATGTCACCGTAATTTCTAATTTGGTCCATGACCGTGGCCTTTCGTCGGGGCCGGTTGCTACCTATCCATTTGAGGGGGCGGCATAGGGGAGCTCGCATGGTCCTTGGGCTCTGTTGTCCTCTTGACGCTGAAGGGATATAAGGCTTCTACTCTCAACCAAACTTCGGATTTCTTCCCTACCATTGCCCTCCATCGTCGAGCGGTGGTAGACTTTGCTCTATGTCCCCTCATCGCTACGGTCGACAGTTCAATATCAAAAACATTTTTTATCAGCACTCTCTGCAATCTGTGCAATAGGAATTATTTGATACATATGCGGGTGTGACATTATTTATCGAGGATTGTACCATTACAAACTAGACTAAGGGGTATGAAATGCCATCTACTCCACAAGAAGTACCTCGTAAAGATCTGGCAAATGCAGAACCAACTAAAGATTTTTTCATAAATATGATTACGCGAGATATATCTTTGGAGGACTGCATTCTCGATTTGTTGGATAACTGTATAGATGGAGCAAAGAAGCATATCTATAGAAAAAAGGAAACAAGAGCGCCAGGAGAGTTCTATCGTGGATATTGGGCTAAAATACATATAGATAAAGATAAATTTTCTATAGAAGATAACTGTGGTGGTATTTCTGTGGCAGACGCAAAAGATTATGCTTTCCATTTCGGCAAATCGGAAGATAGATTAAAACCTGGTTACCAAATAGGTGTCTACGGAATCGGCATGAAAAGAGCCATGTTTAAACTTGGAAATAACATTCAGATCAATTCATCGACTGAGGCAGAATCTTTTAAAGTCGATATCGATGTCCAAAAATGGAAAAATAAAAAGGATTGGAATTTTGATATGTCAGTTTATCGAAAACGCGTTTTTGATGTTGGCACGAAGATTTTAATATCTGATCTTAATAAAGGGGCCAAGGATGAATTTTCGGTTTCGGTATTTAGAAATCATTTAATTAGGACGATCGCGAGAGATTACTCATTTTTAATTTTGAAAGGTTTCAATGTTGAAATAAATAATCACGTTGTTACTCCGTACGAATTCCTCTTGAAAGAGAGCGCTAAGATAAAACCAGCCCGGTACTCTTTCACTGAAGACGGTGTTAGGGTTGAGTTGGCAGCCGGATTGGCCGATGTTAAATTTAACGGAGGACATAAAGAAGATACAGCCGCTGTCGAATATTTCGGGTGGTATGTCATGTGTAATGAAAGAGTTGTAATAGCCAGCGACAAGACTCAAAAAACGGTTTGGGGTGTGGATGGCGGTCCCGTGTGGCACAATCAATACTATGGGTTTCTAGGAATCGTTCATTTTAAATCCTCAGATCCGTCGAAATTGCCTTGGACTACTACGAAGAGAGATATTGAGCAAACTCACCCTCTGTATAGGCAAGCAGTTACCAGACATATGATAGGCTTAACAAAGATATTTACAAAATATACTACTGAAAGAAAAAAGGAGATGGAGAAGGCGAAACAAATTGAAAAGGACGCCACTCCGGTAAAAATACATGATTTAAAGCAAAGAGATTCTATCTCACTCCCAAGTTTCTTGAAAGGAGTCAGTAAAAAGGATGAAATAAAAATATCATATGAAAAACCAAGGGAGGAAGTAGGCAGGGTAGCTGAAGCACTTGGAAATGTGAGTATGAGGCCAAAAAAAATAGGCATCCTAACATTCGATTATTATTATAAAAGGGAAGTAGAGTAGCCTATATATGAATAACTCAATGATTCCGTTAAAACAAAAGCCCTCTTTTGAGGAGTTCAACTACGCCCTGCGCCCCAATAAGAATGTTGAACGCAAGATGGTAATGGACTGTCTCCTGTCGTTAAAGGATAAATTTGGTTTGCATACCTATAGATATATCGGGTTTGGATCGATGTGGTTTTGTGATTTTATATTGGCGCATAAAATGTTAGGCATAAACGAACTGATATCTATTGAGATAAAAGAACATGCCGAAAGGGCTTTATTTAACAGGCCATACAAATGCATTAAGGTAATGGGAGGAATGTCGTCCGATGTGCTGGAGAAAATAGGTGTTGACAAGCGCAAGTCTATTGTCTGGTTGGACTACGACAGTAAATTGGGGGGTCCAGTACTGAAAGATCTGCAATTCTTATGTAGGAATGCAAAAGGTGGAACCTTTTTGATTGCCACAGTAAATGCTCATGTAAAGCAATTGGATAATGTTAGCGACATCGACGGGAATCAATTGTATAGATTAGAAGCACTGGAGTATATTGTAGGAGATCCGGATCTATTGCCAACCGGAATCACGTCAAACGACCTTACAATAGAAGAGTTTCCATCGATAGTATCAAAAATACTTTTTGAGCGTATTAATTCATCTATAGTTAAGTCGGGAAGGTCAGAGAGATTTCTCCCGATTTTTAATATATCCTATGCAGATAGCACTCCAATGGTAACTGTGGGAGGAATTATCGGAAATGGCGACTCTGAAGAAAAAATAGACTATGTCGAACTTTCGAGCAAATTTTATATTGTTAAGAAAGAGGATCAGGTCGTGATATCGGTTCCTCCTTTAACGCAAAAGGAAAAATTGACAATAGATCAATTGTTCCCCTCTCCTACCGTCCCGACAGAGGGCGAAATGAAAAGTTTGATGGGGTTTTCGTTACGAAAGGAAATATTACAAGCTTACCGCTTGTTATATTTGCATTACCCGACCTTTGGAGAAGTTCAGCCGTAGACTAATTGTTTTGAGTTCTTAACCGCATAAAGTTTGCAGGCGATAGAGCGCAATATACTATTAGATAAATAAGGCGAGACGCTGTTCCCTATCATCCTGAAACTATGCCATATCGTTGGATGAAACTGGAACCAATCCGGGAATCCCTGCAACCGTGCGGCTTCCCGGACTGAAATAACACGATTCTCTTCTGGATGAATGGGGCGGATCGCCTGATAGCTGCCGCGTTCTTTTCCTGTTCCGGCCCGGAGCGTCGGACATTGACGGCTCCAGTCCAACCTCGGGCACTTTGATGTCTCGTCTTTCATGCCTGGAGCAACGGAAATAAACCGCTTCAGTACCTCATGGGTATGACGAGTCGGCTGGAATCCCGATACAAGATTCATCCTACAGTTCTCCCGAATATGCTTGGAGCCGAGATTCGGCGGCGGGGCTTCTCTCGCCCTTCGGGCGTATGCTCCTTTTACTCCAAGAGACGGATCGCGTCCGTATTTCGCCCAATATTGACCGTCGCAATCTCTTGCCGCCTTCGACGGAGACGGAAGATCGGCTATCGCCTCTTCAACGGTCACATGTCCCGAGACTTTGAAAACAGTTAGGTCCGATTCCGCAATCGGATCGACGCGGTCCGGAAGGTAGCCAACAAAAATTGCCCTTTTACGCTTCGTCGCTGCCCCGAAATCGGAGGTATCGAAGATCAGCGGTCCAAGAATATTGTACCGACCATTGAGTTCCTCGAGACCTTGGTCCAAGATGAATCGAAAATCGGGAGCGAGAATTCCCAGAACATTCTCCATAACAAAAAACGCGGGTTCGGCGCAGGCGACGAAGCGGAAGAATCGGCCAATCAGTGCATTTCGCTCGTCGCTCGGATTCATTTTGCCAATGTAACTGAATCCTTGGCACGGAGGTCCGCCGACCACCCCGTCCACTTCCCCCGGCTCTATTCCGACAGAATTCAATATCTCGCGCGGATCGCGTCGCGATAGGTCGGTGAGCAAAAGGGTGGAATGGGGAAAGTTCTCTTTGAAACTAAAGGAGAGATTTTTGTCGATATCGATCGCCAATTCGGTCGAAAAGCCGGCGAGATGGGCACCGAGACTGAAACCGCCGACCCCCGAGAAAAGGTCGATAATATTGGCTTTTCCCTTTTTCAGGATGCGGTCCTCCCAGTTGTTCTCTCCATCCTCGGAACGAACATAACATAGCCATCTTCGTATGTCGATCGGAATTTGCCGTTCAGGTCCTTTCAGTCAAATTCCATCGGCAAAATATCTCTCGATTCGCTTCCGCAATCGCTCGATGTCCCGAAGTTGGCACTGCCAGATCACGAGAACATTCCATTCGAGGTTGTGCAACGATCTAACTGCCGAAGAATCCCTTTGCCTATTTCGTTCAATCTTCTCATTCCAATAGCTCACATTACTCTTCGGTCGCCCGCTCTTCGAACACCCTAGGTGCCCGTGCCAGAAACAACCGTGTATGAAGATCACTTTTCGGTATCGCGGCAAAACAATATCTGGTCGTCCGGGAAGGTTGGACACGTGGAGACGGTATCTGTATCCCATCCCGTGGAGCAGCTTCCGGACAGTTTTCTCGGGTCCGGTATCGCGGCTTCCCACGCTCGCCATTATTCGACTTCGCTGTTCTGGAGTGCGTGTATCTGCCACGTTTAATCCCTTTCGACCCCCAACCGAATTTTAGCATGCGATGCAACCTCGAGTTGAGGCGGTAGCCTGCGCTGCCCATCTGCCAAACGTGCTCATCCGGATTTGGGCTCCCTACCCATAACATCTTTCGTCAATTCGCGTGGGTCTACGCTGGCAGTGTCTTCATCCACCGCGGAGGGGGCGGGACCGGAATCCTATTGAGCTTCTCCATCTGTTCCTGTATGTGCGGTTTGGCGACGTCCACGTAGATCATCGTCGTTTTGATGTCCTTGTGCCCCATCGCCTTCTGGATGGCGAACGGGTTGGCGCCCGCCATAGCCATCTGCGATCCGAAGGTGTGGCGGAGCCCGTGGACCGGAATCCGCGGGATCCGCGCCCGGTCGCAGGCGTCATTCAGCCCCACCCGGATATCGACCAAATTGCCTTTCCTGCCCGGATGGACGAGGGCCGACTTCGGCTTCCTTCTCTCGTTTCGTGTCCATAATTCCCGAAGGGCCTGCATCGACCCATCCGTAAGGGGGATCGTCCTATCCTCGTTCCCCTTTGGGATCCAGCCGTCCTTCCCCCTGATGTGCAGCAGGCTGTTGTCAAAATCGATGTCCTCCCACTCAAGGTGGGCAAGCTCCCCCTTGCGCATCCCCGTGAAGGCCAGCAGCTGGATCGCCCACCGGGTGCGGGGTGTGGCCGCTTCAAGGACCTTCCATATCCCCTCCGCGGAGAGATACCGGGGGTTCTTCTTGGGGGAAATAACGCGGCGGATTCTCGGGAGATCCTCGAGGTACCCGCAATCGACGGAGTACCGGAGGATGCAGGAGAGAGCCTTCAGCTCCGTGTTCATCGTCGCCGGTGCGATCCCGTCCTTGGTCCTTTTCTGTTTGTAAGCTTCCACGACTTCGAAGGATACCTCGCGGGCCGTGCAGTCGAGGAAGGGCTTCAGGTGCGCCCTGATCGTGCACATCCTCTCCGCGCGGGTTCTGGGGGCGAGGTTGACCTCCGCCCATCGGCCGTACCGGTCGCAGAGATCATGGAAATGGATATCGCGGGGAAGCTCGCCGTTAGTCTTTCGCAGTCGCCCCTCGAACTCCTCGAGGCAGACTTCCGCCTCCGCCTTCGTGTCCCACGATCCTTTGCGGACCCGCTGCCCGAAGGCGAAGATGTAGAAATACCACCTTCGCCTTCCCTTGGCATCAAGGATGTAATAGGTCTTACCGCGCCCTCGTCCCACGCAAGGCTCCCCGTAGAAGCACCCTGTTCACGATGTCCCGGACCGCAGGCGCCGGCTTCTTCCTTCCCTCATGGATCATGCGGTCCAGGTCCTCCTTGAGCCACCGGATCCTACCCCCGATCCTCACGGGGGGGCAGATCACCTTCAACTTCTGGTAGCACCACTGCCTCGACATACAGAGATATGTCGCCGTCTCCTCCACGGTGAGCAGGGGGGACGGTATTCCCGCAGGCTCGACCATCTCACCTCCAATATGCCGTGTTTTCGAATGCACGCGAGCGCCCTATTTTCGGGGGTTGTCAGGGGCCGCTCGCGGCGCGGTTGAAAGCGGACTGCACATGAATATGTTGGAATTTTCAGGTTTGATCATCCGGTTCCCCTCGGCATGGCCATGCCACAAGTTGGGCACTTTTCGATTTTCCTATGCTCGATCCACGCCACCAGCGCCACCAGTGAAACGAATATCGTTCCACCTCGACGGTGTGCCGGAAAATCCGGATATCGGTGAAGGTAGCGCTTGACAGTGCTGACGCTGACCTTGAGATGTCCTGCCACCGCCTTCTTGCCGACCAACCACTCACTCAACGGTATAACCTCCCTCGCGCACTTCTTTCCGAAAGCGCCGATAATCTGATGAGCATTTCCCTTGGAACTCCTTCGGGATCGATTCCCATCGCATGCCCGATAGGCACGCCCTCAAGAAACCCGACCGATCGCAACGCTCTGCGAGCAGCGCGATATCGACGCAGTACTCCAGGCGCTCGTTGGAGAAGTCGCATTTGATCGGAGCGGGAGGCTCCTTGCGGTACTTGATGGTCGACGGAGCCTGAACCAACGTTCGTAACTCAGCTGCCCGCATGAAATGTCCCCTGGGAGATCGCGGCATCTACACTTCCTCCCAAATATGATTGATAGTTTCCAACTGCATCACAGTGTCGCCTCCTCGCCCCAGTCGTAGGCCATGATGAGCGGTTCGTCCTCGGCCCAAAATGATGTTTCGATGGAATCGTCGGGTCGAAATTGCGCGGTCGCCGTGCTTTTGACCTGCAGTCCATCCTTCGGACTCTCTTTATTCCTTCTCTTCGAAGTCTCTGAGTGCATGGCAAGATCTATAGATGCGGACGTTCGTGTCCGTTGAGAATTCGCGTCGAGTGCTGTTTTCAGCGGACGTTCATGTCCGTTATTGAGTAATTCGGCACCCGAGTAACGGACGTTTGTGTCCGTTGGTAACGGACGTTTATATCCGTTATTTTTTTCTATATGCCTTTGCTCACGCTGTTTTTTCTTGAATTCTTCGGAACTGAAGCCAGCATGGTCGTTATCGGGGAAGGGGATCTCGTGCCACTCGGTGGTCCCGTACTTCATCCACCGGGTGCTTATCGCGAACTTGGTATACTCGCCCTTGACACCGCGTCCATGACGGTGGATGTCGATGAAGCCGAGCCGGAAGAGTTCCTTGATCACGCGGGAAAACCGCCTGGCGTTTAGTCCTCGCCAACCCGCCGCCTGGTAGGTAAAGCTGATCTCCCCGTTGTTCATAATTTTTTCCACTCTGCCAACATACGAGCTTGCGCCCCTCTTCTTCTCCTGCTTTTCATATATCGCCTGTTGCCAAAACCAGACGAGCCCCCGCACGGACGCAGCAGAATTCAGCGCCGCGAAAGCCGGGCCATCCACGAGCCTGTTCGGCAGTCCGGTGAACCCACCCCATGATTGCTGACGGAACTGGAGCCACTTGGCCTTCTTCGCATCTGCGTTCATCGCCCTCCCCAAGCGGTCAGAATTGCCCAAAGGACGACGATCTCGACCCCAAGGAGGGAGGGTATTTCATGCAGTTGTTCCCTTTCCCCGGTCCTGCAATCCGCGAAGGAACGCTTCCACGTCGGAAGCCCGGAATCGGATTAATCGGGTGGAAACGCGGATTTTCGGAAGGATGCCTTTTCGAGCAAGGGTGTAAACGGTTGCTCGGGATATCCCAAGGCGGTTTTCTATGTCCTCGGCGGAGTAAAGGGTGTCATCGGGGGAATTTGTAACCATGCCGTGTACCTCCTTGCGTTGCTACTCGTCGCAACAAAGAAGATAACGCGGCTTTATTGTTGTGTATCGACCGAAAAGAGATCTAAAAAGCTAGGTTTGGCGCACCATAGGAACCGCTTTAGGGGAAGAAGTTGGTAAAAACCAATATTTGGCGCACCAATGTGGACTCTATACTTTTACGTTCCTCGCTCTCCATATGAATACATGATTTTTCACCGTATCGCGGCTTATCCCTCTACGCGCCACTGTATCGATCAATTTAGAAAATACATAAACAGCTGCCTCTTGAGACGGTTCTTCTATGAAACTTTTCTTCAGTAGTGTTCGTAGGGCATCCCCCTTGTATTTTTCATAAAATCTTTCGCACAACTTTCCAATAAAACTATTTACTCGATTCGCTGTTAATTGCCCACCTCTTCGCTTCTTGTTTTTCGTCAACGCATCATCGACAGCGTTGTAATATTCGTCTATGAACCACTGGGGGAGACCGCAATAATTCAAATACTTTGCTGCCTTATCTATATCGATGTCCTTTTTGACCTTAAAGTTGATATATGCCATTTCCGGATCTTCTACGAGTCCTCCGGGGCTATGGTCTGAACAATTCAATGATGTTTTTATGAAGTCAGGCGTAGGTCTCCACGGATCGAGCGTTCGTTTCCATATAGCCTTGAAATCTTCCCGAAAATCTTCGGTTAGCCGTTCATAGTCTTTTGTTGTCAGGTTCTTCTTGTATCCTGGGGCAGGAGGAAAATAAACAGCCTGTGTCGCCTTTGCATTGGCGCCCGCCGCAGCGGAGACCCCTGTTACGACTACGCTCCCATCTTGGCTTTTCTTTGGAGGTTCCATACCCACGATCCCCGCCTCCTCTCGCGGTCTTCTTAGTGGATCCGGGGAAACAGGGTGAGGAAACCCAACTTGTCGGCCCGTCGGGCTACACCCCCCGGAAATTCGGCCAATCGAAAATCCCGCCGTTGCCAGAATTCTACTAGATGAGGTTGGAATCTGCGACACGGAAGCATCTCGGTGCACTAAGATAATACCGATCGTTTCAATGCGTACTACCCGTCGTGCGTTCCCCCCGAGAAGGTATTATATTCTCTGTGGACTGAAAAATTGTCGGAAGCAAAAGGCCCCGGGGTATCCTCTCGGGGTTTTTCATTTGGAGCGGACCTCAACCGGATTTTCCTGTGAACCCACCCGGGAGTACAATCTTCGTGTCTCAGGAGGCGCTGGATGCCTGGGTGGAGCATCGGGCGGTGAAAAATGTCCGACCTGCGGAATTACTATCCCCGCCTGATACCTTGCTATATTTCCAACCGCAGAATAATTTGATGGGAACAAGCGGTTCCGTTATACTTCCCTGCATACTTCTCTGAGCGTCGGCTCAATGATCTTTAACGCGGTTCGACTATGGGGGTTCGATGTTCCCTGAAATACCGCGATACGAAAATCCCGCCCACGACATCCTGCTATCACGAAAACTTCCGGGACACAGGTCTTCTCGTTGTCCCCCTCCTCGTATATCGCGGTTCTTTTATCGACGTATTGATGTGCCCGGCATCACGATAGGCAGCAGAATAGCAGCCTAATACGCATTAGACGCACAATTCAGAGGGGGAGAAAATGGATTATGAATTATTTGAACGAGATTTCATTATCCGAACTATAGATATTATTAATAAATATGAGAAATATGTTCCATCAGCAGAGCAAAATGAAGTTACATTGTTAATAAACTGCCTACTTGGACTTCTTATTCTACCAAAGGAAAGATGTTTTGTTAAAATTCCAACAAATAAAATAAGTGAATTAATTGATTGGGGATTAACTTCAGAAAATATAATTAATTGGGGAAAAAGACCTAATAATATGGATCCAAACCACTATGAAACGCTATTGGAAGTTGTGCATAAAATGAGGAATAGTATAGCGCATATTCGTATAGTGCCACATGCTGAAGATAATGAAATAAAATCACTTGAGTTTTCCGATAAAAGTGGGTTTAAAGCGATTGTTCCTGTGGCTTGCTTACATAAATTTGTAACGAAACTTTCAGAATCAATTGATTTAAAAATTGGCGTCTAACCACAGGCTGGAGCTGACGGCTGCCCTGCGGGAGATCCTGAGGCCCCGCAGCTCAGCCTGATCGTTAGACGCGATCGAATGGGAGGGAATATTGAAGATTGTTGAAAAAGTAATTGAACTTAGAAAATCAAGCAAATTTATTTCAAAATATCCAAACGGCATGTTTAATAGAAGAATGCACACCCCGAGTCGTCTGTTGAAATTAATAGAAGAGTCTATAATTAATGAAAGCGCCAAAAAAGAATTTAGGCGATTGTATGTAGTGTGTCTTTGTGCAGCATTTGAATCACATTGGAGAGAATATTATAAACATACAATTAATAGTATAGATCAAAAATTGCTTAATTTTGAAAACCACAGAAAGGAAATGTTTTCGTATTCTGATTTGTCAAATATTATTGGGAAAAAATTATCCTTGGGTGAATTATTGTCATGTTCTTATGTGTTTAATGGTCCAATGTCTGTTAATAAAGCATTTTCTGATTTATTACAAAAAGATTTATTTAAAGAATTCAGAGAAACAAAATTTAGAATGTCCGAAGTGCCAAGTAAGGACAACAATAAAAGGCCATTGGCGAATGCCGTATTCGAAGGAAGATCCGTACTGAAACACATTAAAACTATTGAGAAATGTTTTATTGTTCGCCATGAAACAGTCCATAACACCGGCGTTCGTTATAATTTAACAAAATATGAATTATTGAAAATAAGCAGTTCTATGTTTACATTTAATTCTGTATTTACATTGTTTATAGATAATAAATTAAAAATATAAGATTATGATTGCGTCTAACCACAGGCTGAAGCTGACGGCTCACTTGGCGAAGATCCTGAGTGCTTGCAGCTTAGCCTGGGCGTTAGCCAGACAATAGACAAATAAATTATGACAGAACCAAGGATTCCAAATCCGGTGGCGATGGTAGTGGGTGACGTCCTTGGAGCCCATTATTATAGTCATAGATTATTAAACAACTTATTTATTGAAAAAGGCGCACCTGGTGATCCGCCTATTGGCAACTGTGCGGAGAAATGTCAGCAGTGGTTGAAACGTGCTAGCGAGGATGAAAACGTAGATGCACTTGGAGTATTGGGAGCTGTGCTGGAAGAGTTTATGGAGGTTGATAGATCATTACAATATATGAATATGGATGCATTAGAAAAAGCGCGAGATCGAGTTAAAAATATTCTGGCTAGATACGGCCTTAGCTATCATCTTGGCGGAAATATTATCGGGGCAAAATCTGGAGCACCATCGCGATCTCTTGAAATGATCTTGCGTGCAAGGGATTTAACAGCATTAGAAGTCGAATTTAATCGGGCACTAAATAACGTTGAGACAGATCCACCGGCATGCATTACGGCGGCATGCGCGACCATAGAAGCACTATGCAAAGTATATATCGAGGACCAACATCTTCAACTTCCTTCTGAACAGTCAATAAAACCATTGTGGAAGGTTGTTCAAAGGCATATTGGCCTTGAACCATCACATGTAGAAGATGATGACATAAAACGAGTTCTGTCTGGTTTAACGTCAATAGTGGATGGTATCGGTGCTTTAAGGACACATGCAGGGTCTGCACATGGACGCGGAAGGCGATCGTACAAACTTACAGCAATACACGCACGGCTAGCAATTAATTCTGCTCATACTATTGCTGTATTTGTGCTTGAAACATGGGGTACAAGAGGGAGTGCTGGCTAACCACAGTCCGGAGCTGACGGCTGCCCTGCGGGAGATAATGAGGTCAACAGTTTAAGATAAGCGTCTCACTGGTGGAAAAACATAGCGTACCCACATAGGTGAATTTTGAAACAATTCATACATGAATTTTTACCTGCAATTAATTATGCGGTAGCTAAGCATTTCAAGCGCATATTTGGCATAGATTTAAATAGCATATTATATAGTTATTATGTGCTTTACATATTGATTATTGTTGTATCAGCCATCATTGTATACGAAGTGTATTGTAGGTATTATCGATCTGATGATAATTCAAATACATTAATAGCAATTGTAGGCACAGGCATTGATGATGACGAAGATGTTAACGTAAATAAAGGAGATCCAATGTCACTCCCTTCCTATAAAGGAGAAAAGTCAGGTCCATGCCCAGTTTGTGGACACCCGATTGTAATCGCGCGCCAGTCACGAAAAACCGGTGAGCTTTACTTTGGTTGTGCGGCCCCTAAATATGGACAAACAAGGGGATGTAATTTTAAAGGCTGTCGAAGCCACTGAACAGTCCGCTGATCCATTTTGGCCCCTTCCTGATCCCCCCATGCATGGTGTAATTTTAATTTACGCTGGTTAAACTGTCGGGAGACGCTCTCCCACGACGGCCGGGTATCTTACCACGGGGATCCGGCCTTTTTCTTTGGAGCGCATGTGGACATTCAGATCCAAGTCAAAGGCGTTGACGAACTAGTAAGAAATCTGCGGGATCTGGGCGTCAACCGCATCCCGAACTATGTTGCACGCTCCCTCACCATGCTTGCAGAGTGCGTGCAGGACTCGATGGAAGCAGAAACGCGGGAGCATCTGACAGTTCGTGGAACATGGCTTCGAAAGGGAACACGATACGGCATCAACCGCATCGCGGCGACCAAGGGCAATCTGACTGCGACGGTGTGGACACAGGCGGGATGGCTGATAGCGGAAGAGCAGGACGACGTAAGGCGGCCCGTCGGCGGCAGGCAACTGGCCGTGCCTCTTGCCTCCATCCGCCCAGGGAGGCTCAACCCTGAAGTCCTGTCCGTGGCCAAGAAACCCCGCAACTTTCCCAGGGCGTTCCTGATGCAGACCAAATCAGGGCCGATGATCATGCAGCGCCAAGGGAAGGGGCCCATCAGCAGCCTTGTCCCGCTCTATGCGCTCAAGCGCCAGGTGCCCATCCCGCGTCGCGTGCACCTGATACAGGCGGCAAGCAAGACGATCAACGAGATGTACCAACCTGTCATGACCGAGATGATCCAGTCAGCGATTCAGGAGGGGAAGGCATAGGTCTCGGGTCCTTCCGGGGGCATTCCATCGCGGGTACCTCGCGACCCCGGTCGTTGTTTACAGACTCCCCAAAAATATTGACTTCGTTTCGCAAAGGATGGCCGATGAAGGTCGAACTGATCGACATCACGCGGGTGATCCCGTATGCCCGCAATCCCAGGAGGAACGAGACCGCAGTGGCCAAGGTTGCCGCCTCGATCAAGGAATTCGGGTGGCGGCAACCCATCGTCGTTGACGGAGAAATGGTGATCCTCGCCGGGCACACCCGATACCTCGCCGCGCAACGGCTCGGAATGGAGAAGGTCCCGGTCCATGTGGCGAAGGGCCTTTCCCCCCAGCAGGCGCGTGCGTACCGGATCATGGATAACCGGTCCCGCGACGCCTCGGAGTGGGACCTCGTTCTCCTGCCGCTGGAGCTTTCGGAACTCAAGGCGGCTGGCGTGGATTCCGAAACCGCGGGATTCTCCGACGAGGAGCTCGGGGCGATGCTGGCTCCCGCCGCGCAGGAGATTCCGGACGGGAACCGGGAGATCGACGAGGACGCGTTCGCCGAAACGAAGTCCGAGTGCCCCCAATGCGGGTTCAAGTGGTGAGAACGGCCCCCACGGTGGTCTCCATGTTCGCCGGATGCGGAGGATCGTCGCTCGGCTACCGGATGGCCGGGTATCGTGAACTCCTCGCCGTCGAATGGGATCCCGTGGCCACCGCCGCGTTCCGGGCGAATTTCCCGGGCGTACCCGTCCACGAGGGGGACATCGCGGAGTTGTCGGGCGGAGAGTGCCTGCGCCTGGCGGGGATCGCCCCCGGAGAGCTGGATGTGCTGGACGGCTCTCCTCCCTGCCAGGGATTCAGCACGGCGGGCAAGCGCAGGCTCAAGGACCCCCGCAACACGCTCTTCCGGGAGTTCGCTAGGCTCCTCGGCGAGCTTAAGCCGAAGGCCTTCGTGATGGAGAACGTCAGCGGTCTGGTCAAGGGGTACATGAAGCAGGTCTACCTCGAAGCAGTCAAGTCGCTCCGCGAGTGCGGGTACAGGGCGAAGGGCGAGGTGATGAACGCCGCGCACTTCGGCGTCCCTCAGCGCCGCGAGCGGGTGATCGTCGTCGGAGTGCGCGAGGATCTGGGAATGGATCCATCCCACCCGAAGCCTTGCTTGAAGGGGAAGACGTTCCGGGAGGCCTGCATCGACCTTCGCGGCAACTCCCCGGACGACCGGATGCTCCCGGGGTGGCTGAGGGAATTAGGGAAGACCCAGCCCAACCAATGGACCACGGAGCTAGAGGGATACAAGAGGGTGAAGGGCACGGTGAACGGGGCGATTTCGACGCGGTGGGCGGGTTGGAACCGCGTGTGCGGGACCATCACCCGCTCGGAGATCGCCTGGTGCGGGATCATCCACCCGGACCGGGAGCGGTATCTATCCCTGGCCGAGGCGAAGCGGCTCACGGGATTCCCCGACGATTTCAAGCTTCCGGTCCGCAAGCTAGGGATCGGGCTGGTCGGCAACTCCGTTCCCCCGCCTCTGATGAGGGCGATCGCCCTCCACGTGCGGGAGGAAATCCTTTCCGTCCCGGGTCGGACGGTATGAGGAGGGAGGAGCGATGGCAGGGGCCACCTATCCCGTAACCGTCATCGCGAAGCTGCTCGACCTGACCGACCGCCGTGTCCAGCAACTCACAAGCGAGGGAGTGATCCCCAAGACCGAGCGGGGCCGGTACGAGCTCGTCCCGGCGGTGCGGGGGTACATCCGGTATTTGCGCGACCGCTCGATCGGCAAAGACGGCGCGATCATCCCGGATATCGCCTCGGAGCGGGCCAGGCTGACCCGTGAGCAGGCGGACAGGATGGCGATGGAGAACGCCAAGGCCCGAGGCGAGCTGATCCCGACCCCGCTTGTGCAGAAATCCATCGAGCGTGCGTTTTCCGCGTTCGGCGCCCGCATCGATGCCGTACCGCGGAAAGCCGTCCCGCGGCTGAAAGGCTGCTCGGGCGACGCCGCACGCGAAAAGGTCCTGCGCGAACTGATAAGGGAGGCCCTCCACGAACTCTCCGCCTTTGATTTCTCCGGAATCATTCGGAGTGATGGAGAGGGTTCTCCGCTCGGCGGCAACGGTGCTGCGGCCTCCGCCGGACCTGACGATCAGCCAGTGGGCGGACCAGTACCGCGTCCTGTCCGCCGAAGCCAGCGCGGAGCCGGGCAAGTGGAGCACGTCGCGGGCTGAATACCTGCGCGGCGTCATGGACGCTTTCTCCGATCCGGAGGTCGCGACCGTCGTCTTCATGAAATCGGCGCAGGTAGGGTCAACGGAGATCATCAACAACATCATCGGCTACCACATCCATCAGGATCCGGCGCCGATCCTCGTGGTGCAGCCCAACATCAAGATGGTCAACTCCTGGAGCAAGTCGCGGCTTGCCCCGATGCTTAGGGACACGCCGGTCCTGTGGGGGAAAGTCGGCGACCCCCGGGCGAAGGACTCCTCGAACACGATCCAGGAGAAGGTCTTCGAGGGCGGGATCCTGGCCGTGGCTACGGCCAACAGCCCCGCGGACCTTGCCTCCCGGCCCATCCGGATCGTCCTGTTCGACGAAGTGGACAAGTATCCCCCGTCCGTCAAGGAGGAGGGGGACGCGATCGAACTGGGAACCGTCCGCACCGAGACGTTCTGGAACTCGAAGACCTACAAGGGGTCGACTCCGACCGTCCATGAGATCTCGCGCATCGAGAACGAGTGGGACGAGTCCGATCAGCGGTATTTCGAGGTTCCCTGTCCCCGAAAGGGGTGCGGGAAATACCAGCGGCTCATCTGGCCGCAGGTCAAATGGCAGAAGGACGAACGCGGCACCCCGGTGGGCGTCCACTACGAGTGCGGCTACTGCAGGGGGACGATCGAGCACCACGAGAAGTACCGGATGGTCTCTCGCGGGAAGTGGGTCGCATCGAGGCCATGGGTAAAGGGGACCGCCGGATTCCACATCTCGGCGCTGTATTCCCCGTGGACGACCTGGGAGAAGCTTGCGCATCGGTTCGTCAAGGCCGTCCGGTCGAAAAGCCCCGAGCAGCTCCGGGTTTTCGTGAATACGGCCCTGGGGGAGACGTGGAAGGAGGACACCACGACGGTGGACGAGAGCGGCCTCCTTGCCCGCCGCGAGAATTACGGGCCGCTCGTCCCTGAGCGGGTATGCGCGATCACCGTCGGCGTGGACGTCCAGGACGACCGGATCGAGGCCGAGGTGATCGGATGGGCGCCCGGCGAGGAGTCGTGGCAGATCGAATACGCCGTAATCCCGGGCCGGACGGAAACCGACCTTCGCCCCTGGCAGGACCTGGACATCCTCCTGTCGAAGCGGTACCCGCACGAACTCGGCGTGACGCTCGTCATCATGGCGGCGGGGATCGACTCCGGCGGCCATGCGACGACGAAGGTCTACGAGTTCTGCAAACCTCGCGAGGAGCGCCGCATCTGGGCGCTGAAAGGCGGGAGCAAGACGGGGATCCCGGCGGTCGGTCGGCTGAGCCGGAACAATGCCGGGAACGTCCCTTTGCGGATCATCGGGACGGACGCCGTCAAGCGGACGATCCTATCGCGCTTAAAACTCGAGGCGCCGGGCCCCGGGTTCATGCACTTCCCGATATCGGCGGACGAGGAGTACTTCAAGCAGCTTACGGCGGAATCGCTCATCAGGATCCGGGAAAAGGGCGAGGTCAAGTTCATCTGGAAGAAAAACCGGGAACGCAACGAGGGGCTGGACTGCCGCGTGTACGGCTATGCGGCCTTGATCGCCTTGAACCCCGACCTGGAACGATACGCGGCGATGATCCAGGCGCAGGCGAGGGAGATCGACAAGAGGGTACCGGTGCCGGGGGAGTTACGGCCTCAAGGTTTAGGCCGCCGGGTCATCAGTCGAGGGATCGGAGGATAGGGGATGGCGGGAATCACACTCGGCCAGGCGGAGGCGCAACTTACGGCCTGGCTTGCGGCATCCACCGCGGTTGCCGGCGGCCAGGCTTACACCATCGGGGGGCGATCGCTTACCCGTGCCGATGCGAGGTCGATACAGGGGCAGATCGACTTCTGGGACAAGAAATGCCAGGAGCTATCCGGCGAATCGAACGTGTCCCGGAAAATCAAGGTCTACGGCGGTACCCCGGCATGAAGTACGAGGCGCGTTTCGGCAACAAGACCCTCTCCGTTGAGGAGAACCTGATCGACCGGGCGATCCGGTATCTGGATCCCGCCCGGGCGAATAAGCGGGTCGCTGCGCGCTTCTCCGCGGCCGTGGCCGGTGGATATGTCGGGGCCTCTATTTCGCGGCGGCAGACGCTTTCGTGGGTCGCGCAGAAGGGCGATGCGGACGCCGTCATCCTCTCCGACCTGCCGACCCTGCGGGAGCGGTCCCGGGACCTGCTTCGGAACGAGCCGCTGGCGGTGGGAGCGGTCAATACCGTCGTGACCAACGTCGTGGGAACCGGCCTGACGCTTAAAAGCCAGGTCGATCGGGACGTCCTGAAACTTACCGAGGAGCAGGCCGACGCATGGGAGGCGCAGGCCGAGCGGGAATGGCACCTGTTCTTCGATTCCCCCGAATGCGACCTGGCGCGAACGCTCAACGGAGTATCCCAGCAGGAACTCGCGCTCCGGCAGGTCATCGAGAACGGCGACGTGTTCATCCTCATGCCGAACCTCATCCGTCCCGGATCCCCCTACGGCATGAAATTGCAGATGATCGAGGGGGACCGGGTCTGCAACAAGGACGGGGTGCAGGACACGGCGACGCTCGCCGGTGGGGTGGAGCGCGACAGCTACGGAGCGCCGCTGCGGTATCACATCCTCGACCAGCATCCGGGGTCGGCGTATTACCGAAACGCATCCCGCACCTGGACGGTTGTCCCGGCGTTTGGCAGGACCGGGCGGCGCAACGTGATCCACCTGTTCAAGACGCTTCGCCCCGGGCAATCCCGCGGGGTGCCGTACCTCGCTCCGGTGATCGAGCCGCTGAAGCAGCTCGGGCGCTATACCGAGGCGGAGATCATGGCGGCGG
>Ga0209212_1003983_pt1 | contig 18768 bp, 11 predicted proteins | sample RifGroC2_FD_183996 | JGI IMG/M metagenome (GOLD analysis project Ga0209212, IMG submission 183996) | Groundwater microbial communities from Rifle, Colorado, USA - Groundwater C2 (SPAdes) (version 2) | ecosystem: Environmental > Aquatic > Deep subsurface > Groundwater | place: Rifle, Colorado...
TCATCTGTCTGAAGAAGAACGTCAACAACAACGTTCTTATATGCGCCCCATCAATATCGGCGTCGGTCATAATAATAACCTTGGAATATCGCAGGTTCGCTACGTTGAACTCTTCTGTACCAATACCTGTCCCCAAAGCGCATATCAAAGTCCTGATTTCCTCATTGCCCAGCATCTTATCAATGCGCGCCTTCTCCACGTTCAGGATAACTCCTTTTAGCGGTAGAATGGCTTGAAACGTACGATCCCTTCCCTGTTTCGCCGTACCCCCTGCAGAAATACCCTCCACGAGGAATATCTCAGAGGTACGGACATCCCGGCTGGAACAATCTGCCAGCTTTCCGGGCAGGTTTCCGCTGCTTAGTGCGCCTTTTCTTCGGGTCAGATCCCTGGCCTTTCGTGCCGCCTCCCTTGCCCTGGCGGCTTCAATCCCCTTATTGATAATTGCCTTTGCAGTCGATGGCGTTTCCTCACAATAAATTCCAAGCTGTTCATTTATCACTGCTTCAACAAGACCCTGCACTTCGCGGTTGCCCAGCTTTGTTTTTGTCTGTCCCTCGAATTGAGGATCGGGTAGTTTGATGCTTATTACGGCCGTAAGCCCTTCTTTGTAATCATCTCCTGTTGGCGCTTTTTCTTCGCTGAGAATCCCTTTGCCCTTTGCATAGTTGTTCAATGTCCGCGTGATTGCAGCCCGAAATCCGCTGAGGTGGGTGCCGCCTTCTACAGTGTTAATGTTATTTGCAAAAGAATACACGTTCTCGCTATAGCCGTCATTGTACTGCATGGCAACTTCGACTATGGTTCCATTGGCTTCTTTTTCGAAGTAAATTATATCGCGATGAATTACTTCTTTCCCCTCATTTAGCTCTTTTATGAATGCCTTTATGCCCCCTTCGTATTTGAATGCCTCGCTTTTATCGGTTCTTTCATCGGTCAGCGTTATTTTTAGTCCCCTGTTTAGAAAGGCATATTCACGCAGTCTCTTTGCTATCGTTTCAAAGCAAAACGTTGTGTCCTCGAATATCCCGGAATCGGGTTTGAATATTACCTTTGTTCCCCTCTTTTTGGTTACCCCGCGCACCTCAACGGGGGATTTTACCTCTCCCTTTTCATACCTCTGAAAATATACGTGCTCATCCCTTCTCACTTCTACTTCCATCCACTCGCTGAGCGCATTTACAACCGATACCCCAACCCCATGCAGGCCGCCCGAAATCTTATAGCTCTTATGCTCGAATTTTCCTCCCGCATGCAACACCGTCATAACCACTTCCAGCGCGGATTTCTTTGTCTCTGCATGCGTGTCTACGGGAATACCTCTGCCATCGTCTATGACTGTCAGACTGCCGTCCAGGTTTATTTTCACATTTATATTCTCACAGAAACCTCCGATAGCTTCATCTACGCTATTACAAACGACCTCTTCCACGAGGTGGTGTAAACCTCTGACTGTGGTATCGCCAATGTACATGGCGGGCCTCTTTCTGACAGCCTCTATGCCGCCCAGCACCTTAATGGATGTCGCATCGTATGTATCCTGTTCCAGCGCTAAATTACTTTCTTCTACCATTGTAGTATTACCTTCATGTTAAGAAATTACCAAGCTCCATTTTGAGGTACAATTTGAGATTTATAGCGAACGAAAAAGGAACCTTGTCATTTCGAAGGAGCAGAGCGACTGAGAAATCCTTGTTTCGGCCCAGGGGGAGAAATCTTAGATTCCTCGCTTCGCTCGGAATGACAAGCATTCAATGTCAACTTATTTAAGTCGTTTACTATAAATCATACATCGTACTACGCAACTCCTGCCTTAAATCGGATATCCTCAATGTATTTCATACCCATCACGTTATTGATTTTGCAAATTATAGCGTACTTCTCAAAATTAGTCAAATGATGAATCATTACCGATGATTCCACGACTACATACATAATTCCATTTTTAATCCCCGTGATCCTGGTACTCTTATAAATCTCACTACCGACGACCTCACTCCATACGCTCATCACCTTCTGACAATTCTTATCAATAAGGCTCTTCTTTGGAAATGCTTCTTTCAACAGCTGGCCAAGTCTTACAACTTTTTTCTTATTAGTAAAATAACTTTCTGGCAGTTCTTTCATTCAAAGCCACCTCATTACTTATAACAGTTCAGCACCCCCACCTGACCTCCCCCATCAAGGGGGAGGAAACGTTTTTCCCCCGCCCCTGGTGGGAGGGGCTAGGGGAGGGGGACGAACTGATATCGTCACTTTAACTCAATAGGCATTATTACGCTTAGTTGTTCGTGACCTGTTCTGAATAATGCAGCGCTGCTATTGTCTTTAAGCTCCATAACGACAGTCTCGCTATCTGATACCTTCAGGGCGTCTAAGACATACTCAGGGTTGAAGCATATTTCGAAATCTGGTCCTTTATAATTAGCATCAATTTCCAACTCCGCTTCTCCTACCTCTGCAGCCTTCGACATAAGCGTCAATCTGCCATCCTTAAAAGCAAATTTTACAACGTTGTACCCCTCGCTCGTCATAAATGAAGCCATTCTCACTACCGTTATTAACTCATCCCGTTTCACTTCTACTCTCTTGTCATTGTCTTTTGGTATAACGTCTTCATACTTTGGGTATTGCCCGTCTATCAACTGTGATACAACCTCACCTCTCTCACTCATAAAAAGTATTTGAGACTCCCCTATTCCAACCTTTAAAATTCCTTTACTCTCCGATGAGAAACGCTGTAAGAATGTTAAACACTTCACGGTAGCTATCCCACTCATTGAAACCCCGCCGGGATTTTCTACCTTCCGCTTTACCATAGATAACCTGTTCCCATCCGCTGCCGCCACAACAATTTCCTCATTGTCTATTTTCACAAATACGCCGCACAGCGTGCTTCTGGCTCTCATCGTTGACGCCGCATGAATTACCTTTCCTATCATATCGCCAATAATCCCGCCGTCAATTTCAACAAAACCCTTAACGTCCGCTACAGGTATCACAGGAAACTGGCTGGAATCTTCTCCAGCAATCCTAAAGCGACCCTTTCCAGACTTTAAAATACAATTACAGACAGGTTTCAAACCTGTCTCTACGTCGAAAGATACCAGCACTTCTTCATTGCCTGCCCATTCTCTCAATATATTGTTAACACGAACCGCCGGCAAAACAATACTGCCCTCCCCCACACTTTCCTTAACCGAAAGCGTATATTTAACCAAAACTTCCAAATCCGTTGCCGTCAATGTACAGACAGCCCCCGATTGCTGCTTGTCGGGGGCTGTCTCTACTGCATTTCTGACCTCAAATCTTATTCCCTGCAATACGTGTTTAATCGTCGAAGATGGAACAATACTCGTAACTAAATTAAAGCCTTTGTACAACTCATTTCCATTAAAACTTAGGTTCATACTTTATTCCTCATTTTATTTATGCGGGTTACAGGGTGGCATGGATTATTCCCCTCTTGGGAGGGGTTAGGGGTGGGTTCTTTTCCCCGTTCCCCGTTTTCACGAGGACAAGGGGCGTGAAAACTCAGTGAATATTTCACAAATTACCGGCTTACCCACCCCTTATATCCCCTCCCAAGAGGGGAATTTCTTACTTATTATGCCTTATTCCTTGCGTCTCTACAAAATTGAAATTACTGTACTTATATTATATTGTATAATTAAATTTATATCATAGAAGTACTATACATTGTTCATAATTCATAAGCGCCTGTGTAACCATCTTTTTTATAAAGACCTAACGTCGTTTGCTATACTGTCAAAAACATGTAGATACCTTGTGGAAAGAGAATGGAAACTTTTTATGATTTTAAAAATCAGATATTAAAAGCAAAAGTAATTTACATGTTATGAACATTAAATCAGGCCTACTCACCGCAAAGGCGCAAAGGACACAAAGAAGGTGGGTGGAAGTTGAGAATGTGAAAAGTTGGGAAGCAGAGAAAATCTCAACCTCTTACCTTCCCAATCTCTTTCTCTTTTCGTCCTTTGCGCTCTTTGCGTCTTTGCGGTGAAGTACTTTAATCTTTTGTCTTTATCTTTGTAGTTCGCCTTCTATTTTTTGTAAAACAAAAAGGAGGTTTTTATCTTTCTTTAGCAACTTCGTTATTTTTCCATCTGCGTGGATTACTGTGGAGTGGTCCCGTCCCCCTATAAATCCTCCTATTTCCGTAAGTGACATATTTGTTAGTTTTCGGGAAAGATGCATCGCTATCTGCCTTGGTAATATGAGGCTTCGTGTCCTGCTCTTTGACTGGAGTTGAGATATACTTACGTTAAACCTTTCCGAAACAGCATGAAGAACTGCTTCGATATTTACTGATTTTTTAATTCCTGTTACTTCACGAATGACCTTTTTTATAAAATCCAATGTAATGGTATTTCTCGTAACTTTTAGTTCCTTGCCTAACCGCACAATTGCGCCTTCGATATCGCGGATGTTGCCATGTATGTGTTCCGCAAGATAAGAAGCGAAGTCGTGTGTCAGGTTTATGTTCATGAGCGATGCTTTTTTCTCGATAATCGCCACGCGTGTTTCTATCGTGGGACTATCGACGCTGCATAACAGCCCCCATTTGAAACGGGAGACGAGTCTGTCCTCCTGGGAGCTTAAAGATTCGGGCGGGCAGTCGCTCGTGATAACAATCTGTTTCCTGGCATTATAAAGCGCATTAAACGTGTGAAAAAATTCTTCCCTGCAGCCTTGCAGGTTTTCAAAGAATTGTATATCGTCGAGCAGAAGCACATCCAGGTTCCTGTAAAGATTTCTGAATTCATCCCAATTGTTCGATCGTATCGTAGAAATAAAATGGTTTACAAATTGCTCACAGGATAGGTAAAGAGTTCTTATCGTGCGCCGGGACAGAAGTACGTTATTTATGGCATGCAGGAGGTGTGTCTTCCCAAGTCCTGAAGCGCCGTGTATAAAAAGAGGGTTGTATGCGAGACCCGGGGACTCAGAAACGGCCACAGCAGCAGCATGTGCTAATCTGTTGCAAGGCCCCACGATGAAATTTTCAAAGCGGTAGTATCCGTTCAGAGAATTCATACGCCCTTCGTATGCGGGTAATTTACTGAGAGACGTATGAGCGCCATTTGAAGCGAGGGATGAAGTTATTGATTGTTTAAGAGCTTCGTCCTCTGCAAGGAAGATCACCTCTCGCGAGGAATTCAACACCCTGTAAACTACGCCTGAGAAAGTGTCCTTATAATTACCGGAAAACCATTCCTTTATGAAATTGTTTGGTGTGATGAAGGTAATACTGCTTTCATCAACAGAGGAAATTTTAAGACAAGAGAACCACATATCGAACTGCTGACCAGGAACGGACTTTCTTAATTCAGCCAATATTTCCGGTAGTATGGAGTCAACCTTATTATCGGAAGGCGTTGCCTTGCGTTGGGGAACCTTCAATGTCGTGCTAGATTGTTCTAAACCTATAGGCATGGGTAACGTAACCAAACGTTAAGGAAATTAAAAATTGAAGTCGTAGTGCGAACTTTAGTTCGCATAGGATATAAGCGAACTGAAGTTCGCGCTACATATTGCCATTTACATATTGCCATTTACCATTCCCGTATGCTCCCCGCTGACATCATGCGAGGACAAGCTTTAGCGGGGAGTATGCGGGAATGACAAGCCTTATATTTTTATGTCTACTTACTTATTGCCTTTTTTGCTGGTTCAATCGTCCTCGCCCCCGACAGCTGCAATCGGGGGGTTTCGGTTCAGGCTACAAGCCCTGAACCAGCACAAAGTGGATGCCGAAGGCAGCCTGATTTAATGTTAAACTAGTACCAATGTAGCGAGATGATAACAAGGCGGTAACGAGAAGTCAAACCAAAAAATTAACAGAAAAACCCTGTAACCTTATACATAGTAAAGAATCCACCCGCAGAGCAGGTGGCTTTGGGTTTACCCCTATAAGGGGATAGGTTTGCCCTTGGGGGTATCATTGCACAATTTGGAAGTGATTTCTGTCTTAGTAGGACTAACAATGTTTTTCCCTTTGCTTCCAAATGCGTCCTTTGCGATTTAAGAAAAATACTCGATCAAGATTTACAATGTTTTATTGACAAAAGACAGCTTAGCCAGTGCCAGTTCTACAGTATTCAATGAAAATTATATTGGCATACCCTAAGTTCATGTACAGGAATTTCAATCTTTTTGATTCCCCTCTAAAAAGAGGGGATAAAGGGGTGTGTAAGTTTTCCGTAACACACCCCCAGCCCCTCTTTTTAGAGGGGAGCTTAAAAGTCGCTGCCGTAGGCAGCCTAATTTATCTGACCACGCCCACAGGGCGTGGTTTTCCACATTATTAATAAATGTAGAGACCCATTGCATGCGGCTCTATTTTATTTTTTAGACGCACGGCTGTGCGTCTCTACAAAAATTGAAATTCCTATGCATTTATTTATGCCTGCCTGTGCGTCCCCGCACGCAGACAGGCGGATTTTGGAGTGGCACGAATTATTCCCCTCTTGGGAGGGGTTAGGGGTGGGTCTTCTAGTAGAGACAGGTTTCAAACCTGTCTCTACTTATGTCGTTGGAAATCAGTGTAAATCAGCGTTTATCTGTGTCCGACTGCAATTATTAGAAGCCATTTAACCATTCACCCATCACCCAATTTGTGGTTTGTAGTTTTTAGGCAGTGCTGAAATTTGTCAAAAAACTAAATTATTACCAAAAATTTTTAATTTTTTTGTTGACGGAAAAATGTTTGCATGTTATATTTCCACAGGTTAAAAATAGCAGTTACCGTATATCATTAAACATTTTAGATTAAGTTGTTCTGTATTTATTGGAAGAAAGGAGGAAAATATCGGGAAAAACAACGCTTAGTTTTTTCCCATCTCTTGCCTGGCCATTTCTCAAAGAAGGAGGTGATGGAGAGGTGAAAAGGGGTTGAAGTTGATTGGGAGATCAAAGGTATTTTTTGTTGTAGAGACGCACTGCGGTGCGTCTAAAAGCGTAGAGACTGGTTTTAAACCTGTCTCTGCTACAGTTGGGTTTTTAAAGAATAGAGAACTTTGTAAAAGTGAATTTATCTTTAATTCTGGTCTTGTTTAGTTTCAATAGAAAAAAGGAGAATTGACGGATATGAAAAGACCGAAAACAAGTAATAAAAAAATAAGTTGGTTTGGCATTGTCAGCGTGTTTATGCTGGCAGTAGCCCTTGCGGTGAGTGTGTCTACGAATGCACAGGCCGCATCGGGTAGTTTTGATCGCAGTAGTTATTTGCCACAGTTAGGAGATAGTGATTTTGACCGTGCGTGGATATCGGTAAGTGATTCCACTGCAAATGCAGACACAACAGCTGCTGATTCAATAACGGTAACCATAAAAGCTTTGTCTTCCGGTGAATCGGTTACTTACAAGTTGAAGGAGTCAGGAGGTTCGAGTACTGTGTTCACAACGAGTGGCAGCACACAGCCCAGGGTTGTTTCGATCGGAAGTGATTCTGGCTATGCTGAGGATTTTAGAGGTGGAAGCCATTCATATCCTGGTCTGGGAACGGGAACTTCCAATTTCCTTGGTGCAGTAAACTTAAAGACTGGCGGGCTTGTATCTTCCACCCCAGGCGATGCTGTAACCAGCACAGAAGCGACTTTAAGGGTTAACAGTAGCGATACCCTTGCCCTCGTATATTCAGGAAGCACGCTTACTACGGCTAACGTAGGGTTTAACGGCGCCGATAATTCCTCTATAATATTAACAACGTCATCCGGGTGGGGCGAGTCGGTTTCTACAAGCGTTACTGGGGCAAGCCCTGACTTAAAGATCACAATTGTTGATCCTGATGAGAACCTGAATCCTAAGCTAAAGGATGTTATTGGTTTTGCTGACAGTGTTTCTGCTGGGCTTACTAATTCTGGCGCCTCTCGTGTACAGATAGAGGCGTTGGATCAGACGTCCAGCACCTTTGTACAGTTAAGCGGTGACTTGATTGCACGAGACATAATGTTTGTGGAAACGGGCTTGAATACCGGTACTTTCATAGCTACAGGTAATGTTTATGGTACAACCACGGCCGTAAGAAATGGTAACGTCAATGTCGTGGGTTGGCCCCATAATAACTCCGCCTCTTATGGTACCACGAGTTATGCAGGGCAGTCCATTGAGTTTGGTACATCTTCTACTCCTGGGACATCGTCTTATGCTAAGTTTAAGATTTTAGAGGCATCGGCTTCTGGTAGGGTGGGGCTTTATTCACTGGGTACTGCTTCCGACAATCTCAATCGCGTTGCGTTAGGTTATATATCATCGACTACCGCGACTTCCTTCCCACATGTAAATCACTTTGGGGGTACTTCTGGCACTGTGACTGTAGCGGTTGGTACTTATACAACTATTAATGGTGTCGATGGCACGACAACAGTTGCTAGCAATGGTATAGTTAAATTGATCTATGGTAGCGATTATTGTTTGATTAAGATTGAAGCGTATGGTAGTACCTCTTCCACGATGGCAGTATCAGGAACCGCTGTTACTAATCCTGGTGTTACGTTCGAACCAGGCGTTCCAACTGGTGGAACTTCTAACGGTGGTTCGGCGACGGTTACAATTGGTAGTTTCGCCCTTGGTGGTCCAAGAAGCGGGGATACTATCAGGGTTTCTTATTTGGATGAGCTGACATCCGGCGGCTCTGTTGGTACAATAACAAGCCTTAGTGTTTTTGGTACAACAGGGGTTGCCGGCTCGTTGTCGGTTGATAACACGACGGCGGATATCAACGATTTTATTGTTGTTTCTGTAGTAGATAGTAACCTGAATAACAGTACGACAGCAATAGAGAGCGTTGCATTGGGTTCTACCATGTGGGGTGGTACTACAACGTCCAGAGGAAATCGGCTGATAGTGAAGGGATGGCAAAATGGAAATGCAGAAGGAACGAACAATATGATTTCCATTGCTTATCCCAACGGTACCGCAGTAGGCACACAAACCATTAGGATTTCCAACACGGACAATTCCCTTGTTTGGGTGGTGCCTACGTCTATATCTGGCGCTACCGGTGTTGGTCCTGTAAATACTTTTAACATTCCTGGTGGTTTGGACACAACGTCCGATGCAGTGGGTTCTACAACCTTCTCTTTGGGTACACAAACTATAAGCACTATCCCATTGGTGAGGGGTACCGCTGGAAACGCGAAGACCTTACTTTCTAGCGCTTCTACGTCGAGCTTTATTGCCACGACGAATGGATTGGACAATACCGTTGAGATTTCACCAGATGGAACACATTGGATTTCTATCCCCGTTGTTGAATCAACTATAGACTCCGGTTCTTTTGTCGGTACTCTTGGTTTCGATTTTACGGCTGCAAGGGTGACTACGAATAGCGCCACAACTAACACAACAGCAGTCTTTAGTGATGCAGCGGGAACTTCAACGATAACTTTTTCTGGCAGCAATGCTAACTTGGGATCTGTAATTGGTACTGGTTCTGTAGTTAGAATTTCAGACGGTACGTTTAATGAGGTAAGGGAGGTTACCCGAGTAACCAGTAATTCGCTTGCTGTTACAAAGATGTCTAATACAGCCTATTATACGCCCTGGAAGACTTGGGTTCAGGTTGTTGGCCTTGACATGGCGAGCGAGCGGCTGGATACTGTGTCGGGAAGCGACGTGTTCCGCATAGGCGGCTATAAGGGCGCTACGTATCGCCTGCGTTATAATGATGCTTCAGGCGCAAGCAGCGCATATGCAGGTGGTGACACCTTAGCAACAACTGCAAGTAATGTTTCATTCACAACCTACACAGGAAGTTTGTCTGTATCCCCAACAGGTACGGTTGGTTTGAACAGTCAGCTTGTTGTCACGCTGGTGGATAATGACTTGAATACAAGCGCTGCTTCTAAACAGACGACCAATACGGACAGCACGTGGACTAATTTTTACAATGCAAATGAAAATGGTCTTGGAAATCCTCTTAGTCTTTCATCTCTGGCAGCGCTACGGAAGAACGGTACTTTAGCAAAAGAGATTTTGGTTAGCCGTGCATCCACGGTTACATCGTCAGATTTTGCAAGTGTAACCAACACGGTTCCGCTTTATATGTCAGAGACAGCGAACAATTCAGGTACATTTTTAGGCACATTACAACTTTCTAGCGCCGGACCAACAGCGTCGAGTTCTACGAGTGCGCCTGTTTTGAAAAGTTCGAATGGTGATACGATTACCATTTTCTATAACGATTCACCAAATAGTACCTCAGAAGATAATTCAACGTCTTATACTACCGTGAGTGTGTCGGCTATTGGTGGTCTGGGCACACTGGCGACTTCCAAATCCGAGGCGTTCCTGAGTGGAGATTCCGTTGTTGTAACGCTTGTTGATAATGATTTAAATACGACAAGTGGCATAGATAGAGCCACAACCAGCGGTAATGTTTCACTGGTTAAGGCAACTCCATCATCAGACGACACAAGTGGAGCAGGCCGAGAGATTATGATGACGGAAACTGCTGGAAATACTGGCACTTTCTTAGGTACGTTTAAGACAAGTTCCGCGTCTGACTCTAATACAACAGGAGGTGCGGCGCCGAATATCAGGTCTGTGGCAAATGGTACTGTAATAGTGAAATATTCAGATGCATCGCCTGCTTCGGATGTGACGACAAGCGTGACAACGAAGAATTTTGGCGCTACACTTGCGTTTAGTGCAGAGAGTGTGGCATTAGAAGGCAATGCGGTTGTTTCACTCTATGATCCTGAAACAAACACATCCATTATTACAGAGAATGTTGTAAATGTTAATGTAAAGTCTACAACTGATTCTTCCGGTACGACATTGCGGCTTACTGAAACCGGTAAAGACACAGGTTCTTTCCTTGGTACTATTGCGGCAAGCGCAAGCAGCACGCTTGTCAACACGAGGATAAAATCGGCAGTTGATGACACAGTAACAGCGACATTCACTGATAATCCAAATGCAAGTGGTAGTATTTCAACGGTGACGGATACGGTTACGGTAGGGACTGCGGCTGCAACACCAACACCAACGCCGGGTCCAGCAACGCCAACACCGACGCCTGGTCCGGCAACACCGACGCCAACACCGACGCCAACACCAGGGCCTACACCAACGACCGGTGCTATTCAAGTCACGGTTATTTCTTCGGCTGTAGGACAACCTATAGCAGGTGCAACGGTGACTGTGGATACTGGCGAAACGGGAACGACAGGAGCCGATGGTACATTAGTAATTCCAGATGTGACAGCAGGTGATCACACGGTGACTGCGTCAGCGACAGGGTTTGAATCTTCTTCGCAGACGGTTACGGTGACTGCTGGTGGTGTAGCGACGGTTACTTTTGATTTAGTGCTTTCAGGAGCGACACCAACGCCAACAGTAACACCAACACCAGTATGCGACGCGCCTGAGGCCATTTCTGTGTCTCCGACCAGCTTGTCGCTCAAGAGGAAGAAGAGCGGCGATGTGACTGTGACGGTGACATGCGACGATGAAGGCTTGGAAGGTCAGGATGTAACGGCGACGATCAATGCGGCTGGCAAGAAGCGCATATCGATAACACCGAAAAGAGCTACAACGGATGCAAGCGGTGCGGCGACATTCACGATTACTGCCAAGAAGAAGACCGGTCGCGCAAGGGTCACGTTCAAGGCTGGAAGTGTGAAGAAGTCGATGACCGTGAAGGTTAGGAAGTAAAAAACGTGTCCCTGGTCGCAATGTACAGGGGAACGTAGAGAAGTAAATAGAAGTTAAAGAAAAGGGGTGTCATGCCGAGAGGTGTGACGCCCCTTTCTTTTTTAGTAATAGCTCACCGCAAAGGCCTGCCCTCATGGAAATGGGGGGCGCAAAGGTCACGAAAAAAATTCGAGTTAGAAATTCCCCTCTTGGGAGGGGATTTAAGGGGTGGGTAAGTCGGTAATTCGTGAAATATTCACTGAGATTTCACGCCCCTTGTCCTCGTGAGGCTTGTCCTCGTGAAAACGGGGAACGGGGAAAGGAACCCACCCCTAACCCCTCCCAAGAGGGGAATTGTGGAATCTCCTCCCAAGAGGGAATAATTTGTGCCGTTATAAAACTTGTCCTCGTGTAAACGGGGATATGCTGGTTTAAGCTAAACACGGACAAACAAGTTTGTCCGTGCCACCCTGTAACCCGCATAATTGAAATGAAAATTCTATGCTGGCTTGTAGCCTGAACCAAAACATTTTGGTTCAATCGGGGACGATTGATCCAGCAAAGAGAATTGTATCTCATCCGCAGGGTGAGATAGCGAAAAGTTTAACGTTAAGGAGATTCAATCTTTTGTGTTTCCCCTCTTGAGAGGAGCAAGGGGTGTGTTCTACATAGGCATTGCCTGTGAAAGCCAGGAAAAAGTCATTTCTACTATAGAGAGGCTGTCCAAAAAGTCCGGGAAGTGGAGTTTTGAATTAACCGTGCTAGGTTGCTATTATGCTTTTGCTGCTTCGGATGGCTGTTTTTTTGTTATAATAGGAAGATTGTAGATATAGAGACCCCACACAAAATAGGCGACAACTAATGGATAATATCTCCAGAAAAAGCTGAAAATTACGTCGAATCCTGGCAGTGTCACACGAGCAGCGGAAAGGATAGTAAAAACGAAAAGAAGGATATGTACTTTTGTAAAAGTATACGAAACTCTTTTTATTATAAAATAAGTTGGCACAAGTAAAAGGATGTAGGAGTAGTCCTTAAAGCGCGGTAGTAACAAGGTGTAAACCAGGCAAGCTAAAAATATGGCGATCTTTTCTTTATTTTTTGTTTCAAAAGATATAAATATTCTGTAAGTTCGCCATGTTATAATTATTATAGTTGTAATTATGACAAAATACAATATGGACGGTATAATTTGCGGTATTATCACTCCTGTCTTTATTGCTAATAGTTCAAATGCATCCTTTATGAGAGCCATTGTTGAAGGATTTATTATACCTCTCTCATCTATTCCTATTGAATTGCTTACAAAATTCTTAAAAAGGAAAGGGTTGATTATATAGGATAGGAGCATGATGACCAGGAAAATAGCGGATGCGCTAAAAAAATACATAAATTTCTTTTTTTTCTCAAATTCTGAAAACCATAATAGAAACAAAAACAGTATTGGAGTAATTTTAAAGATCGCTGCTAAAATAATAAATAGGCAGAAAAATAATAGCCTGCGTTTTAAAAAGAAACTAAAGGCAATCCATAGTATAAGTTGTTCCAGGATGGAAATGTTGCTGGCAATAATATCTAGGTAAATAGTACTGTTAAAGGCCAAGAAACAGAAAATGTAAAATAATAAATCACGGTCTTCCTGAAGGAATTTTTTTACCCATAAGTAGATAAGGCCTATGAGTAATAAACATTTGAATGACAAAAACAAGTAGAAAGCGAGGTCAAACTTTACGAGAGAAAAAAGGCGGAAAAACAGTAATGTAAAGGGTGGGTAGGTAAATTTGTCGCGCTTTGGGACCTGGGCTATCTGAAATAATACATTAGGGTCATAAGGATTTAGACCGGATGCAGAAGCATTGGCTGCGTAATAATATATTTTAAAATCTGTTTGATAATTGTTCCTATGGGTTGATACGTGGATTATAAGATATAGAGAATAGAGAAGCAGTAAGGCAACAAGCAGTTTTTTTAATATTTCTTTGCCCATGTAAAATTCCTCTATAAAGACAATTTCTTATAACCCTGTAAATTCACCGTTATTTTAAAGAAATTTTTGCAAAATAGAAAGGAATATTTTACACGGATTGAGTTAATTGTCGTTTTCGCTGCTTATTTCCAAAGGCTGTTTCACGCAAAAATATGCTGGTTCAGGCTTCAGGCCTGAACCGAACCCCCCCGATTGCTGCTGTCGGGGGCGAGAACGAGTGAACCGGCGAAAACCAGGGTTTACCGGCTGTGTAGCGCGAACTTCAGTTCGCAGGACAGCGACATATCCCCGTTTTCACGAGGACAAGAATGTCGTGCTACATACTCCACGCGCTCCAGTTTGGATGTTTTTTCTTTGCGTCCTTTGCGCCTTTGCGGTGAACTGTTACTTAATTTCCGTGCTTCCGTGGCTAAAATCTTATGCGAAAGAAACAAGGTTTTACCCTTATTGAATTAATAGTCGTTCTGGTGATCATTGGTATCGTAGCCGCTGTGGCGGTTCCCAGGTTTACAGGTTCCCTTGATTCTATCAGATTCAGAAAGACGATGAACGAGCTGGTATACTTTCTCAGGGAGGCGCGTATTAAGGCGATGTCATGCGCTGAGGCGACCAATGTTGTTTTCGATTTTCGGGGAGGGTATTGCTATAATGAGGATAAAAGAATATTCATAATGCCCCGTGAAATAGAGATGTTTACCGATAAATTTGAAGCGAAGGATGAACAAACAAGGATTTTGACGTTTTATCCGAATGGAACCGCCCTGGAAGATAAACTGGGGTTCATTTGCGATAATATGGTGGCTGTGTTGCATGTGGAGCCTTTGGGCGGAATGGCTTATTATAAAATCAATGAAGAGATGGAACAGGTCGTTCGTTATGCAAGGAATGAAGAAACTCCCGACGAAGAGGAAATCAAAAAAAATATTGATAAATCAAAAGATTCTGTTAAATTAGCAGAAGACATAGAAATGGATGGATTAGACAATGTCATGAGTGCGTACGATGAGTTTGATGAAGATGACGGAGACGATGTGGGTGACGAAGGCGACGAAGAGGAGTAGAGACGCACTGCTGTGCGTCTAAAAAGGCAAAATGAACCACGGATGAACCTGGCGCGGATGAACACAGAAAAAGAAAGTTGCATAGGAAATTATATAATTTTGACACGATTAACTGGATAATCAGGATGAATTAAGGCAGCTTTTATCTTGTTAATCCTGTATATCTTGTCTATGGTAGCTGAACTATTACGAAAAAGGAGGCATGTATGCCGTCTGTGAAAGACAGAGTTGACAATCTTGAGAAGGTGCTTGAGGAATACATCAGAAATGTTGGCAATTCTCAGATGCAGACGGAGAAGGAGCTTCGGGAGTTTAAAGATGAGATGAGTGAATTCAAAGACGAGATGTGTGAATTTAAGGACGAAATGGGGGAGTTTAAAGATGAAATGAGTGATTTTAAAGATGAGATGCGTGTATTTAAGGAAGAGATGCGGGAAGATAGAAAGAAGGCATTCAAGCAGTGGGGTGAGATTGCCAATAAGATGGGAACGCTGGCAGAGGACTTCGTTGCTCCCTGTGTGAGAGAGATAGCCCGACAGTATTTTGGCTGCGATGATGAAGAAGATTTCATGGTAAGAAGGTTTAAGAGGAAGGCAAAGGATAAAGGTAAGCGAAGGGAATTTGATATTATTGCAGTATATGATACAGTTGTTATCATTGTCGAGGTAAAGTCCACCCCGCGAGTACCGTATATCGATGATTTTATTGCGGTTTTGAGGGAATTGCATGAGTACTTTCCTGAGTACAAAGGGAAGAGGCTCGTTCCTGTGTTTGCGTCTCTTTACTTGCCTGACGAGGTGATTGCATATCTGACAAAGAATGGTATTTATGCGATGGCAATAAAGGAAGACATGATGGATTTGATGAATTTTGAAAGTGTGAAACCTAACCTGGACATAGATAAACCCCCTTGGAGAGCCAGGAGGTCGTAAAATAGCCCAGGAAAAAACATAACCCCCGGGAATCCCCCTCTGAAGCGGGCAATAAGGAAGTCCCCCCTTGGGAGGGGTTAGGGGTGGGTAAAGGTACTATGGCTAAATTTATGGAGTTATCCAAAAAGAAATCTTAAAATTCTGGAATGTTGAAACGGATAAATCCAGATTACTTTTCAATCTTGGCAACAGTTCCGCCCCCTCCCCTAACCCCTCCCACCAGGGGCGGGGGAAAAACGTTTTCCTCCCCCTCGCCTGTCCTGAGCGACAGCCGAAGGGATGGGGGAAGCTCAGGTGGGGGCGCTGAACTGTTGCCAAGATTGATTAATAACCTTTTATTGATGTTTATAAATGAAAAGGAGTGACAAGGTATGGGAAATAAGCTGAAGCTGCGATTGTTGGGAAAGGGTGGTTTCACATTACTGGAATTGCTGATTGTGATGATTATCATCGGGCTGCTTGCCGCATTGATTGGCCCGAAGATGATCGGCCGGGTGGGCGAGTCCCGCCAAACGGTTGCCAAGCAGCAAATTGAGGGCTTTTCGAGCGCCCTGGAGATGTATAAGCTCGATACCACGAAGTACCCCACGCAGGAACAGGGCTTAGAAGCGCTGGTAACACAACCGCAGGGGCTTACTAATTGGAAGGGGCCGTATTTAAAAAAGAAGTTTATCCCAAAAGACCCTTGGGGGAATAATTATGTTTATGCCTATCCGGGTGAACATGGGGACTACGATATCGTTTCATACGGTGCGGACGGCAATTCGGGAGGGGACGGCGAGGATAAGGATGTGTTGAGCTGGGAGTGAGGGGGCTGTTTGTGTACGAAATTCGAAAATCCCCCTTAATAAAGGGGGATACAGGGGGTTGTAAATACACAGATGAAGGTTTACTATCATCCTAAACTAAAGGCTCTTTCCAGAAACCGAGAAAAAAGAGTACGTTGTCTGAGGTCTTGCTCTGGAATATACTGAAAGGCAAGAAAATAAAAGGATATCAGTTCATGCGGCAAAAGCCAATTGATAATTATATCGTAGACTTCTTTTGTAGTAAGCTAAAGTTGATAATAGAAGTTGATGGTATCAGTCATAATGACAAGTACAAGAGAGACCAAATAAGGCAACAGAGATTAGAATCATGGGGTTTTTCGGTATTGCGATTTTATGAAAAGGACATCAAAAAAGACATCCGTGCAGTGATTGGGGCGATTGAAGACTGGATTGAAAAATTTGAGAAGAAATGACAACCCCCTGTATCCCCCTTTTTTAAGGGGGACTTCAAAAAAATATGAATCAAATAGCGATTAACAATATTGGCGATGTGTTAGCGGAAATTGGCAAGGTGACCCGGGCCGATCTGGACCGTGCCATTGAGGTACAGAGGCAGACGGGGCAGAAGTTGGGGCGCATCCTGATTGATTTGGGAACGGTTTCCGAGGAAGACCTCAGGCTTGCCTACGGTAAATTGTTACAGATACCGATTTGGGAGAAGAAAAAGGAAGACCGGTATCCTTTGATAGAGGGCGTACCCAAGGTATTCTTTGTGACAAATCGTGTGCTTCCGCTCAGGGTATACGATGGTATGTTAGATATTGCCCTGGCAGACCCTCAGGATTCTCTGCTGGTAGAGACTATCGCCTCCGCCACAAATAAGCAAATAGAGGTATTTGCCGGCTGCGAGAAAGACATTCTGGCTTCACTCGAAGCCCTTTATGAGGGCGAGGTGAAAGAGGAGGAGGCCGCGACTTCCACCATTGAGGTGATGGAGGACGTCGAACAGTTGCGGGACATGGCTTCTGAGGCGCCTGTTATACGGCTTGTGAATAGCGTATTGACAAAGGCAATCGAGGTAGGGGCAAGCGATATACATCTGGAGGTTTTTGAAAGAAATGCGCGGCTGCGGTATCGCGTAGATGGAGTCTTACGGGAGCTTACGCCGCCGCCCCGTGAAATTTATAATGCCATTATTTCACGTATTAAAATCCTGGCTAAGCTGAATATTGCCGAGAAGCGGCTGCCTCAGGACGGGCGAATCAAGATGAAGGTGGCGGGCAAAGAGGTGGATTTGAGGGTCTCCATTATCCCGATGAGCCATGGCGAAGGGGTGGTGATGAGGATTTTGGATAGAACTGCGGTTATGCTCGATTTGGAAAAACTGGGATTCAACCAGGAATTTTTGGTTAAGTTCCGGCGTATGATAAATAAGCCGGAAGGCATGCTGCTGGTGACAGGGCCAACGGGAAGCGGTAAGACGACGACCCTGTACGCCGTGCTCAAGGAAATAATATCACCGGAGATAAAGATTGTAACGGTGGAAGACCCTGTGGAATACAGTATGGATGGCGTGAATCAGATACAGGTAAATCCACAGATTGATTTGACCTTCGCATCAGGGTTGCGCTCTATTTTGCGACACGACCCGGATGTCATCCTTATCGGTGAAATCCGTGACCGGGAAACGGCCACAATTGCCATACAGGCTGCATTAACCGGACATCTTGTTTATTCAACGCTACACACAAACGATTCTGCATCGGCCTTTACCCGTTTGATGGATATGGGGATGGAGGATTATCTGATTTCTTCGTGTATAATCGGCGTCATGGCGCAGCGGCTGGTGCGAAAGCTATGCGCAAAGTGCCGTGAAGCGTATTTGCCGGAGGCGGAATTCCGCAAAACGACAGGGTTAAAAGAAGGAGAACCCTTATACAGACCCAAAGGCTGTGACGAATGTAATAATACGGGTTTTAAAGGCAGAAAATGTATTGCGGAGTTTTTGTATGTTGACGATGCCATACGGCGACTTGTCTTAGCCCACAAGGATTCCAGCGAGATCATGAAAGAAGCGGTAAAGAGAGGGACAAAACTTTTGTGGGAGGATGGCCTCGATTCCGTTCGCAAGGGAGAAACGACGCTGGATGAATTAATGCGGGTATCGTCTGATACCGAGGCATAAGAAGAGCTGGCGAGACCAATAAAAAACATTTGAAACCACAGATTTCGCAGTGTAGGGGCAGGTTTCAAACCTGCCCCTACGGTAAATACGATGAATGCATGAATGTTTGTTGTTTTTCAAAAAACTGTGGCTGGTTCAATCTTGCAGATTGAACCGTCTATTGTGAACCGGA
>Ga0209212_1003985_pt1 | contig 18758 bp, 13 predicted proteins | sample RifGroC2_FD_183996 | JGI IMG/M metagenome (GOLD analysis project Ga0209212, IMG submission 183996) | Groundwater microbial communities from Rifle, Colorado, USA - Groundwater C2 (SPAdes) (version 2) | ecosystem: Environmental > Aquatic > Deep subsurface > Groundwater | place: Rifle, Colorado...
GGGGTTCTACCACCAGGAGATCGCCTTCCGCGAGGAGGTGGGTTATCCCCCCTTCGCCCACCTGGCTTCGCTCACTATCTCTTCCATCTCGGCGGGGCAGGCCGGCAACAGCGCCGATGAGGCGGCGGCGCTGCTCAGGAAGATCAAGCTGGAGTGCCGGCTGCGGGTCGAGATCCTGGGGCCGGTGACAGCTCCCCTGGGGAAGGTGCGGGGGCGCTTCCGCTGGCAGATCCTCCTGAAAGGGAGGGAGCGTTCCGAGCTGCACAAGCTGCTGTTCCATTTCCGCTCGGGCTACAGCCACCCCTCCACAGTGCGGATGGTGGTCGACGTGGATCCGGTGGAGATGCTGTAGAGGCAATTGACAATGTACAATTGACAATGCTTCAGTTGCGTTCTCCCCTGTCCTTGCCGTCCTTGCCGTCCTTGCCGTCCTTGCCGTCCTTGCCGTCCTTTAAGTCCTTTAAGTCCTTTAAACTAAAAAAGGGGCACCCTCTCGGGAGCCCCTTTTTTCGTTGCCGCTTGCTCTCTCAGGGCCTAGTGGCCGCCCGGGGAGAGGAAGGCGTAAATCATCAGCAGGAGCAGGGTGATGCCGATGAACAGCGCGGAGAAGCCGAAGGTCTTGAGGCAGAAGTCATAGAGGATGCCGCTGCTCTTCTTGGCGGCATGCTGCTCGGTGCTGCCATCCTTCTCGTAACGCGCCCACTGGTCGCCACGCTCCTCGACGAACTCGTGCTTGGACATCTGACCGTTGAAGATGACGAAGTCCATCGGGAACTTCTCGGGACGGCCGTGGGTGTTGAAGAAGTGGACCGAGAAGATGAAGCCGGTGGCCAGAAGCGCCTCGTCAGAGTGGATGATGGTCGCCACGTTGAAGGCCCAACCGGGCAGGAAGCTGCCGAAGAACTCCGGGAACCAGAGCATCAGACCGGAGCCGCCGATGGCGAACATACCCCAGAAGACCGCGATGAAGTCGAATTTCTCCCAGTAGGTCCACCTTTCGAAGCTCGGCTTGGGCCCCTTGAAGAAGAACCAGCGCACCATGCCGACCACGTCGCTGATGTCGCGCAGGTTCGGACAAAGGGAGTCGGGTCCGAACAGCCTCTGCAGGGGGTTACCCTTGATGTCCTTCCTGATGAACAGGAAGTGGACGCTCATGTAGAGGGCCATGGCGAAGTAGACGAAGGTGATGCCGGCGCAAATCCTGTGGGTGAATGCCGCATTGGGCGCGCCGCCGTACAGGTCCATCAGCGCCTTGGCCCAGGCCTGGTCGCTGAACTTGAGCGGGAGGCCGGTGAGCGACAGACCGAGGAAGCTTATGATGACCAAAAGATGCATGAAGACGTGCACCCTTCTGAAGCGGCGGTACTGCTTGTGCCCCTCGGGTACGTGGTGCAGGATATGACCCTCTTCCAGGGCCGCCGCCTTTTCCCGGTTCTCCACGAAGCCGCGTACCATCCAGAGCAGGGTGTGCAGCCAGAAGACGGCGAAGGTGGAGACCAAGAGGCCGGTCATGGCTATGAAGGTGTAGTAGAGGATCGGGTAGTTTTCCCGGTCGTCGTGCTCGCCATGGGCATAGAACTTGGTGAACAGCGAACTGCTGTGCTCGTGGCAGGCGCTGCAGGTCTTGACCAGGTTGTTGGGATGCACCGAGGAGCCCGGGTCATTCGAGGGGAGGATGCCGTGCGCGGTGTGGCAGTCGGCGCAGCCGGCGACCTTCTCCGGGTAACCCAGGCGGTAGTTCTTGCCGTGGTAGCTCTCCATGTAGCTGTGCACCGCCACCTCGGAGATCTTGTTGCGTTCCACCAGCTTGCGGTCGGCGTGGCACTTCAGGCAGACCTTGGTGTGGAATTCGCGGTTGGTGTGCGAGGAGGGGTCGCCCAGCTCCTTGATCTCATGCAGACCGTGGCAGTCGTTGCAGGCGGCCGAGTCCTGATTCCCCGCCAGCACCCCTTTGCCGTGCACCGACTGGGTGAAGCCCTTTTCGTCCTTGTGGCAGGTGATGCAGATGGCGAAGACCCTGCGCTTGTCCTGCTTCCAGGACTGGTGGATGTGCATGTCGGTGTGGCAGTTGGCGCACATCACACCTTTTTGGGTATGGATGCTGTTGGCGTGCTCCGCCCCCTCCTTCTTGTGGCAGCGGATGCACTGCACCTTGCCTACCTTGATTTCGCCCCTCATGTGCCTGGCCAGTTCGACGATCTCGACGTGGCAGCTGGTGCAGCCGTTCTTGCCGTGCACCGACTGGGCCATGGAGCTGGCCGAGACCTTGTCGCCGTGGCAGCCCAGGCAGGTGGCCGGATCGATCGCCAGCCCCTGGGCGGCGAAGGACGGTTGTGCCCAGGCAAGGAGCAGAAGCAGTGACATGATACGTGTGAAGACTTGGACCATTGTAATCTCCTGTAATTAAAAAAACATCGTTTTGCAAAGCCGTATTCGGCAAAGGGTCCGTGTGAACGGCGCATAATGTAATACGCGGCGTCTAATAAATCAACTGAAAAGTGTCCATTATTAAGCAAGATACAACTTTGCCCCTAGTCTTTTCGCGTAATTGAGGGCGAGGAGGTCGGTCATATCGCCGAGTGCGAATGCGGCTTAATGAATAAGAAGGAGCGCTGTCGCTTGTGACTGCCGGATCAGGGGACGTTTTTTGCGTATGACAAACTTTATGAAGGGGCGGCAATATTGCGTATATAGCGTATCGCGCGGGCATTGGAAATGGTAAATGGCCGTAATTACCCTATAGGTAAATATATGAATATTATGAACCGGTGATGAAGATTTGGTTAGAGAGTTTGCCTCAGGAGGGGACGCCTCCCGTTTCCGGGAGGGAGCTTAGGGGGGCGGGGCCGGGGTGGCGATCCCCTCGGCGAGGGCGAACTCGAGGAAGGAGAGCGCCTCCTTCTTGGGGAGCGAGAGTTCCCGGCACAGCTCCAGCGCCGGGCGCTCGCCATCCAGGGCCTCGAGCAGCCGGTAGTAGCCTTGGTCCAGCGCCTCGGTGCAGACCTCACCCCGGGCGGGATAGATCACGGCCCAGGACCGGGCCGGCTTGAAGCAGGAGGCGAACTCCGCCAGCTCCAGGTCGCCGGCCTCCAGGATGTCGAGGATTTCGTAGCTGAAGTGCGCCAGCCGGGCCGAGGGGGCAAGGTGCAGGGGGGCGCGCAGCAGGTCGGTCTTCTTCAGCGTCCTGGCATCCGGAAGAGGGGGTGGGGAGGCCATCAGGGCGCAGGCGTAGTGGTGGTGATACTCCACCAGGTCGAGGGCGAGCGGCAAGAGCCGCCCCTTCTTGCGCTCCTGGAAGATCTGCTCCAAGAAGGCGCGCTGCAGATCCCGGATTTCCCGGTCTGCGATCTCCTGCTCCCCCCGCACCCCCTTCGACTCCAGGAAGCGGGCAAAGGAGCCCAGAAAGGCGGAGGGGGAGAGTTTCACGGCCGCTGCCGCGGCGTTGAACCAGGCCACCGCCTTGCCCCGGCTGTAGAAGATGTCGCAGGCGGTGGCGAGCCGGCGCGCCTCTTCCAGTTGCTGCGCCGGGAACTCCGGCGTCGAGATGAGCGTGTAGGGGGGGAGGTCCAGGTGCTTGAGCCCGAGCGCGGCGGCCTTGCCGTGAAGCCTGGTCCCCGGGAGCACCGCGAGCGGGAAGATGTCCAGGTGGTTCGGGTAAAGGGAGAGGGCGAAGTCGAGCGACCCCCGGAACTTGGCCAGCGAATCCCCGGGCAGCCCGTAGATCAGGTCAAAGCCGAAGATGGCGCCCTGGCTGTTCAGAAGCGTGATGCGCCAGGCGAAGTCCTCGGCGTCGAAACCGCGCCCCACGGCGCGCAGCACCGCCGGGTCCGCGCTCTGCAGGCCGATCTGCAGGGAGCAGGTGATGGAGGCGAAGAGCTGGGCCAGCTCCGGGTCGATGAACTCGCTGCGCACCTCGAAGTGGAAGTGCACCTGCGGCGCGAGCCTGGCGATCAGGCGCAGGATCTCTTTGGCCCGCTTCTGCTCCTTGTTGAAGGTGGAATCGAGCACGAACACCTGGGGTACCCCCAGGCGGGCGAACAGGCGCAGCTCCGCCTCGATCCTTTCCAGGGAAAAGCGGCGCACCCCGCCGCTCCCCTTGTGGTCGAAGCAGAAGGCGCAGGCGAAGTCGCAGCCGCGCGACAGCTGCCAGAGTGCGCCGCCGGTGGGTCGGGGGTCGATCAGCCCGGAAAGATAGGGAGAGGGGATGGAGTCGATCGGGACCGGCGCCGGCAGAGGAGCCGGCTCGCCCCCCGGTAGGAGCACCCCGGGGACGCCGGCCGGTGGCTCGCCGCGCAGCGCCAGGCGCACGGTCTGCGCCAGGGGGGCCTCCCCCTCGCCCCGGATCAGGAAACGGAACACCCCGGACTCGATAAGCCCCGCCGGGTTGGCGGTAGGCTCGGGGCCTCCCGCGCAGATGGCGAGCGCGGGCGCCATGCGCACCAGGCGCTGGGCCGTCGAGAGGGCGTGCTCACGGTTCCAGACGTAGATGGAGAAGGCGACCAGGTCCGGGGCCGTCTTCAGGATGGCCTCGGCGCAGCGGCCGGGCGCGTCCTCCAGGAAGAATTCGGCGATCTCGACCTTGAGGGAGCCGGCGAGGTCGGGCTCGGCCAGCAGGGTCTCCTTGAGGAAGGCGCAGGCGAGCGGCACCGCCTGGGGCGAGCGCTCCGGGTGAATGGCGACCAGGGTAATGTTCATGAGCTTTTCGGGCGGGCCTTGAGGCGGGGCTTGCCGTCTTCCACGACCACGACGAATTTGACGTCGCTGCAGCGGTACTTTTCCATTATGGCGGGCTTTTGCCGTGCGATCGCCTCGGCGATCATTTCGCGGGACACCTTCTCCACCGGGAGGTTGCAGGCCCGGCGCGCCTCGCAGTACTCCTGGTAGATGCGGTCCAGTTGCTGGTCCTGCGTGGCACCCTTCTGGCGGGCCGGTTTTTTCGCGGCGTCGCCTGCTTTCAGCGCCATCTTGAACCGGTCCCTCTCGTACTTGCCGTCCTCGATCAGGCGGTTGATGCGCACCCACTTCTGCTTGTGCACGCTGAGCGAGGCGACCAGGGAGTCGTACTTGAAGCGCTGCATGGTGTTGGGGATGCTCACGTTGCGGTAGCGCCGGGCCAGCCGCTCCACGTCCTCAAGCAGCTTGAGCGGTTCCCTCTTCTCGATCCCGAAGAAGTACTGCTCGTACTTGACGATGAGCTCGCGCAGGTCCACTTCCAGTTGCGCTATGTCCTCGGCGATAGCCATGCACCCTCCAGGTTGTGAATATAACGGGAAGTTACAGCCGTGTAAATGGTAAAAATCAGGGGAGCCGCGGCCGCGCCGGCCCGGAAACACCTTGACGAGCGGGGTCATTGTTGTTACATATAAGTCTTTTCATGCTCGCACATTTTGGGCCAAGGAGAGTCGAGATGGCGAAAATATTTGCAGTAGTGCTGGCGGCCGGTATGGGGACCAGGATGAAATCCGCACTGGTCAAGGTGATGCACCCGCTGGCGGGAGTTCCCATGATCGCCTGGCCGGTCGATGCGGCCTTCGAGGCCGGGGTGGAGCGCTGCGTCCTGGTGGTCGGGCATCAGGAGGAGAAGGTGCGCGAATTTTTCGCGCGGCGCGACCAGGTTTCCTTTGCCCGGCAGTCCGAGCAGTTGGGGACCGGCCACGCGGTGCGCTGCGCCATGCCCGAGCTCGGGCCTGGGGCGGGGACCGTGCTGATCCTGTGCGGCGACACGCCGCTCATCAGGGCGCAGACCCTGGCGGCCATGCTCAAGGCGCACCAGGAGAGCCAGGCCACCGTCACCGTGATGACCGCGACCTTCGAAAACCCTTTCGGCTACGGCAGGATCGTCAAGGGGGGCGGCGGGGGGATCAGCGCCATCACCGAGGAAAAGGACGCCTCCGACGAGGTGCGCCGCATCCGCGAGGTGAACGCCGGTGTCTACTGCGTGGACCGTGACTTCCTGGAAGCGGCGGTGGCCAAACTTACCAACGACAACGCGCAGAAAGAGTACTACCTCACCGACGTGGTGCGCCAGGCGGCCGGGCAGGGGCTCGCCTGCCAGGCTTTCCAGGTGTCCGACGCCGAGGAGATCACCGGGGTGAACGACCGGGTCCAACTGGCCGAGACCGCCAGGGTGCTGCGCGGCCGCATCAACCGGGAGCTCATGCTCTCCGGGGTCACCATGATCGATCCCGGCGCCGTGTACGTGGACCGCGGAGCCAGGATCGGGCGCGACACCGTGCTCCATCCCGGCGTGACCATAAGCGGCGCGACCGTGATCGGCGAGCGCTGCGAGATCGGCCAGGGCGCCCTGATCCGCTCCTGCACCATAGCCGACGACGTGGTGGTCAAGGCGGGGAGCGTCATGGAAGAGTCCGTGGTGCGCGAGGAGGCGGCCATAGGACCGATGGCCCACCTGCGTCCCGGCAGCGAGCTGGGTCGCCACGTCAAGATCGGCAATTTCGTGGAGACCAAGAAGATCGTCATGGGCGAGGGGTCCAAGGCCTCCCATCTCACCTATCTGGGAGACGCCACCATAGGGCGCAACGTCAACATCGGCTGCGGCACCATCACCTGCAACTATGACGGGGTCAGGAAGCACCAGACGGTGATCGAGGACGAGGTCTTCGTGGGGAGCGACGTGCAGTTCGTGGCGCCGGTCACGGTGGGGAGAAACTCCCTGATAGCGGCGGGAACCACGGTCACCGTGAACGTCCCCCCCGACTCGCTCGCCATCGCCCGCGCCCCCCAGGTGAACAAGGAAGGGTGGAAACTCAGGAAAAAATAAACCTAAGTCGCGCCGCGGGGTCGGCCGTTTGGGCGCCCCGAGCGCGGCAGGTAGGAGTTAAACATGTGCGGCATAGTAGGATACATCGGGCGGCAGGACGCCACCTCCATCATCGTCGAGGGTCTGAGAAAGCTTGAATACCGGGGCTACGACTCGGCCGGGATCTGCACCATAAGCGACGGCACGGCGAGCATCAGGCGCAGCGAAGGGAAGCTGATCAACCTGGAGCGCCTGCTCAAGGCCGAGCCGGTGGTCGGTTCCCTGGGTATCGGGCACACCCGCTGGGCCACCCACGGTCGCCCCTCCGAGATCAACGCCCATCCCCACCAGGCGGGAAGCGTGGTGGTGGTGCACAACGGCATCATCGAGAACTACCTGCAGCTGCGCGAGGAGTTGAGGGCGGCGGGGCACATCTTCAAGAGCGAGACCGACACCGAGGTGGTGTCGCACCTGATCGAGGAGCGCCGCAAGTCGACCGACAGCTTTGAGACAGCGGTGCGCGAGGCGCTGGCGCTGCTCAAGGGGGCCTACGCCCTGTGCATCGTGAGCGAGGAGGAGCCCGAGGTGCTGATTGCGGCCAAGCTCGGCTCCCCCATGGTGGTGGGGCTGGGGGATGGCGAGTTCTACGTCGCCTCCGACATCCCGGCCATCCTGTCCCACACTCGTAACATGATCTTCATGGAAGACGGCGAGATGGCGGTGTTCCGTGGCGGCAAGGCCCATTTCAGCACGGTCGAGGGGGCGGCGCTGGAGAAGACGCCGCGCCACATCGACTGGTCCGCGCACATGGCCGAGAAGGGTGGCTACCGCCACTTCATGCTCAAGGAGATCTTCGAGCAGCCGCGCGCGGTGCGGGACACCATCGCAGGCAGGCTGAGGGAGGTGGAGGGGGACGTCTACCTGGAAGACCTGGCCATGACGGACGCCCAGTTGAACGCGCTGAACCGGGTCTGCATCATCGCCTGCGGCACCTCCTGGCACGCGGCGCTGGTCGGCAAATTCCTGATCGAGGAGCACTGCCGGGTGCCGGTGGAGGTCGACATCGCCTCCGAGTTCCGTTACCGCAACCCGGTGATCGACGAGAACACCCTGGTGATCCTGATCTCCCAGTCCGGCGAGACCGCCGACACCCTGGCCGCCATGCGCGAGTCGAGGAGGCGCGGCGGCAAGTGCGTCGCCATCTGCAACGTGGTCGACTCCTCCATCGCCCGCGAGGCCGACGGTGTGATCTACACCCATGCCGGTCCCGAGATCGGCGTCGCCTCCACCAAGGCCTTCGTGACCCAGCTCATCGCCCTTTATCTCTTCACCATCCGGTTGGGGCGCAGCCGCGGCAAGATGGACGTCGAGCAGGGGAGGGCGCTGATCGCCTCCCTCGTGCGGGTGCCGGCCCTGATGGAAGAGGCGCTGAAGCTGAACGAGCAGGTGGAGAAGATCGCCCGCAACTACCTGAAGGCGCGCGACTTCCTGTACCTTGGGCGCGGCATGAACTACCCCATCGCCCTGGAGGGCGCGCTCAAGCTCAAGGAGATCTCCTACATCCATGCCGAAGGCTATGCCGCCGGCGAGATGAAGCACGGTCCCATCGCGCTGATCGACGAGCACATGCCGGTCGTGGTGCTGGTGCCCAAGGGGCCCAACTACGAGAAGGTCTGCTCCAACATGGAAGAGGTCATCGCCCGGGGCGGGCGGGTCATCGCGGTCTGCAGCCAGGGGGACAGCGAGGTGAAGGACAAGGTGGAAGTCGCCTTGGAGATCCCGCTGGACGGCGAGGAAGTGAGCCCGATCATCCTCTCCATCCCGATGCAGCTTCTGGCCTACCACGTGGCGGTGCTCAAGGGGACCGACGTGGACCAGCCGAGGAACCTGGCCAAGAGCGTCACGGTGGAGTAGGAAGAGCTGAAAGAGGATGGGTAAGAAAAAGGAGAGGCCGCTTAGGGAAGCGGCCTTTTTTTCATGGGAGAAGGGGCTGAAAGGACTTAAAGGACAACAAGGACAACAAGGACAACAAGGACAACAAGGACAACAAGGACGGCAAGGACGGCAAGGATGGCAAGGACGGCAAGGACGGCAAGGACGGCAAGGACGGCAAGGACGGCAAGGGAATTTCAGGCAGGTGATTATCAGCGGGCATTTGTAGTCTATAATTTTCTCGTCCTTGTGACCTTCTCGTCCTTGCTGTCGTTTAAGTCCCTTGTCCTTTAGGTCCTTAAAGGAGCCACCCCATGAGCAAAGGCAACGGCTTCATCCCTCCCCATGGCGGCTACGAAAACCTTATCTCCTACCAAAAGTCCAAAATCGTCTACCAAGCGACCGGCTACTTCTGCGACCGCTTCATAAACCCGCGCAGCCGCACTCATGACCAAATGGTGCAGGCGGCCCGCTCCGGCAAGCAGAACATCATCGAAGGGAGCATGGCCTCGGCCACTTCCAAGGAAACAGAGATTAAGCTGACTAACGTGGCACGCGCCAGCCTTGAGGAACTCCTGGAGGACTACCACGATTTCCTTGATGCCAAAGGGCTCAGCGAATGGACAAAAGACCACCCCTACGCGCGCCACCTGCGCAAACTGAACCGGATCCGCGGCGCCACCTACGAAACCTTCCGCAAAGGTATCGAACACGCTGACCCGGCCATTTCAGCCAACGTGATCATAGGTCTGATCCGCGTCACCAGCTATCTGCTGGACCACCAAATCAGACAGCTTGAGGCCGCCTTTCTGAAGGAGGGCGGCCTGCGCGAACGGATGACGCATGCGCGCCTGGAGGTACGGAAAACCCAGACTGACCATGGCCGCGCGGCGACGGACCGCTCGCCCGCAAACTCACCATACAAGAAGAAAGGAAACCAGATGTTCGAGTCCCAGTACAACGAGGAAATGGAAGCGGAAGTGAAGCGGCTGGAGGCGAAAAAGCGTGCCGCCGAGGCGGGACACCCGGAGTGGGATAATGCCTGTAAGGTATGCGCTGGCCGGATCGCTGACACCAACGCCGACCGATGCCAAGGCTGCAGTGCCCAATGACGAAGAACCCCTCCCTGCAGCTAGGCTAACTCACCTTCTGCAGCGGCCAAATCGCCGTGTCCTGGATCTCCGAATAGTGCAGCAGGGGCTCGCCCGCCGGTTGGGGCAGCCCCTGCCGCTCCAGCATGGTGGATCTCAAGCTGACCAACTCGGCCCTCTGCAGCTTCCAGGGGGGATGATGGATCCGGGCCCGGTATACCTCGCTGCCATCCACTGCGTAGAGACAGTAACGCTCCACCAGGTAAAATTCCAGCGAATCCGGCTCCACCTCGCCCAGCATCTCTCCCTTGCGCCAGGAGAGCTCCAGGTCGGCAGGCGGAACAGGGTAGGCGATGCGCCTGGAGCTGTAGAAGATCTGGTCCTTCTCCTCACGGAAGCGGATGCGGGCGTGGCGGTAGGGCAGACGGTACGCCGTCGAGGCGCCTGCCACGGCCAGCAAGCTGTCGGCGTCCAGTGAGAAGAACCAGACGCCGGGTATGCCGTCGTAATGCACGTAGGTCCTGACGTTGACCTCGTTGAAGTCGCTCAGCCAAGGAAACGGCGGAAGGAAAACCGGCCGCAGGTTTCTGACGATGAACGGTGTCACGCCAATCCAGGCCTGACCGTCAAAGGTGTCGATCTGCAACCGGTTCGGGATGTGGGGGCGCAGCAACTCGGGGGGCAACTTCCAGTGCATGAAGAGCAGCTTGCGCCAGGACTGATACATGACCGGCAGGGACCCCGGACGCTGCCGGATCGACACTCTGTCGATGCCACCTTGCTGCTCCATTAGCTTCCTCCTGCCGTTGCCCCATCAAGATGAATTCCGCTCCAGACCACCTGAAATAAATACATGGCAGCGGCTGGCCTAGCAGCGGCCGGCCTTACTCGACTCAACCTAAATGCCACCTGGCTTCCCGAGGAAAGCCGCAAATGGGCGCCCACGACTCCTCTTCCGCAAGCTTGTGGGTGTCGCAGATCCCGCAGCGCCACTCGTTCACCACCGTGCTGAAGTAGATCGAGTTGCCCATGTGATGGATGAAGCCCTTGCTGGCTATGTCCCAGATCCCCTCACGCCCGCAACGCGGGCACAGGCCCGGCCCCCCGGCAGAAATGCTGTAGTGGCACCAGTTTTCCAGCTTCTTTACTTCACGCCTGACGATCGCTTGATACTGCTCCTGGGTTTCGTACATTGCTCTTCCCTCCGATGGGATGCACTCGGGTGCGGCGGTGCTCCCGTCTCTATATGTGTTAAGTATGGTTCATTTGGGCGCAAACGGTCAAGGGCTTGCCTGAGTCACCTTGGGAGCTCGCAAACCCCCGATCCAAAGCGGATGCCAGCGGGGAGGGTCGATCTCGGGGACTCCTGCCCAACAACCAGCACCATGGCACCGCCGGCAGATCGAACCGGACGGCCACCTGTGCAATGTCGCCACATCCATCGCCATGGTGACTGAAGGGAATCGTGCAATTGCCCCTGCATATGGGGGAGGAATTCCCTTTTGACCTATATCTGCCGAGGTGATATAAAGAAGGCGCAGCGCACCCGGCGGCGTCCCTTTTGCGCCGTCACCCCCCCCAAGGAAGATCATGAAACTGCTCCACAATCTAAATCCCCCCCAGAAGGAGGCGGTGCTTCACGGCGAGGGACCGCTCCTGGTCCTGGCCGGCGCCGGCTCCGGCAAGACCCGGGTCATCGTACACCGCATCGCCCATCTGATTCATGAAAGAGGGGTTCCCCCCTGGCAGATCCTCGCGGTCACCTTCACCAACAAGGCGGCGGGCGAGATGCGGGAGAGGGTGAGCCAGATGCTGGACCAAGGGGCGGCGCCGCTTATCTCCACCTTCCATTCGACCTGCGCTCGCTTCCTGCGCCACGACATCCGCCACCTGGGCTACGACAGCAATTTCGCCATCTACGACGACAAGGACTGCGAGAAACTGCTGAAAGATTGCGCCGGCGAGCTGAACCTGGACGAGAAGAAGTATCCCCCCAAGGCGCTGGGCTCCGCCATCGACGAGTTCAAGAATGCGGGGCTCACCCCGGACCAGGTCCCGACCGGCTCCCCCTACCAGGCGACCCTGGCCCGGGTCTACGCCGTGTACCAGGAGAGACTCAGGCGCTGCAACGCGGTGGACTTCGGCGACCTGCTCCTGCTGACGGTGCGCCTTTTCGAGGAGCACCCCGAGGTGCTGCACAAGTACCAGGAGCGCTACCGTTGGATCCTGGTGGACGAGTACCAGGACACTAACCCGGTCCAGTACCGGCTGGTGCAGCTTCTGGCCGGGGAGCGGCGCAACCTGTGCGTGGTCGGTGACGACGACCAGTCCATCTACGGCTGGCGCGGCGCGGACATCCGCAATATTCTGGAGTTCGAGAAGGATTTCCCCGGGGTCAAGGTGGTGAAGCTGGAGCAGAACTACCGCTCCAGCAAGACCATCCTGGACGGCGCCTGGAACGTGGTGGAGAAGAACCGGGGGCGCAAGCCCAAGCGGCTTTGGACCGAGAACCCCGACGGCGAGCCCATCGTGTACCGCACCCTCCCCAACGAGTGGGAGGAGGCCCGCCTGGTCTGCCGGGAGACCGAGCGTTTTATTGCCGAGGGGGGAGACCTCGCCGAGGTCGCCGTCTTCTACCGGACCAACGCCCAGTCCCGCGTGGTCGAGGACGCCATGGTGTCGGCCGGCATCCCTTACCACATGGTGGGCGGGCTCCGCTTCTACGCCAGGCTCGAGGTGAAGGACATCCTCGCCTACCTTAAGGTTCTGGACAACCCGGCCGACGAGGTGGCGCTCAAGCGCATCATCAACACGCCGCCGCGCGGCATCGGCAACAGCACGGTGCAGCGCATCTCACAGCTCGCCTCGGATCGGGCCATCCCCTTCTACGACGCGATGCTAGACGCGACCGACGGCTCCTTCCTCCCCCCGGCCGCCCGCCGCAGCGTGGCAGCCTTCATCGTGGAACTAGAGAAGTATCGGGAGCTGGCCGCCAGCCTCCCCCTCCCCGAACTGGCCGCCGCCGTGATCCAGGATTCCGGCTACCTGGCCCGGCTCAAGGCCCTGGGTAGCGACGAGGCGCGGGAGCGCATCGAGAACCTCCAGGAGCTGGTGACCGCGATGCAGGTCTTCGAGAGCGGCGAGGGGGAAAAGGGGCTGGCCAACTTCCTGGAGCAGGTGGCCCTGGTCTCGGACCTGGAGCAGGAGGGGGAGAAGAAGAAATCCTCTGCGACCCTGATGACCCTGCACTCGGCCAAGGGGCTGGAATTCCCCCTGGTCTTCATGGTGGGGATGGAGGAGCGCCTCTTCCCGCACGTCAGGGCGCTGGAGGACCCGGACCAGATGGAGGAGGAGCGCAGGCTCTGCTACGTCGGGATGACCCGCGCCAAGAAGCGCCTGTTCCTGCTCAACGTGCGCCGGCGCCACATCTTCGGCCAGGAGCAGATGAACCAGGCGGCGCGCTTCATCCGCGACATCCCCTCCGAGCTTTTGGACACCGGGGAGCTGTTCCAGCAGTACGGCTCCGGCTACGGGACCGGACAGGGGGAGCAGCACCAGCCGGCTTCGTACCAGAAGAGCCCCGCCGCCCCTTGGAGCAGTCCGATGAACCTCCCCAAGGGCGCTTCGCCCCCCGCCTCGGCGCACAACCTCGCCTCGCTCTTCGAGGAGGAGATGGAGCCCGAGCTGGACAACGAGGTGCGCCGGGTGCCGGAGGAGCACGAGGAGGGGGTCTACCTGGGGATGCGGGTGCGCCACGCGCAGTTCGGCCCCGGGGTGGTCAGGAAGATCGAAGGGGAGGGGGACAACCAGAAGGTGATCATCGCCTTCGCCTCGGTCGGTTTCAAAAAGCTCCTGGTGCGCTTCGCCGGCCTTGAGAGGGACTGAGAAGGCAGTATAATTGGGACCAGCAACCGTTTTTATCATGAGTTAGCTTCAGGAGGTCCTGTCATGAAAGTGCTGTCCACAATGATGATCCTTATGCTAGTCCTCTCGGGCTGCACCGCCTATAAGAGCCAGTACGTCTCCTTCAGGCCGCCGGAAGGGTACGTGAACAACCGGCAGGTCGCCGGGGTGTCGCTGGGGGGCGAGGCCTACCCGGACAAGGCCTCGGCCGAGCAGGCCTTCGGCTTCGACATCAAGGGGGCCGGTCTTTTGCCGGTGCTTCTGGTGCTCGACAACAAAAGCGGCCACAACCTGGAGATCGTGACCGGCCAGAGTTTCCTGGTGGACGACGCCGGCAACTATTGGCCGGTGGTGCCGAACCACGTCGCCTTCGACCGGCTGGAGAATTCCACCCAGCTCGCCTCCTTCTTCGGGCGCGGCGCGGGTAAGGGTGCCCTTTTGGGTGCCGCCGCCGGTGGCATCCTCGGGACCGCGCTGGGGATCGTCTCCGGGCGCAGCGTCGCCGAATCGCTGGGCAAGGGTGCGGCCCTGGGCGCCGCGGGCGGAGCTGTGATCGGCGGGGCGCAGGAGGGGACCTCCAAGGAGCGGGAGTACAAGATCTCCGACGACCTGAGGCAGAAGGGGCTGGAAGGGAAACCGATCCCGGACCAGCATCTGGCCAACGGCTTTCTCTTCTTCCCTGCGGAGGCGCAGAGCGCCAGGGAGCTCAGACTGCAGTGGCGCGAGCGGGAAACCGGCCAACTGCAGAAGGTGACCCTGCCGTTAGGCGGGACGCGCGGCAGCTAGATCGTTCAAGTTACAGCTCTCCTCCACCCGGAGGGGGGAGGGGACTTGAGGCGTCGGATGTAGGGTTGTAGGGGCGAACCTTGTGTTCGCCCATGGTCGTAATCGTAGGGTGGGCCGTGCCCACCATGCCAACAGGAAAAGGGGCTGAAGATGCCCCTTTTTTCATGGCTTGCAGAGGAGCAGCAGTGGAAAAACCTGTAATAGCGGTAACCATGGGCGACCCGAGCGGGGTTGGCCCGGAAATCGTGGCCGCGGCCCTGGCCGACCCGGCCGTCGCCGCGGTGGCCAGACCCCTGGTCCTGGGTGACCGGGGCGCGCTGGAGCGCGGCATCGCGGTCGCGGGAGTGCAACTCGCCGTGGAGACGCTGCCGGGGACCCTGCCGCCGGCCGAGCCGCGCCCCGGGGTGCTCTATCTGCACCAGCTCTCGAACCTGGCGCCGGACCAGATGGCCTACGGCCGACCCACCCCCGCCGGCGGGGACGCCTCCTTCCGCTACATCTGCGAGGCGGCAAGGCTTTGCCTGAGCGGCCAGGCCGCGGCCATGGCGACCGCTCCCATCAACAAGGAGTCGATGAACAGCGCCGGGCACCGTTTCCCGGGGCACACCGAACTTCTGGCTGAACTGACCGGAACCGACCAGGTGGTGATGATGCTGGCCGGCGACCGTCTGCGGGTCACCTTGGTGACCATTCACGAGGCGCTCTCCCGGGTGCCGGCGCTGGTCACTTTCGACCGGGTGCTCTCCACCATCAGGATCACCCACGATGCGCTCAAGCGCTGGTTCTGCGCCTCGCCGCGCCTGGCGGTGCTCGCCCTGAACCCTCACTGCGGCGAGGGGGGGCTCTTCGGCGGCGAGGAGAGCGAGGTCATCGCTCCGGCCATTGCCGCCGCGCGGGAGTCCGGCATCGACGCGGTCGGGCCGCTGTCCGCCGACACCCTTTTTCATTTCGCGCTGGCCGGCGGCTACGACGCCGTGGTCTGCATGTACCACGACCAGGGTCTCATCCCGCTCAAGCTGCTCCACTTCGACGACGGGGTGAACGTCACCCTGGGCCTCCCCATCATCCGGACCTCGGTGGACCACGGCACAGCCTACGACCTGGCCGGCACCGGGCGCGCCTCGAACCAGAGCATGAAGGCCGCGCTGCTCATGGCGGCGCGCATGGCCGAGCAGGGATGCGCGACAGCCGAGAGGGAGGACGGGAAACAGGGATGAAGAATATGAAAAAGTACCTCTGGTGGGGGGTGGGGGTCATCCTCCTGTACCTTTGCTATGTCGTTATCTCGCTCTACCTGCTGCCGCCGGTGGAAAGCATCAAGGACCGCAAGATGAACCTGACCATACAGGTCAGGGATTGGCAGGGGAACTACCACCCCTTCATAGTCGGCCCGAAAAACCGCTACTGGACCCCCTCGGGCAGCATCCCCTCGGACATGAAATGGGCGGTGATCCTGGCGGAAGATGCCGGCTTCTACAAGCACGAGGGAATCGACGTCAAGGCGATCAAGGAGGCGATCAAGTACGACCTGGAGCAGAAGAGCTTCGCCCGGGGCGCCTCCACCATCACCCAGCAGGTGGCCAAGAACCTCTTCTTGTCGCGGGAGAAGACCCTGACCCGGAAGGCGAAGGAACTCTATCTCGCCAAGCGCATGGAGCAGGAGCTGACCAAGGGGCGCATCATCGAGCTCTACCTGAACGTGGTCGAGCTGGGTCCCATGGTCTACGGCATCGGCCACGGCGCCCAGTACTACTTCGGCAAGTCCGCGGCCAACCTCACGCCGCGCGAGTGCGCCTTCCTGGCAGCCATGCTTCCCGGCCCCCGGGTCGCCTACAATCCCTATAAGAATCTGGGCAAGGTGCTGCAACGCTCCAACATGATTCTGAAGAAGATGGCCCGCAAGGGGGTGCTGTCGGCTGCCGAGTACCAAGCCGCGCTGGGGCAGTCCCCCAATATCGGGCGCATGCAGAGAAAGGTGGACGAGAGCATCAAGAAGGTCGAGGTCATGGCCAACCTCTCCAGCGCCCGGGCTGCCGAGCCGCCGGAACCGGAGCAGCCCGGGGAGCAGACGGGCGCCGAGGCGCCGCAGGGGGGAACAGCGCCTGCGCCAGCGGAGCCTGCGCCTGTGCCGGCGCCTCAGGCGGAGCCTCAGGCCCCGCCCGCTCCGGCCAACGGTGCTGCGCCCCCGGCCAGCGCGCCGGCGCAGGGGGAGAAGCCGTAGGCCGGGCTCGCCCAGCCGGACTCACCTCTTCCTCGCCCCTATCCCTCCCCATCCCTCCCCATCCCCTGAGTGTTGCTCCCCCTTAAAACTCCTGCAAATCAGTTCCCCCTCCCCTTGCGGGAGGGGGCTAGGGGGTGCCACATTTTCCGTCGTTGGCAGATTCACCCACCCCCCGACCCCCTCCCGTCAAGGGAGGGGGGGCGGCGCAAGTAGCTATCCGGACACTGCTGGAACCAAACAGATAAAATCCCACCTCGTTCCCAAGCTCCAGCTTGGGAACGTAGTTCCCCCACTGAAGCTCCGGCTTCATCGCTGGCCACCGGGAAGAACGCCATTGGAGCCTGAGGCTTGAGCCTCTGCGGCGCGGATGCGTTCCCAAGCTGGAGCTTGGGAACGAGTGCGACGGGGCTGGGAATGGAGGTCATGGCGAAATAATGGCTGCCGTTGGCCTATCCTTAGAAAACTCCTCCTCAAGTTCCCATTAAATGCGCCGAATCGTTCTCTGACAAGGAATATCCCGGCAACGCAAGAGGTAGGTTTATATGGATAGCAAAGTCCCAGGATTCGTGGTCGTGGTGGATGACGACCCATACGTGCTGGAAAGCGTCGCCATGCTGCTTTCGGTGAGCGGCCTGGAGGTGCATTCCTTCTCCAACGGCTACGACGCTCTTGCCGAACTGCAGGTGTCGCCTCCCCACGTGGTGCTGACCGACGTCAATATGCCGCACATCACCGGCATCGAGCTGCTGGAAAAGATCCACGACATCGACCGGGACATCCCCGTCATCCTGATGACCGCCTACGCCGAGCTGGAGATGGCGGTCTCGGCCATCAAGAAGGGGGCCTTCGACTTCATCATCAAGCCCTTCAAGCCGCACTACCTGATCCATTCGGTGGAGAAGGGGATCAACTACAAGCGCCTTTTGCTCATCGAGAAGAACTACAAGATGGAGCTGCAGCGCACCGTCGAGCAGCGCACCTGCGAGTTGGCCGACGCGCTGGCGCAGATGCGCTCCATGAGCCTGGAGACCATCGAGAGGCTCACCGCCGCCGCCGAACTGAGGGACGAGGATACCGGCAAGCACATCTCCCGGATCGGGCTCTACGCCAGGCGGCTCGCCCAGGCGATGGAGATGCCCGACGATTTCGTGGAGACCATCGGCATAGCCGCGGCCATGCACGACGTCGGCAAGATCGGCATCCCCGACGCCATCCTGCTCAAAGCGGGGCCGCTCAGCGCGGAGGAGTTCGAGGTGATGAAAAGCCACACCCTGATCGGCGGCAAGATACTTTCCGGCTCCAGGCACCAGGTGCTGCAGATGGCCGGCTCCATCGCCCTGACCCACCACGAGCGCTGGGACGGCAGCGGTTACCCGCACGGACTGAAGGGGGAGGATGCCCCCCTGGAGGGGCGTATCGTCATGCTGGTGGACCAGTATGACGCCCTGAGAAGCAAGCGGGTCTACAAGCCCGCCTTCGATCATCCCCGAAGCGTCGAGATCATCACCCGGGGAGACGGGCGCACCATGCCGAACCATTTCGATCCTGGGGTGCTGGACGCCTTTGTGGACGCGGCCCAGGATCTGGAGCAGATCTTCGCGGAGCAGTGGGACTAACCTCGGTTTTGAGTCAGTGGATCGCCATGCCCTCGTTCAGCCTGAAAATAAAGATGATCCTGGTCGTCTTCCTCATGATCGCCGCCGTGAGTACGGGGGTCGCGGGGCTGGGGCTTCTGTTCTTCATCCGGGAGTTCAAGTCCGACATGGCGAGCCGGCAGTTCGCCATGGTCAGCGCCGTCGCGGGAGAGCTGGACGACAAGATTGTCTCCGCTCAGCGCGCGCTGGTGGCAGTGGCGCGCAGCGTTCCCCCCTCCCTGACCCGCGATCCGCAGGGGATGCAGCGCTTCCTGGACGGGCGCCTCGATCTACACCAGGTGTTCGGCGACGGCACCGGCTTCTTCTCGCCCCAGGGGCGACTGCTCGCCTCCGCTCCGGGGCAGGATACCCTGATCGGCGCCGACTTCTCCGGGCACGACTACTTCAGGCGCACCATCGACTTCAAGAAG
>Ga0209212_1003986_pt1 | contig 18756 bp, 20 predicted proteins | sample RifGroC2_FD_183996 | JGI IMG/M metagenome (GOLD analysis project Ga0209212, IMG submission 183996) | Groundwater microbial communities from Rifle, Colorado, USA - Groundwater C2 (SPAdes) (version 2) | ecosystem: Environmental > Aquatic > Deep subsurface > Groundwater | place: Rifle, Colorado...
GAAGGTCACCGCAAAAGACAAAGCCTCAAACAAAGAGCAATCGATTAAAATTGAAGCGAGTTCGGGACTTTCAGAGAGTGACATTAAGAGTATGCAAGGTGACGCAGAAAAGCATGAGAAGGATGACCAAGAAAAACGTGAGCTCATTGAGACAAAAAATATTGCAGAGCAACTGATATATACCTCTGAGAAGTCACTTAAAGAGTATGGCGACAAAGCAGGTGATGAGTTGAAAAAAGAAGTTCAGGAAAAAATTGATGCACTAAAAAAAACAATGGAGGGTAATGATCGCCAGACTATTCGAAATGCTTCTGATGCACTGTCTACCTCAGTATCAAGAATAGGAGAGGCGATGAGCAAGCAAGGCGACACCACCACAAATGAGAATAAAAAAGATGATGATACCGGTAAAGAAGACAAGGGTACTGTTCGCGACGCTGAAACAGAATAAACATAGGACGACCTACGCAAACGGCATATTTCTTTGTTGCCCTGCACAAAATGTCTCTTGTAGTATTGTCCATACAACTTGTTCCATTTTGCTTGGGCACCTCGAAATACATCCATTTGTGTAAGTCCTAACATTAAATAAATATGGGTAATAAAGACTATTACAGCATTCTTGGAATTGATAAGAATGCTTCAAAAGACGAGATAAAAAAGGCTTTCCGTGGCCTTGCTCATAAGTATCACCCTGATAAAAAAGGTGGTGATGAAAAGCGTTTTAAGGAAATTGGTGAAGCGTATAGCGTCTTAGGTGATGACAAAAAACGCGCGGAGTATGATGCATATGGCAGAACATTTAATGGGTCTGGTGGCGGACAGCCACACGGCGGTTTCGACTTTTCTGGTTTTTCGCAAGGGTTTGGAGGGGGTCAACATGTGGAGTTTGATTTAGGAGATATTTTTGGAGATATTTTTGGTGGCGGTGGGCGTGGTGCGGAACGGAAAAGGGGAAGGGATATTTCTATTGATATTGAACTCACGTTTAAGGAGTCTGTCTTTGGTGTGGAGCGTCGAGTCCTTCTCATGAAGACTGGCACCTGTGACGTATGTAAAGGGTCTGGTGCTAAGGTAGGAACTGAAACGGTTACCTGTGAAAGATGTAACGGTGCTGGAAAGGTTCATGAGACGAAGCAAACCATGTTTGGTGCCTTCTCAACGACCCGTGAATGTGAAGTTTGTTTTGGAAAGGGATCAATTCCAAAGGAGAAGTGTCCTACCTGTAAGGGTCTCGGAGTGACACGACGGGAAGAGGAGATGACTATTGCTGTTCCTGCAGGAATTAACAATGGAGAGATGATACGTATGACGGGCGGTGGAGAAGCTGTACCGGGGGGCGTGTCTGGTGACCTCTATGTAAAAATCCATGTTAAGCAAGACTCTCGTTTTAAAAAGGAAGGGTTTGATATTGTCATGCCGCTCTCCATTAAGCTCACCGATACACTTCTCGGTAGTTCACAAAAAATTGAAACGCTGGATGGCGAACTTACATTAAAGATTCCACAAGGAGTGACGTTTGGTGAACGACTTCGTATCAAAGGCAGGGGTGTGCCAAAAGGTAGCGGCAGGGGGGACCTGTACGTTAAAATAGAAATACAAGTACCAAATAGACTTTCTCGTTCTGCAAAAAAAGCAGCAGAAATGTTGAGAGATGAAGGTATTTAAACCCAATGTTCAGTGAGACGACAGGCTCTGTGCTTAGTTCAATCGGCAATATATCTGCCGATATCTTTGGTGTGTTAGGTGTGATAATTTTACTTGTTGCATTGGGTCTCACAAGAGGTAAAAAGATACTTCTTGTAGTGCTTCTGTCCTTGTACCCGACCGCACTTGTGACGCACTTTTTCCCATTTTATGGAGGGGTGCCTTTCTTGACTGGTACCATCCCTTTGACGTTTGAACCCTTAATACTATTTATACTTGCTCTAGTTGCAAGTATTTTTATTATAAAAAATTATATAGAAACTACGTACCAAATTCATTCATTTTGGCGTATTGTTGAAATAATCTCACTTTCCGTGACTGTTGTCGGTTTAGGAATTGCTATTCTGTACCATTCTGTAGGTGTAGACAATTTATATAATTTTAGTATTATATTAAATAGTTTCTTTTCGTCAGCGACTGCTCTATGGTTGTGGTTTGTAGCGCCTCTCGCAAGTATTTCTTTGTTTGTACGTCGCTAGTTTTAAAAATAAAGTGAATAAGCTCTTGAATGACAGGTTCATTTTCTTACTACTTTTTGAAAGCTTATGGGGCTGCAATTTTGTTTTGTATTGATAACTTCTACATGACTGAAGAAATAATTACAACTTCTATATTTAGAATACATTCAAAAAGAATTGGATTTTTTAGGACGCTTTTGGGAGCCTTGCTCATGTATACAACCATTCCTTTTTTTGTTTTTGTTCATCTGAGTATTACACTTTTATTTTACAAAGTCATCTTACATCCACTTTTAGGTTTACCCTCGCTCGACACAAAAAATTATATCATTTTTGATAGATTTGCTATTCGTGATTTACATTTAATTGATAGATTAAATTGTCAATTTTGTGAATATGCGAACGGTCTGACTGTACTGATGAATGCAGAACTTGATCAAGTACTACAAGTAAAAAAAGTATCTTTGATAAAAAGTATTTTAATTGTTGTATACCTTATACCTCAAACGTTATTTTTTTTCATTGGTTTGCTTTTAACTACAATTCCTACAGCCATATTAATAAAACTGCTAGGATTGCATAGGGCATCTTACATGCGTATTCATAAACGCTTAGTGAATAAATCTTACGCTAATCACTTTTCGCCTTTTTTCACTTCAATTGTTAGGTTTTATAAAGTTTCTGCCGAAACAATTGCCTATAATTTAGAACAGATAGAATCTTCTTGGTGTCCAATAAAACATCTAGAAAGGAGTAACAGAGTACATCCTGCACATCATGATAATTTTTATGCACGTGATGAATTGGTTTTTGCTAAAAGAAAATTGGCAGAAGTAGGAAGTGTTTCAAATAACCCCCCAAAGTTCTAAATCTACTTAAAATGAAAGAGGAAGCAGACATCAAAAAAGAATTATATAAAAAACCTAGTCATATTTTCGTAATCCCCGTTCTTATTATTCGTGGAATACTTTGGTTTCCTGCATTATTCCTTGTACATTTTTTTCTTAGGATGGAAGTAAAGGGGAAAGAAAATTTAAAAGAGATTCCAAATGGAAGAGTATTGTTTGCCGCAAATCACTCAAGTGAAATTGACCCCTATGCTTTTCAGTACTCACTTTCTTTCCCTTCAAAATTTGTTCCTCTGTATTTTGTTTCTTTGACTACCAAGTATTATCCTGTGGCTAAATTTGGTTTAAGATCATTTATTTATGGAGGGTTGTTTTTTAGACTTATGGGAGCTTATCCAGTATACAAAGGTCTGCATGATTATGAGAGTGCTTTTGTAAATCATATAAAAATTCTTGAAAAAAATCACTCTGTATTAATTTTCCCTGAAGGTGGCATGCAGAAGGGTCAGATAGGAGAAGCACGACCAGGGTTTATTTACTTAGCTAAAAGAACAAAGGCAACTATTGTGCCGGTTAGAATACTAGGGACTTCAAATCTAAATCTTAAATCAATTTTTTCTTTCCAAAGAAAAATTACAATTATATTTGGCAAACCTATTTCACATACGGAGTTGCTAGGTGAGAAAGAAGAACTTTCTGAAAATGAATTAGTAAAGCACGCCCAAACAGTGATGGCGATTATCAAAAATTTATAAAATTTAAAAAGGTGTTTAATAAATTTCTATTCGTAGGGTAAACTATGATGACTATTTAGCTAGCAGGTACATATGTCAAATAAATACACTATTCATAATAAAATCGATAAGTCAAAAAAGGAGTATGATTTTGCTTTTCTTGTTCATCCGAGAAACATACAAGACATATATAAAGAATTTCCTTTTTTAAAAATTGTTCCGGTTTTTTTGTTTATGTTTTTCTTTAAAAAAATTTCTCCAGTAATTTTATCAACAGTCAATGGCGCTGTTGATGAAAAAGGTAAAAAAATAAAAGGAGTCATAATCAGTCTTCCGATTACTGCGGAACAAATGTTGCGTGATAGAAATCTAGCAAAAAAACAAGTGTTTCGAGCAATTAAAAAAGCGAAAAAATTAGGTGCAACGTATGTGGGACTCGGATCGTTTACCTCGGTTGTGACCTCAGGTGGTCAAGATGTTTGTGGTTTGATAGAGGGGGTACATGTTACTAATGGAAATGCTCTCACAGCTAGTATGACGTATTTAGGTATTCAAGACTTGATACGTAATTCTACTGTTCGGGAACCAAACATAGCCATTATAGGTGCGACAGGATCAATTGGTTCTGCAGTTACTGAATTGTTAACAAAAGATGGGTCTTTTGGTACGTTGTATATAGTAGGACGTACTCCATCGCATATTCAAAAATTATTGCAAAGAATTACTCCACATCCACATTCACATAGAGTAATGGAAACGAATATGGAAGAGGCTCTACCTAAGGTCGATATAGTTGTCACCGCAACAAGTGCAAGTGGAACTGTTATTCGGGCGGAATTATTAAAGAAAGATGCGATTGTGTATGATATTACACAGCCCAAGAATACCCCACAAGATTTACTCACAAAGAGACCCGATGTTACATTTATTGATGGAGGCCTTATTAAGTTGCCAGAGCATATACATGTTGGATATAATTTCGGAATACCAACAAACACGAGTTTCTCCTGTTTAGCCGAAACAATTCTACTTTCACTCGCACATTATCCAGATGATTTTTGCGTTGGAAATGTAACCTTAGAGCAAGTAAAATATGCAGAAACTCTGGCAAATCGTTATAAATTTTCACCCATACGGCATACCTGAAATAGTAAAAAGATGAAAGTATGTTTTTTGATAACTATCCTTATTTGTTCCCATTTGTTACAGGAGTGTTTACTTCATTCGCTGGATTGGTAATTTTATTGAGAGGTTGGAAATTACCGCAAGCAAGATTTTTTGCATTGTTTACCTTTGCACTGAGTATGTGGTTATTTTTAACCACCTTCATGCTTAATTACTGTGAGAATGCAGAATTTGCCGTGATGATTGATAGGGTTATTTACTTTTTTGCAATAACTGTGCCTGCCGTCATTTTTCATTTTTCTAGTATTTATTCAGAAAATAAGAAAAGAAGATCGTTAGTAATATTTGCATATATTTTAATGGTGATTTTTTGGTTTTTTGTTTGGTCACCATATTTTATTGATGGATTGAATCATTTTTCAAACGGTTGTCATTCTCAAGCTAGGATATTACATCATATATATTTAGTATATTTTGGTTTTTTTTCCACTATCGTACTGTTTGACATCCTCATTCTCTTTAAAAACGAAACTTCTCATCCAAAGCGAATACAACATTTACTTATTTTCTTTGTTCTTTTTGCAAATGAGCTAGTAGCTATAAGCGGATTTCTTCCTGCGTATAATATAAATAGTTCCTTAGTTACCTATACTTTAAGTTTTCTTGCCACAACAATCCTCATGTATGCCATGTTTCGACACAACTTGTTTGAGTTGAAGGTAGTAGCAATGAATGTTTTTATAGGACTTGTTGTTGTTGCGTCTCTTGTGCAGATTTTTATTGCTGATACTCCCGTTTTGCAAGTCGTTAATGTTCTTGTTTTTGTTGTAATTGTCTTTCTTGGCTTTTTGGTCACTAAAAATGTTCGAGAAGAAATTTTGAGTAGAGAAAAAGGAGAGAGACTAGCGCGATATTTGGCAAATGCCAATGCTCGTTTGCGTGAAATCGACAAACAAAAAACCGATTTCGTTTCTATTGCTTCGCATCAGTTGCGGAGCCCGATAGCTGCAATAAAAGGGTATGCTTCTCTCGTGAGTGAGGGTACGTATGGAGAGGTGCCTGCGACTCTACTTGAACCAATACATCGAATTCTTGAATCTGGTCAACGCATAGGCATTATGGTAGACGACTTCCTCAATATTACACGTATTGAGCAAGGTCGCATGACATACAACATGGTTCCGCAAAATATTTGTAAAATACTTGAGAAAGTCATTGATGAGCTACGTGTCGTGGCAGAAGAAAAAGGTCTTTCACTGCTTATGACATGTGATAATGAAAAAAATTATCTTGTGAAAGTTGACGAAGGAAAAATGAAACAGATTTTTTCAAACCTTATTGATAACTCAATTAAGTACACTCCAGAGGGGTCGATAACGGTTTCGGTTATAACTTTGGATCCCGAGCATAAAATGTTGGTTAAAATTAAAGATACTGGAATAGGAATAGCGCCAACAGAAATTCAAAACTTGTTCCAAAAGTTTAACCGTGCTTCAAACGCCAATGAAGCCAATGTGCTGGGGACAGGCCTAGGACTCTACATTGCCCGTGAAATTATGAAAGCGCATGAAGGCTGGATAAACGTTGAGTCAGAAGGGGTAGGAAAAGGTAGCACATTTACTGTTGAACTTCCTGTCTGTGATGAATACCGGAAAAGTGAAGTTAAGTAATATTAGCAATCCTAGTGGAGCTTTGTTATAGTGGAGAGCATATGGAAACGAAAAAACGCTTACTTTCAGGTGTAAAGCCAACAGGTCGGCCCCATATAGGCAATTACCTTGGTGCAATGCGCCAGTTTGTGGACCTTGCAAAATCACATGAGAGTTTTGTTTTTATTGCAGACTACCACGCATTAAACACTATTCATGATGCGCAGCAGATGCGACAAAATACTATTGATTTGATACTTGACTATCTCGCTATCGGTCTTGACCCAAGGGAAGTAATTTTGTTTAAGCAATCTGACCTTGCAGAACACACTGAGCTTTGCTGGATATTCAACACTTTTACAACCATGCCGTACCTTATGCGTGCGCATGCCTACAAAGACGCACAAGCAAAAAACAAAGAACTCAACGTCGGAACGTTTGACTACCCCATGCTCATGGCCGCAGATATATTACTCTATGAACCCGACATCGTTCCTGTGGGTGCGGACCAAAAGCAACATGTGGAATATGCGCGTGATACGGCAGAAAAATTTAATGCTCTCTACGGCAGTACATTTAAACTTCCCGAACCCCATATCCCAAAAGAAATAGCAATAATTCCTGGTGTTGACGGACAGAAAATGAGCAAGAGTTATAACAATACGATACCGCTCTTTGCTGACGATGACGTCATTAGAAAAGCAACTATGTCTATTGTCACAGATAGCCTTGGAGTCGAAGAGCCCAAGGACCCAGAAAAGTGCAACATTTTTGCACTTCACAAGCACTTTAGCAAAGACACACTTTCTGATATAGAGAAACGCTACAGAGAAGGAGGTATTGGATACAAGGAGAGCAAGGAGACACTTGCAGATAATATACTGAAGTTCGTGACTCCGATGCGTGATCTCCGTTCCGAACTATCAAAAGAGAAGGGAATGATAGAAAAAGTGCTTAGAGAGGGACGTGAGAAAGCACATGCTGTGGCATCTGCAAAAATGCAAGAAGTTAAGAAAAAAATTGGAGTACTGGTGTAATTTACAAAGTAATTGTTTACGTATGAATGAACGAATGCTAATAGCCGACCTTCATGACAGTGTTGATGCTGAAATTACGGTCAAAGGATTTATTGATGTCCGTCGTGATCATGGAAAACTTATCTTCTTAGACATACGAGACAGATCTGGTTTTGTGCAAGCTGTTGTTTTGCCAAACCATGCCGAAGCACTTGCTGTCGCGCAGACATTGAAGCCTGAAAGTTCTGTTTCGGTGAAGGCAAAGGTCAATAAGCGACCAGAAAAAATGATAAACGCCGAACAATTTAACGGTGACATTGAACTTGAGCTTCTTGAGATAGAAGTACTTTCACTTGGTGGAGAATTACCTTTTGAAAAAGACGCTGATATAAATCTTGACACCAGTCTCGACAATAGACCCTTTACCCTTAGAAACACTAGGAATAGAGCCATTTTTAAGGTGCAGCACGAGATACTACAAGCGTACCGTTCATTTTTGGTTGGCAAGGGTTTCACTGAGTTTGAGGCACCAAAAATAGTGGGAGATGACGCGGAGGGTGGTGGGAATATTTTTCGTGTTGAATACTTCAAAGATCGTTGGGCGTACCTGGCGACAAGCCCTCAACTGTACAAACAGATACTGGTTGGGGTGTTTGAGCGAGTGTTCTCAATAGGAAATGTGTTTCGTGCGGAGTTACACTCTACAAGTCGCCATATAAACGAGTATACCTCGCTCGACGTCGAGATGGGCTTCATCAAAGATCATACCGATATAATGCGTCTTGAAGAAGAGTTTATGCGACATTTATACATCGCACTTGAGAAAAATTGCAAAGCAGAACTTGCGATATTTAAAGCTGAGCTTCCTATGTTGCCAGAAGGAAACTTTCCTTCTATGAAGCTGAAAGAAGCACTCACACTCATTGCAAAGGAAACAGGTGAAGACTGCGTTAATGAGCCAGACTTGGCACCGGAGCATGAGCGATGGCTATCTAAATATGCCAAGGAACAATTTAAGAGTGATTACCTGTTCGTGACGCACTATCCTGTGACCAAGCGGCCATTCTATACCTATGAAGATGAAAATGATAAAGGGTACACCAAAAGTTTTGACCTTCTCTTTCGGGGGGTTGAGGTGACAACGGGAGGACAACGTATACATACGTACGATGAGCTAACAGAAAAAATGAAAGCAAAGAATCTTGTCCCTGAAAACTTCTCGTTCTATCTCCAAACTTTCAAGAGTGGCATGCCACCGCATGGCGGATGGGGTATGGGACTTGAACGACTTACACAAAAAATACTTGGTCTTGAAAACGTGAAAGAAGCAACACTTTTCCCTCGCGAGATTAATCGTATTGATACACTCTTGTCGGAGTAATAACTAGAAATTCTCAACAGAACTCATGTAAAAACACCACACTCCTTTGTGTTTATGCATGATATACTAAACCCGTGGAAGAGTATCAGATACGTACAAAAGTCTTTGATGGGCCGTTGGATATGTTGCTCACGCTTATTGAAAAGCGGAAGCTTTTAATTAATGACATCTCTCTTGCAGAAGTTACTGATGATTACTTAAAACATTTGGAGCGTCTCACCGATGTACCTTTGGCAGAAATAGCACAGTTTGTACTTGTGGGCGCTACACTACTCCTTATTAAATCAAAATCTCTCTTGCCGGTTCTTACGTTTACGCCTGAAGAGCAGGACTCTATTGCAGATTTGGAAATGAGATTAAAAATCTTTGATACATATAAAAAAATCTCGAGAGGTCTGGTAGAAATATATGCTACACATCCTATGTATTCTAGGTCTACTGTGCGGAGAAGGAGGGTTGAATTTTCACCTGATGCATCCATGACTTTAGAAAATATTACTTTGGCAATGGGAGGTGTTCTTGCAAATTTACCTAAGTTTAAACCAGTGCTTACAAAAACTGTAGTACAGAAAGTGGTCTCTCTTGAAGAAATGATGGACAGATTGAGTAAGCGCATAAACGATGGTATGAAAGTATCTTTCAGACAATTTTCCGGAGGAGTATCGGAGGGTAAGCTTAATGTCATCGTTTCTTTTTTGGCTATGTTAGAATTGGTGCATCAAGGAATAATTCGTGTTGAACAACATGAGTCTTTTTCAGATATTCATATGCATACCGACAAGGTGCAGATGCCACGGTATGGCTAATTGTTAGTGTTTTTTAAATCATAGTATTGTACAATAAACAACCATGGCACTTGAACAAAAACTTGAAGCGGTACTCTTTTATAAAGGAGAGTCAGAAACCAAAACTAAGCTTGCTAAGCTATTAGGTGTGACTCCTGAAGAGATTGAAGAAGCGGCTGTTAAACTTGGTACCGCACTTTCCTCACGCGGTATCCGGCTTTTACGAGTGCAGGATCAACTGGAACTAGTAACTGCTCCAGAAGCGAGTGAGGCAGTCAACAATGTTCGGAAGGAAGAACTCGTGCGAGATTTGGGGAAAGCTGGTTCAGAAACTCTTGCTGTCGTTCTGTATCGAGGTCCGGTTTCGCGTGCAGATATAGATTACATACGTGGCGTTAATTGCGCATTTATACTACGAAACTTGCAAGTACGTGGACTCGTACAGCGTATTTCAAACCCCAAAAACGCTCGATCTTTCCTGTATGAGGCTACACCAGACTTGCTTAAGCATTTAGGTGTTACTGAGATTACAAGTTTGCCTGACTACCAAGCCATGCGAGACGAACTTGAAAAATTTGAATCAGAAATACAAAAGTTGGAACAGCCTGAGATTGTGGTTGAACAACAAACAAACATATGAGTACTGAAAACAATATAATGGGAGATGACTCCAAACTTGACCATACGCTATATATACCTGCGCGTGCAGAAAATGAGACTGTGAAGTACGAGGGTACCCATGTGAAAGAAAAAGTTTTCGCCATTATAGGTGCTTTTGCAGTTACCGGGCTTGTTGCAGTTAGTGCTGTCGCGTACTGGCAACCGAAAGAAGTAAAAGAAGTGGCCACAGTAGTTCCAGCTCTTATAGAAAACGTACCTAAACCTCCCGATACAGCTAATCCTTTTCAAACCCTGCACATAGAAGCGAAAGCTGCTGTTGTGTACGATATACACCATGATACTGTGCTGTACGGCCTGCATGAGAAGGAAAAGATGCCTCTCGCTTCACTTACCAAACTCATGACCGCCTTAGTGGCAATAGAGTCACTCGATCAACAAAAAAACATAGCAATTTCGCAATTTGCACTAGAGACTGAAGGGGATTCAGGTTTGTTTGTAAATGAGTCATGGAACATTCGTGACCTTATCTCCTTTACAATGGTTACGAGCTCCAATGACGGCGCGGATGCACTCGCCGCCGCTGCGGGCTCACTCTTTGAGTCCACTCCATCGACTTCACCTGAGTATGCAAAAGTGGATGCATTTGTTGAAAAAATGAATAGTAGGGCGCTTGAGCTTGGTCTACAAAATACTACGTATGTAAATGCAACAGGCCTCGATGAAGGGAATCGAAGTGGAGGTGTAGGCACAGCACAAGATATGTCGACGTTGATGACTTATATATGGGAGCAAAAGCCACAGGCCATTGCTCATACTGACTTGTACAGTCATGAGTATGTATCTTTAGATGGATTTCTTCACTCTGCCTTGAACACCAATGAGTATGTCAACACCATTCCTGGACTTCAGGGAAGTAAAACAGGCTACACTGATTTAGCAGGAGGAAATCTTGCAATAGTGTATGATGCGGGCTTGGATCATCCGATTGTTATTGTGGTGTTAGGCTCAAGTCGTGAAGGACGTTTTTCAGATGTGGATACGCTTGTCGAAGCTACATATGAGTACATAGCGAGTGGATGGTATGAGTATGATTTGCTTACGGCAGGGAGCACTGCAAAGACTTTTGATAATTATATGTAAAATATGAGACGGGACCCTGAGAGAGCCCCGTTGTTTTTGATGTGACTGTGTTCAATTTTTTAATGGCCACAGTTTTTGCCTTGATTTAAAAATTAGATCTTGAAGCACCTCACTCTTTTCTACATCAGTTTCCTTCTCTAATGCTTTGTGAAGATTTGAAAGCTGGACCAAGAGAAGAGTGGACACGAAAGATTCAAATTCCTGAACAGGCTCTCCCATGGCTTGCAATATTGCCAAATGCAAATCTATCCCCTCGTGATCTATTAATCGTAAACCAAGTTCATGATTGAATGGGGTACAAAAGTCTGGTGAACGAACCCTCCTTTTAATAATCGAAGCGCGCATACACACCTCCTTGATAGGATTAAATTAAGAGTTTTTGTGAGAGCAACTATCTAAGTTTAAAGTATACCATCAAAAGATATTAAATAAAAATATATTGTAAAATATATGCATTTTAGGAACATGTGTATAACTTTCCATCACTTCTTGTACCTGTATATCCTTACGGTATGCACGGTATGTTTCACTTTCTGTTCATCCTTTTTAAGTCCATACTGTGGTTTGTTAAAGGAGATTTTCAGATTGTGGTATCCGACTTAGTTTTAGACCGTTATGACTGAAAGGAATTAGAAAAATGGGAATAACCCTGTGTCACGAGTCTCACGCGAGCAAAGCAGTTTGCTCGCTTCGAGTCCAAAAATAATACACGTCTTTCGAAAGCCGAGATGCCTCGGTCCAAGTCTGACCCGAGAGGACTCGTCCCAGAATTGCGGACATATTTGTTCGCAAGGCTCCAAATCTGCCTCGCGTTCTTGGACGGCCACTCGCTGTGCTTTGCACATGCTCCGTGGCTTCGAGTCCTCACGCGAGCAAAGCAGTTTGCTCGCTTCGGGTCCACAAATAAAAATTCCGCCTTTAAGGCGGAATTTTTATTTGTGGACCCGAGAGGACTCGAACCCCCTACCTCCTCAGTGCAAATGAGGCGCTCTACCAGGTGAGCTACGGGCCCATTAATAGAGAATACTACAGAATAGTGCCCTAAACTGCAAGCCCGCACACTTAGTTTTTAGAGGGACAAAGAAAGTTACAGTGTGGGCAAGTCCTTTGTGCGCATGCTACTCTCCTTGTTTTGGTAATAAGAAAAATGTTCATAACAAACAATCACATGATGTAACGAATGGTACAATAAGATTACTACTACTACTGATGATGTGGTGGTTTGACTGATTCTATATGAGATTTTTTACATCGTTCTTAACATTAGTGGTATTACTCCTGTGTATATTTTTTGCTTTTTCATACTTTGATAGTAAATACCTGCTCGTAGCGACGGACGCAGAATATGCAAAGAATACCGGTAGACAACTCCTTGAGTTGTTTCTCGTTGTATCAATAGCAGCTGCGATTTTTCTCTCTTTGCTTATTTACTCTGTTCTCTCTACCCAAAACGCCGCACGACGAATGGCATACGCAATATCAAAAGATATGTCATTTTCTAAAGAGCAATTTAGACGTTTTTATGAATTGAGTCCTGTCCCATACCTACTCATTTCACCCAAAGGTGCAATTACGCGACCAAATAAAGCATCGCTCCGGTTCTTTGGTAGGACTGAAGAAAATTTAATTGAAAAAAATTTTTTTTCATTCCTTTCACTTCCAGAACATAGTGAAAAAATTATGCGGTACAAGGATAGCGCAGAGCGACGTATACCAGTGGTCCAAAAAGAAGTCCAAGTGTTGCTGGACTCAAAAGAGTTACGTTGGGCACTCCTATCGATTGAGGATATTACGACTCCAGGATCCTATGAGCATAACTGTCTCGTCACACTTGTGGATATACATGAACAGAAAGAGCTTGAACGTATTAAAACTGAGTTTCTGTCGCTTGCATCGCACCAACTACGTTCACCACTTGCAAACTTAAAGTGGTACATCGACTTCCTTCTCAACAGACGTCGAGATCAGATGTCCGAAGAAGTGCAAGGATATCTGCACAAAATGTATCGAAGGAATTCAGACATGATTGAACTTGTAAATACCTTACTTAATCTTTCTCGAATAGAGATGGGTAGAGTAAAGGTGGAAAAAGAATCAGCTGATATGGAGGCTCTTACGAAGAGTGTTATTGAAGAACTTGAACCTACTGCTCAAGAAAAGAAAATAAGTATGGAAACGACGTTTGTGGGTGACCTCCTACTTGATACAGATATTCGTTTGGTGCGCATAATCCTTCAAAATCTACTATCAAATTCTCTTCGTTACACAAAGGAAAACGGGAAAGTTTCTATACGTTTGTCGGGATCAACATCTCAAATTCGGTTTGAAGTAGAGGATACTGGTGTCGGTATTCCGCCAAACGAACAGGGAAGTATTTTCTCAAAACTTTACAGAGCGACCAATGCAAAGGAAATTGAAGCAAATGGTAACGGTATTGGTTTATACATGTGTAAAGAGCTCGTGGCAGGTTTAGGTGGTACTATTACATTTGTGAGCAAGTTGGGGGAGGGTACGACATTCACTTTTGAACTACCTCGATAAATTTTATTATAGTGTAATTAACGTTGTATGAATGGAAAAAAAATACTCATGGTTGATGATGATTTAGCTTTTTGTGAGATGTTATCGGAAATACTCAGGGAGGAAGGTGCTGAAGTATTAGTAGAACATGATGGCGCTTCAGGCGTAGAGAAAGCACTGAGTGAGCATCCAGACCTTGTTCTTTTTGACGTCATGATGCCGGTAATGAGTGGAATAAAAGCCCTAGAAAAACTGCGTGCTGACGGATGGGGGAAAAATATTCCTGCAATACTCCTCACTAATGTCAACCAACCAGAAGCAATGGCTGCTAGTCTAGAGAATGGTCCTCCTACAGAATACTTGCTCAAAGTAGATTGGACTCTTGATCAAATAGCAGAGCGTATAAAGAAAATTCTTGAGGCAAAATAGGCCTTTATTTTTGATTATGTGTATATACCATATAAGTATCTTTGTGATGTAACAGTTTATAATGCAATCAAAAAAATTTTTAAAAACAAAAGAAAATTTTACCTGCGAACAGTGCGGCTTGTCTGTTGTAGGGGATGGGTACACTAATCATTGCCCGCAGTGCTTATGGAGTAAGCATGTCGATATTCATCCAGGAGACAGAAAAGCAAGCTGTAAAGGGATGATGCGCCCTGTGCAAGTAGAGTACAAAAGCAACACGTACATCATCGTGCACCGTTGCGTACTCTGTAAACACACAAAGCGAAACAAAACGTCACCTGTGGATAACTTTGAGGCATTATTACAGCTTTCAGCAAAACAGTATAAGAAATAGCGAGAAAGCCTTGAGTATAGAGCCGTGAGCTTTGAGTCACTAGTTAAAATCCGTAAATGGGTACGTAATTCAGAGTAACTGAAAAGTAAAAAATAATACTAGTATTTACACTAGTATTATTTTTTAACCATAGACTTTAGGTTACTCGCTACTCGCTTTACTCAGAACTCGTTACTCGCTTATCTTTCTCGCCACGTAATCCGCAGGTGCTTTTGCTAGATAGTCTTCGAGTTGTGCTCTGGTAAGAAGTCCTTCCTGAGCACCGACATATTGCACTACTGACATTGAGTTTATAGGCCCCCAACGTAGTGCCGTAGGGATATCATGGCCAAGAGCAAGTGCTGAGGTAAATGTGGAGGAAAAGGCATCACCAGCTCCTGTGCGGTCTACAGGAGGCGCAGGATCAGGATACATAGGCATATGCCACACTCCATCGTCTGCAAGTGCGTAAGCTCCTTGAGGACCATCTGTAATGACAGGAATAGTTGGTCCTAACTCTTTCATACGTTTGAGTAGTTCAGGAATATCTGACTCATCTGTGGCGAGTATTTGTTGTGCTTCTTCTTTGTTACAAAAGAATAATTCACAGGCTTCATACACATCCTTCAGTGCCTCGTGTCCAAGTAAAATTTGAAACGAACCAGGTTGGAAGGATAGCTTTGTCCCTTTGTGTGCTTGTACATACTGGGCAATGTCATGATGATACTGTATGCCATGCTCACCGATAGATGAAAAATAAATCCATTTAGGCGAACCCATTTCAGGTACTATGTAGTCGTATTTTTCATGCTTAATAAGAATAGTTCGTTCAGGACCATACCGAAGGACGTAGTGATGGTTTGTTTCTTTTCCTTCCTGAACATCAACAAAGCGTGTGTCAATACCCTCCTTTTCAAGCCATTGCGTAATTTCTTTGCCACCTTCGTCATTACCGATATCAGTAACCAACCCCGTCTTGAGCCCTAATCTGTTTGCAGATACAGCAGCGTTCGGACTGTTACCGACCGCAGGTACATTTATCGCATTTTCAAATTCAAGTTTATCCCCAAAGTACATTGAGAGGACATTTCTGCCTGAAAGATCTTTGCTTACCATAGCTCGGTCACTACGGAGCTGAATAAACTCATCAGTTGTGATGTCTCCTATTGCTACAAAATCTAATTCGTCCATAAATTATTATCTGTTACTTTTCAAGTCTTCATATTGTACCAAGTATTGCATGCTTCGCGAAATCAGGTATACTCGCATTCACATATATGACATATACAGTAACAGTTGAAAAGCGTACACAAGGGGGGTCAAAGGCCTGTCGTGCATTTCGTGCACAAGGGAAAATGCCTGCTGTGGTGTATGGTCCCAATAATGAAGCCGAGACTATTCTACTAAACACAAAGGAATTTGAAAAAATATGGAGTGAGGCTGGAGAATCAACAGTACTTACGCTTTCAGGACTTGATAAGAAAGTATCAGTGTTGATACAAGATGTTGCGCATGACCCTTTGTATGGTACTCCGACACATGCTGATTTTTATGCAATTCAAGCAGACACGGTTGTGGATGTTGAGGTACCTCTTGAGTTTACTGGAGTATCACCTGCTGAAAAAGGACTTGGTGGTACGTTGATTAAAGTTATGTTTACACTTCCTATCAAAGCCCTTCCGAAAGACCTCCCATCAGAAGTATTGGTAGATATTTCAAGTCTTGTAACCTTTGAGGATCAATTACAGGTTAAAGATATCAAGCTTCCTCAGGGAGTAGTCGCCGATGCGGAGCCTGAAGAAGTTGTTGCATTGGTACAAGCTCCGAGAGAAGAAGAAGAAAGTGAGGTTGCCGATGTTGCTTCAGTTGAGGTTGAAAAGAAAGGTAAGGAGGAGGAATCTACTTCAGACACTAAGTAAAAGTTACGTACACAAAAAAGCCACAGATGTCTGTGGCTTTTTTGTTGTGTACGTGTGAGCGCATACAGGGTATACTAAGTGCACAATTTTATGAGGCGTACTGTTTTTGTGTACCTACTATGTTTTTCAGTACTGAGTCTTGGTGCTGGCTACTTTGCTTTCGAGACTACCTTAGCTGCATCTATTGATGCAGACACGATAGCGAAGCGTCGTGCACAACTTGAGAGTGAGCTTGCCCATCTCGAGACACTCATCAAACAACAGCAGGAGATACTTCAGTCCAAGCAGGGAGAAAGAGTTTCCTTGGAACGTGATCTTGAAATAATTGACGCCGAAATAAGTAAATCAAGGCTTGCGATAGACGCGCAAAGAGTTGCTATAGCCGACCTTACGGAAGATATTTTTTTGAAAGAAGCTACCGTCCTTGAACTACAAGAAAAAATAAACCGCGAAAAGGAATCCTTGGCTGGCTTGGTGCGTCGGACGGCGGAGCTGGATGATCAATCACTTGTCGAAGTTGTTTTTTCAGGAAAAAGCTTCTCAGAATTTTTTGAAGAGGTTGATGATTTTCATGAGGTCAAGTTAGCGCTTGAAAAGAGTTTTCGCGAGCTTGAGGGGCTTCGTGACAAAAACCTTGATGCAGCACAAATATTAAGTAATAGAAAGGCGGAAGAAGAAGAGCTCCATGAGTTACAAAAGCTTCAGCGTGACAGACTACAAAATCAAGAATCTGAAAAAGCAAAAGTGTTGCGGGCGACCAAAGGAGAAGAATCTAAGTATCAGGAGTACATCAACACCAATCAAAAAACTGCTGCACAAATCCGAACTGAGCTTTTTGAGTTGCGTGGTACCTCTGCTATTAACCTTGTTGATGCTATAGAGTTCGCAACATTTGCTGGTAACAAAACAGGCGTTCGACCCGCTTTCATTCTGGGAGTGTTAAAGCAAGAAACGCGATTAGGAGAATTTCTTGGTAACGGTACATGGTCTGTCGATATGCATCCCACTCGTGACAGGCCGGTGTTCCAGGTGATTGTTTCAACACTCGGTCTTGATCCCAACAGTATGCCTGTTTCTGCAAAACCGGGGTATGGCTGGGGTGGAGCTATGGGTCCTGCACAGTTTATTCCGAGCACATGGGCTTGCTATGGTGGGTACATAAATCTCCAAACAGGCGGATGTGGGTACAGTAGTTCTGTAGCTGATTTTTATGCTGGTCCTTGGAAATATGATGCAAATGCTGACCGCCTACGTGTGGTACGAGGGAAGCAAAGCCCTTCAAACCCATGGGATAATCAAGATGCGTTTCTTGCGACCGCTCTCTACATGAAAGATTTGGGTGCAGATGCTGGCACACTCGCAGCAGAACGCATGGCTGCACTTAAATACTTTGCAGGCGGTAACGCTACGAACCCAGCGTATGCTTTTTATGGGGATGGTGTGATGGGTCATGCTGCTGATTTCCAGAGTGATATAGATATACTAAAGAGCTTGTAGAGCCGAGAGCCGTGAGTAATGAGCCGAGAGCTCAGAGTTAAAATAAATACTAGAATAAATACTAGTATTAATTCAAGTATTTGTTTGTACAGCTGGGCTTGCCCGCACACTTACTTTGTCCCTGTGCCTTGGGCACACACTGCAGAGCAGTGTAGGGACAATGTGAGTGTGCGGGCTTGTCAACCATCGCTTACTCTGGTATTGTTCTCCAACAAATATGAAAGCAAAAATACACCCAAAAAATTATCGAAAAGTAGTATTTGAGGACACTTCAAGTGGTGAGCGGTTTTTGATTGGTTCAACTATTCAAACCAATGCGGTTGGGGAATGGACTGACAAAAAGGAATACCCTCTTGTAAAGGTTGAATTATCAAGTGCTTCGCACCCGTTCTACACAGGTAAAGAAACTGTTGTGGACACAGCAGGACGAGTGGACAAATTCAAGCGTCGAGTAGCAGCAGCAAAGAAATAGCTTGCTCCGTGAACTAATAAAACCGTCCCTAGGGCGGTTTTGGCGTATACTAGTATGGTGGATATAACTGAATTTAAAAGCAATCAAAAGACAAGTTACTTGG
>Ga0209212_1003987_pt1 | contig 18755 bp, 18 predicted proteins | sample RifGroC2_FD_183996 | JGI IMG/M metagenome (GOLD analysis project Ga0209212, IMG submission 183996) | Groundwater microbial communities from Rifle, Colorado, USA - Groundwater C2 (SPAdes) (version 2) | ecosystem: Environmental > Aquatic > Deep subsurface > Groundwater | place: Rifle, Colorado...
GGGTGAAGCTGCCAACGACGGAAAATGTGGCACCTACCCCCACCCCCTAACCCCCTCCCGCAAGGGGAGGGGGAGTGATTTGCAGGAGTTTTGGAGCTAGTGCAAAGGCCAAACCGGACAATGCTGATTGCCAGCAGGCAAAGGACGGCTACCTGGCCCTGAAACCCGACAGTAATCCCGCCATCTTCCTGTAAGCCGCCACCGGGTCGCGCTTGCCGGCGGGCTTGGCTCCCTCGTCAGCCAAGGCGGCCTCAAGCTGCCGAGCCAGCTCGGGAGACTGCCTCATTTCACGGGAAAAGGAGTGCAGCCACTGCTGAAAACAGGTGCCGAGGAGCTCCCCGGCAGCGATGTTGCGCCGCAGCAGGTTGACCAGACCGCTGAAATTGTCCCGCACCTCCTGTTCCTGGCGCTCCAGCTCTCCGGCGGCAAGGTGGAAGGGAACCGCGCTCTTCCAGAGGTAGAGGGCCGCCAGGGCGATCAGCGCCAGCAGGAATGGAACCAGGCGGTGTTTGATGATCAGGGTCATGATGCCGGGCTTGTCGTAAACCCCGAGGTGCGACTCGTCGAACAGGGCGCTGCGGCTCGCCCCCTGCAGCCAGGCCAGAAGCCCGGGACAGCGGTCGCTGTGCATCGCCTCGTTGCTGAAGAGATAGGAGTCGGCCAAAAGCACGATGCTCCCCTTGCCGACCGCACGCTCCAGCACGACCGCCTGGCCGCTGTAGCTGTAGACCGGCCGCCACTCCTCGCCGCCGTCCTGGAAATGGCGCCGCGAATGGAGCGGGATGGTGCCGGGAAGCTCGAAAGCCGGGGCTTCCAGGCGTGCCATGGGGCGGCCTTCAGCCGGGGCGGCAGGCAGATCGAAGGAGCCCAGCTGCACCCCCCAGACAACGGCACTGCCCGGGCCAGCTTCTGTCGGGACAGCCTCCTCGGCCGGCACCCCCTTCCTGTCCTGGTCGTCGCCCTTTTCCGGCCCTCCCTGGTCGTCGCCCTTTTCCGGCCCTCCCTGGTCGTCGCACTTTTCCGGCTCTCCCTGGTCGGCGGCCGCCCTCTCCTTCCCCCTGCCAAAGGCGATCACCAGCCGGTTCCCCTCCCCGGCCAGCGTCTCCAGGTCCTTCAGCTGTCGCTGCGAGCCGGACTGCAGCAGCGCTTCATCGGCTCCCAGCCAATAGATGGTCTGTCCCTTTTCCCCCTTGAGCTTGTCCAGGTCGCGGAAGTTCCTCCGCACCTCGAGCCCGGTCGAAGCCGCCAGCGCCTTGAAAAGCGCCTTGGATCCCAGCGGGTCGCTACGCAGGGAGGAATAAGGCGGAAACATGTCCCCCTGCTCGAAACGAAGCGCGAAGAGCTGCAGCAGGCCGAAGGCGGTGAAAAGCACCACGGCTAAAAGGGCTGCGATGGTGAACTTACCCTTGCCGGACATGGGACACCATCCTTTGGTAGTTGGCCATGAAGTTCGCCACCGTCCCCTGCTCCAGCCGGTGCATGCCGTACCAGGCCTGCTCGAACAGTGTGACGTTGCTGGAAAAGGAGGTGGTCACCTCGGGCAGGACGTGACCGAAACGCCCCAGTTCCCGCTCGTAGTCGCGGTTGGACTTGAAGCGGGCGATGACGATCAGCCGCTCCTGGGCCAGACAGGCCAGGGAGGCGAGATAGAGTGCCCGCAGCCCCAGGCGCAGCTCCCCCTTGGCCAGAAGCTCCTGGGCCAGGGCGCTCCAGCGATCCTGCGAGAGTTCGTCGGCCAGGACATTCTCGTCACTGACATCCGGCTCAATGACCGGTTGGCAAGGGACGCTTTCCGGCAGCGCCACCGGCTTGCGCCGGGCCTGTCGCCAGAGGAACACTACCCCCACGGCAAGGCAGAGCGCCAGCAGTCCGTACAGGACGGGGAACAGGTAACTGGGGAATCCCGCCCCTTTGCTGGCCTTCTCCTGTTCCGGCTGGAACTTGTGCAGCAAATCGGCCAGCCATTCCAGAAAGCGCTGGATCAGATCGCCGGCATCGCTGGCCCACTCCTTGACCAGATCCAGGACCGAGCGGAGGAAGCCGGGCATTTCGCCATCCTGCTGGGGAGCGCGCGGCAGTCGCCAGGCGAATTCCGCCCCGCCGATCACCTGCTCGATGGAGCTAGCCAGCTTTTCCGCACTGACAGCCTGCGGCTGAGCGGGGGTCCCGGCGGGGACAAGGCTCGCCGCGCTGTTCTCTCCGGCAGGGGCGAGCCGCGTGTCGGCAATTTTGCCTGTTGCCCGCTCCGCACCGGCCTCGGCGGCCAGGGCGGGCGTGGTTCCAGCGATCAGCAGCGCCCCGGCGAGGATCAGCACTGCCGGGCCAACTCCCGAGGAGCGCCTGACCTCCTTCAGTTCTGCCAGCAGGTCCGCCCCGCTGGCGATGGAATTGCCGTAGTGGCAGCGCAGCAGATACGCCGCCTTGACCAGCGGGTCGACGCAGAGATGCGTCCCTGCGGCCATGGCGGCCCAGAAGGTGGAATTGAGCAGAAAGAGATTGCTGCGGGTAAAGTGCGATTCGATGCCGAACAGGGTCTTCAGCGCCCTGGGGAAAAAGTAGGCGCCGATGCAGATATTGGCGAACACCACCAGCCCCAGCAGGAGAAAGATGCAGAGCAGGGCATGGTTTTGTCGCGGCCAGAGCGCTGCCTGGCGCCGGGCCGTGCCGTAGAGCCGGCTTAGCCCGGGCTCGGCGCCGACAACGGCGATGTTCTGGAAAAAGGCGAAGCACCAGCCAAAGGGAAGGGTCACCAGGAGGGAGAGCGGCAGGAGCAGCAGCCCCCAGGGTTGGAAGATCACCTGCGCCAGCAGGGTGTCCGTTGCCGTCGGGGAATCCGAGCCATCGAGCGCCAGCCGGGAAAGCCCGCCGCAAAAGCGGGCCTGCCAGTACTTCATCCAGACAAAGAGCAGGGCCAGCCCCAGGGAGGCGCCCGCCAGGCGGTCGGCGGCGTCGACGTTGCGGCTCATGTCGGCCCAGAAATACAGGGCACCCAGCAAAAAGGGGAGCGTTCCCAGATAGTAAAGGGCGAGGACCTGCACCGGAGCGCGACGCAGCAGGAAGGTCGCTTCCTCGATCAGTTCCAGGGCTCCGATCCCCTTGCTGCGGACGATCTTGGCCTGCTTCATCGATCGGCCTCGGCGCTGCCCCACAATGACCCGTCATGGAAGCTGGAGGGAACCAGGAGGAGCGCCCGTCCCACCAGGAAGAAAACCAGCCAGAGGACCAACACCCCGGCCAGTACCTGGATGGAGCGCAGAGCCGCGGCCGCAAGCCGTCTCTTGCGCTGGGGCGTTTGGCTCGGCAGCAGACAACGGGCGCAGATCATCCGTCCGTCATGCTCGGTAATGCACTCCCGGCAGAAGAAGTTGGCGCAGACGGGACAGCGGGCCACGGCCTCCCGTTGGGCATGGTTGAAACAGCGCCTGGCGGAGATCGAGCTCACGGCAATGACCTTGCCGCCCTGCCACGCCCAATGCCGATGGCGATCACGCCGATGATGGCGATGGCGGCGCTGACAATGGCGTAGGTAACGATGAAGGCGGCAAAAGAGGGATGTTGTGCCGGTTGAATGGCGCCGTAGTGCTCGAGCATCTCACTTTGCGTGATGGCCACCCCCTTGCCCCCGAGTTGCTCAATGGTCAGGAAAACCATGAAGAAATAACCGACCGTCGACCCGGCCACCATGGTCGCCATCCCTCCCCAGGTCATCCATCTGGCCACGGGAGCAACCAGATGATCCCTCTGCTTGATCAGGGCCATGACCGCCAGGATGGCGAACATCAAGCAGAGGCAGGCGGAAAGGGCCAGCAGTGCCTTGGAGTTGTGCAGCATCTGCAGGGAGGAAACCGCGGCTTCGGCGAGGAGGAGCAGAAATGCGGCCAGGTGCCAGCCGCCGCGGTAGCTGGATGCAGCATTTTGGGGGCCGGCAGCTGAAGAGCCTGCGACCTTAGCGGCAGGAGGAGCATCCTTGGCCGCCCTGGCAAGTTGAGCCATCTCATCGCGCCCGATCTCGCCCTGGAGCACGACGACCAGAGGGCACAACCTGTCCAGCGCCTTTTTCACGCTCTTGATCCGGTCCAGGGGGGGAAGCTCTTCGACGCCGAGCGGCGTCACGACATGGCAGCGGCAGGTGGGACCGCGGAAAAGGTTCCAGAGCAGGAAGAGCAGAAAGGTGCCTCCGAGAATGCCGGCGAGTACCTTCAATCCGGGATCCTCGGTGCTCAGGGCCGCAATGACACTGAGGACAAGCAAAAGTCCGAGCGCGGCGTTCCACACCTTTCCCGCCACGGTCCGGCGGCTGACAATGGCCTGAATGTCCTTAAGGTAGTATCGAGCGTATTCTTCAGAGTATCCGGTAGACTGGACTGCCAGCAGATGGTCGTCTCTCAGCCAGAGGGTGTGCCATTGCCCCAAACCACGCCTGCTGCCGGCGATTTTCTTGTAGTTCATGGAGCTTCCTTGTTTGCGTTTTGCTGCCAACGTTGCCATAAGAGGCTAAAGCACCTGGAAGTAAAGAACCGCCAGCCATCCCGCGACCTGTGCCAGCGCGATAATGATGGCCAGCACGAAACGGAACCTGGTGCGGGGGAGAATGCTGCCCGGCCTGTTCCAGTAACGAAGGGCCAGGAAAATGGCGATGGGCGCCGTGACCACCGTGATGGGGAAAAAGAGCATGGGCAGCACTGCCGTGGAAAGAGCCAGACTGTCATAGAGGGGGCGCTGGGTCACCAACTGCTCGATCCCCTCGGTCAAGCGCCCCTGATCGATGCAGGTGGGGCAAAGGCAGCGGCCGGCCAGGTCGGTCTCGCAAAGCGTGCAGAGAAAGCGACCGCAGGCGGAGCAGAGGACGGCTGCCTTTTTGTGGGGATGATAGAAACAGCTGGCCTCGTTCTCGACGGTCAGGGCCTCGCCCCCCTTCAACGGACCAGTCCCGCGAAACAGGGCCGGGAATGCCTCGACCTCCAGCTTGGCGCCGCAGTTGTCGCAAGGCAATGGCCTGCCGGAATTGTACAGTTCACCGGGCAGGGGGTTGCCGCAACCTGTGCAGCAGACAGCGGCGGGTCGCAAAGCCGCGAGGGTCACTTGTAGACCACCCTGGTAGCGCAGACCCTGTCGTGGAGCGAGCGTCTTTCGCTATCGAACAACACCATCAGATAGCCGATTCCCATGGTCACGCTGCTCAGAAGCTCAGCGAAGTAGCGCCCCGTGCCCCGCGCGAAGCTGATACGGTCGCCCGAGGGGGAGACCACTTTCAACCCGCAGGCCATTTTGCCGGGAGTCGCCTGGTTCCTGCTGAGGAAGTACCCGTTGTACACCGCATAGATGACGGTCTGCAGGATGAACGCGATCACCCCGGCAACAAGGGCCGCTTCGGGCGACTCCGGCACGACAAGACCGGTCACAAAGGAAACAAGAAAGCTGATCAGCCCCAGGATCAGGCCGTCCAGGAACTTCGCGCCGAAACGTATGCCGAAGCCGGCGTAGCGCATCTCGCCCGGCCTGGGCGTCCCTTGAGTAAGCATCTGCACGTAAGTCGGTTTGCAGGCCGCGCAGACCCACGAGGTCCCGAAGCGTGCCATCTCCCCCTTGGGATAAAGGGAGGCGCAGACCGTGCAATTGGTCATCTCCTCTGCCGGTGCCGAGGGAGCTGGTGCCGTTCGAACGGGTGGAATGGCTGCGGCAAGCGGCGACGGCTCCTCCCGGGCGACCTCTTCCCGCGCCGGCACATCGTCGCTCGCCTCGATCACCGGGATGGGAAAATTCTCCTTACACCTGGGACACTTTATGGAGGTTACCCCCGGTGGGATCTTGGATTCGTCTATCTGACCGCTGGCGCCACAGTGAACACATTCGACCTTCATAGTACCTCCCATGGGTTATCTTCTAGATGAGGCGGGCTTCAGTAGCACGAGTCAATTACACTATCTCAAGAATAATTGCAAACAGATAACTGTTACTGATTACTACTAATCTTCCGCGCACTGTACCAACACCCCCTCCCCCTTGATGGGGGAGCAACTGTGTTGGAAGGTCAAGAGGGATTATGCGGGTTGCTCACACCAGAAAAGGGGACAGGCTACTTTTCAAATTTCAATGGGAAAATAAAGTAGCCTGTCCCCTTTTTATTCGCCTCAAGTCCCCTCCCCCCGCCCCTCCCATCAGGGGAGGGGTAGATTTGGCCTGTCATTCTCGGTCCCAAGGTCCACTTTGGGAACGAGCCGCAGTCCACTTCATGATCTAGCCACTGAACCCAGCCTTTTCCGTATACAACTTCTCGGATTGGCCTGTCTCAAAATTGTAACAACCAGCAAAGAAAAGGGGACAGGCTACTTTTCCAATATGTCTTAACTATAGAAACAAAATTTATCTGATCTTGTGCCAACTGCGCCTGGAATATGGCACGACGGATCAGTAAACGTCTTTGCACTGTCACCCTTAGACATGATATTATCTCGCCTAAATCCTTTTGTAGGCAATAATCGCGGCAGGGAGCGTATTATGTGTTTAGCGGTACCGATGAAAGTGGTAAGCATCGACGGCGAGACGGCTATTGCCGAGGTGGACGGCGTCAAGCGGGAAGCCAATCTGATGATGCTGGAAGGTGAGGTCCGGGTGGGAGAGTACCTACTGATCCATGCCGGCTTCGCCATCAGCAGGGTGGATGAGGCAGAGGCCCTGGAGACGATAGCGCTCATGCGGGAGTGCCTGGAACTGGGGCAACCGGCATGATCGACATGGCGCAGTTTCGCAGCAGGGATATCGTGCAAGGCCTGGGGGCTTAAGTACGGGCAGGCCGTTTGATCTTGTAGGGAGCGTCCGGCTGCCATCAAACATACAGTCAGCCCACAAAAGCTCCCCCCTCCCCTTGCGGGAGGGGGTTAGGGGGTGGGGGTAGGTGCCACATCCATTGCACCTGGCAGCTTCACCCACCCCCCTGCCCCCTCCCGTCAAGGGAGGGGGAGCCTAAAAGGCTTGAAGCTGCGGCAGCTCCCATTGAAAGGAAAGCGAAAAGCCCCCCTCGCCTGCTGCTGCGAGGGGGGCTTTTGTTTTTATCTGGCCCTACGGCGTCTTGCGCTTGAAGTAGTGGGTATGCAGCAGGTGATGGGCCTTCTCGCCCAGCGGCTTGCCCAGGTAATTCTCATAGAGATCCAGTATGTACGGGTTCTCGTGCGATTTCCTGAGCGGCTTGTTGACGTCCTCGCGGTAGATCGCCTTGGTACGCTTTTCCAGGATCGCCTCGTCGCCGTGATGATAGGGCTGGCCGCCCCCTCCGATGCACCCACCAGGGCAGGACATGATCTCAATGGCGTGGAACTGCTCCTTCCCTTCCCGCACCAGGTCCAAAAGCTTCCTGGCGTTCCCCAGCTCGTGGGCGATGCCGACATTCAACACCAGATCGCCTACCGGGATCTTGGCGACCCGGATCCCTTCCATGCCACGCAACTGGGTGAAGTCGAGCTTAGGGAGAGTCTTCTGGGTGGCGAGCTCGAAGGCTGTGCGTACCGCCGCCTCCAGCACACCGCCGGTGGCGCCGAAGATGACCGCGGCGCCGGTGGACTCGCCCAGCGGCCGGTCGAAATCGCCATCGGGCAGCGAGACGAAGTCGATGTTGGAGCTCTTGACCAGGCGCGCCAGCTCGCGCGTGGAGAGCACGACGTCGACGTCGCGGTTGCCGTCCACCGAGAACTCGGGACGGGCCGCCTCGTACTTCTTGGCGAGACAGGGCATGATCGAGACCACGACCATCTTCTCGCGCGGGATGCCGAGCTTATCGGCGAAGTAGGTCTTGGCCAGGGCGCCGAACATCTGCTGCGGCGATTTCGCCGTGGACGGGACGTCGAGCAGATCCGGGAACTGGTGCTCGAAGAACTTGACCCAGGCCGGACAGCAGGAGGTCATGATGGGGAGCTTGACGCTCTGGTCCCCCGCCAGGAAGCGGGTCAGGCGGTCCAGGAATTCGGACCCCTCCTCCATGATGGTGAGGTCGGCGGCGAAATCGGTATCGAAGACGTAGTCAAAGCCCAGCGACCTGAGGGCGGAAACCATCTTGCCGGTGACCAGGGTGCCGGCCTCAAGCCCCAGGTCCTCGCCCAGCGCTGCCCTGACGGCGGGGGCGGTCTGCACCACGACCACCTTGTCCGGGTCGGCCAGGGCCTCGATGACGCTCCAGGTGTGGTCCTTCTCGGCCAGAGCCCCTACCGGGCAGACCGCGACGCACTGGCCGCAGTAGGTGCAACTGGAGTCGGAGAGGTTCATCTCGAAGGCTGGAGCGACCACCGCGTTGAAGCCGCGGTTCACGCCGGAGAGCACGTTGCAGGTCTGCACGTCGTTGCACATGGTTTCGCAGCGCCGGCACATGACGCACTTGTCCATGTCGCGGATGATCGATTCGGAGAAGTCCTTGCGATAGGTGGACATCGCCCCGCCGTCGTAGGGGGAGCCGCGCAGGCCGAACTTGGTGGAGAGCTCCTGCAGCTCGCATTCGCCGGACTTCTGGCAGACCAGGCAGTCCTTGGGGTGGTCGGAGAGGAAGAGCTCCATCACCGTCTTCCTGGCGTTCATGACCCTGATGGTGTTGGTCTTCACCACCATCTTGTCCACGATCGGGGTGGCGCAGGCGGGGGCGAGATTCCTCCTCCCTTCAACCTCCACCACGCAGACGCGGCAGGTGGCCAGCTGGTTGTTGACCTTCAGGTGCTCGAGATTCAGGTAGCACAGGGTCGGGATGTCGACGTGCAGCTTCTTGGCGGCTTCGAGTATGGTGCTCCCTGCCGGCATGGTGATGGTTTTGCCGTCTATGGTGATTTGTGCGATAGACATAGTACCGTCGCTCCTTTTCTATTGTTTGATGATGGCGCCGAACTTACACCGCTCGATGCAGGCGCCGCACTTGATGCAGCTGTTCTGCTCGATGTGGTGGACTTCCTTCACCTTGCCGGAAATGCAGCTGACCGGGCAGGCGCGGGCGCAGGCGGTGCAGCCGACGCACTTCCCGGCCACCACGACGTACTCCAGGAGCGCGGTGCAAACCCCTGCCGGGCACTTCTTCTGGTTGATGTGAGCGGCGTACTCGTCGGCGAACACGCTCATGGTGGAGAGGATCGGGTTGGGCATGGTCTGCCCGAGGCCGCAAAGCGCGGTGTCCTTGATGGCCGCGCTGAGAAGCTTCAGGCGGCTCAGGTCCTCCGCGCTCCCCTTCCCCTGGGTGATCTTGTCCAGCATCTCGTAGAGGCGCTTGGAGCCTATGCGGCAGGGGGTACATTTGCCGCAGGTCTCGTCCATGGTGAAATCGAGAAAGAACTTGGCCACCGAGACCATACAGTCGTCCTCGTCCATGACGATCATGCCGCCGGAGCCCATCATCGAGCCTTTGGCGATCAGGTTGTCGTAATCGATCGGGGTGTCCAGGTCCTTCTCGGTCAGGGCGCCGCCGGAGGGGCCGCCGGTCTGCACGGCCTTGAACTTCTTCCCCCCCAGGATGCCACCCCCGATTTCGAAGATGATCTCCTGCAGGGTGATCCCCATCGGGACCTCGATGAGCCCCACGTTCTTCACCTTGCCGGCCAGGGCGAACACCTTGGTCCCCTTGGATTTCTCGGTGCCGATGCCGGCGAACCACTGCGCGCCGTTCAAAAGGATCGGGGCGATGTTGGCGAAGGTCTCCACGTTGTTGATGGCGGTAGGCTTGCCCCAGTAGCCGGATTCGGCCGGGAAGGGAGGCTTGGTGGTGGGCTCGCCGCGCTCCCCCTCCATGGAGTGGATCAGGGCGGTCTCCTCGCCGCAGACGAAGGCGCCCGCCCCGTACTTGAGCTCGATGTCGAAGTCGAAGGAGCTGCCGAAGATCTGTTTCCCCAGGACCCCAGCCTCGCGGGCGTCGTTTATCGCCATCTGCAGCCTCTTTATCGCCAGCGGGTATTCGGCGCGGATGTACACGGTGCCGAAGGTGGCGCCGATGGCGTAGCCGCAAAGGGCCATGGCCTCCACGATGGAGTGCGGGTCCCCTTCCAGCACGGCGCGGTCCATGAAGGCGCCCGGGTCCCCTTCGTCCGCGTTGCAGACCACGTACTTCTGGTCCGCCTGGTTTCTGGCGGTGATCTCCCACTTCAGGCCGGTGGGAAAGCCCCCGCCGCCGCGGCCGCGCAGCCCGGAGTTCACCGCCAGAAACCAGACGTCGGCCGGCTTCTTGTTGGTGACAGCCTCAGCGAGAGCCTCGTAGCCGCGGACCTGGATGTAGGCCTCTATGGATTCGGGATCGATGAAACCGCAGTTTCGTGTGGCAATCCTGTATTGCTTTTTCACAGCTTCCATGAATCGCTCCCCTTTCCTAGGCTTTGGTGTAGTTGACCGGTATGACCCCGTCCAACATCTCGCCGTTCATGATGTATTTTTTCACGATCGCTTCCGCCTTGGCCTCGTCCACGTAGCCGAAGACCACCGGCTCCCGGCCGTGCAGGGTCACCTCCACGGTCGGCTCGGCAAAGCAGAAGCACATGCACCCCGACTGCTTGAACTCCACGTTCCCAACCTGGTTCTGCGCCACGGCGTCCTTCATGACGTTGAGCGCCTTTTGCCCGCCGGACGCGATGCTACAGGTACCGAGCGAGACGTTCACTATGGTGTTCGTGTTGGCTGCCGCGGCGGCAAGCAACTGTTCCCTCCGTTTGGAGAGATCTGCTAAAGAGTTGATTTTTGCCATTATCCCTTCCCCCGTGGTTATTTGAATTCCCCGATGATGTCCTTTACCTGGTCCGGCGTCACGCCGCCGTAGGTCTTCTCCCCGACCATGACCACCGGGGCGAGCGCGCAGGCACCGACGCAGCGCAGCACGTCGATGGAGAACAGCCCGTCCCTGGTGACCTCGCCCACCTCGATGCAGAGCTGCTTCTTGAAGGCGTCGATCACCTTCTCGGAGCCCCTGACGAAGCAAGCGGTGCCGTTGCAGACGGAAATCGGGTACTTACCCTTCGGGACCATGGTGAAGTAGGTGTAGAAGCTCACCACGCCGTACACCTGGGACAGGGAGGTGCCCATGAGGCTCGCCACCTGCTGCTGCACTTCCATCGGGAGGTAGCCGTAGAGACTCTGTGCCTTGTGCAGAGCCGTCACCAGGTGCCCCTCCTTGGTGGGGAGACTGTTGACGAACGCCTCAAGCTCACGGGTAACCGCCTCGGGCAGTTTGGTCGGCGATGGAGCGTTGCATCCACCCGACAATTGACACGTTGAACCAGTTTGCATAACACACCTCTCCTTTGAATGATGAGTTCTACGTTCCACGTTCTCTACGTTCTACGTTCTACGTTCTACGTTCTACGTTCTATGTTCTAGTTGCAGGTTTTAGGTTCACGTTCAGAGACATTTTGCCTGAAACTTTTCCAGCAGCCAGCCGCACCAGGCATCCAGGCCGGCACCGGTGCGGCAGGAGATCTCGAAGCAGGGGGCGCTCCGGTTCAGCCCCTGCGTGGTCTCCAGGAAGAGAGGGCGGTCGAACTCCTCGCTGTCCCGGGAATCGATCTTGTTGAGCAGGATGGCATCCGACTTCATGAAGATGGCCGGGTACTTGGCCGGCTTGTCGTGCCCCTCCGGCACACTCGCTATGACGATGTTCAAGTCGGCCCCGATGCCGAACTCCGCCGGACAGACCAGGTTGCCGACGTTCTCGATGAAAAGTATGCTGGGCGCGTCGTAGTCGAAGCGCTGCAGCACCCTGCCGATCATCGGGGCATCGAGATGGCACATGTTGCCGGTATTGATCTGCAGCACGGCGATGCCGCGGGCCGCGATCTTGTCGGTGTCGATGCTGGAGGCGATATCCCCCTCGATCACCTTGAAGCTGGCCTGCGGCGCAAGCCTCTCGATGGTGGCGAGAATGGTGCTGGTCTTGCCGGCGCCCGGAGAAGCCATGACGTTCACGGCCAGCACCCGGTTCGCCTTGAAGAACTCGGCGTTTTCCAGGGCCAGTTTCTGATTCGCTTCGAGAATGTTCCTGCGCACGTCAATCTTCATTTGCTTGGTACCCCTGCACTTTTTGGTCGGGAAGACCCGGAGCGAAGCCCCGTCAACGGCCCACTGCTTGAGAGCCCACTGCTTGAGAGCCCACTGCTTGAGTGCCCACTGCTTGTGCGCCCACTTCTTGAGTGCCCACTGCTTGAGCGCCAGCCTTCAGTCGTCGCCCGTTTCCACGTCGATGCTTTCTATGTAGAGCTCCTGTCCCTTGCTGACAAAGAGGTCATTGCCGCCACAAGAGAGGCATTTGTAGCTTTGAGAGCGATTGGGCGAGGCTGAGCCGCAGCTGCGGCAGGAGTATTCGGCGCTGACGCGGGTCACGGAGAGCTTGGCCCGCTCGACCAGGGTTCCCCTGCTCAGGATGTCGAAATAAAACTGCACCGATTCGTCCACTATGCTCGCCAGATCCCCGATCACCAGGTGCACCCCGTACACGCGGGTGACGCTGCTCCCCTTGACCTGATCGGTGATGACCTGCAACAACCCTTCGGTAACCGCTAGTTCGTGCATGGACCAATCCCTAATCTAAATTAGTCTAATTTCCCCCTTCCCCATCAGTCCCCCCTCCCGTCAAGGGAGGGGGGGCAATGCAAGCACCTAACCGGAATCTACTGATTTGGTTCCGGCTAGGGAGGGTTAGGGAGGGGGAAGCTCTACCTGTCCCGTCAACCGACCCTTCCCCCCTCCTAACCTCCCCCCTCCGCGGCCGGCGCGACTGGCGCTGCGGGCACGGCTGCCAGCTTGGGGGGCCCGGCATAAAAGTCCACGGTCTTATCGAAAACCGCGGGGCGGTAGAACCCCTCGTGGTACAGGCAGTTGGCCGGACAGACATCCTCGCAGATGCCGCAGTAGACGCAGGCGAAGGGATCGACCTTCCACTGCCTTTCCTTGCGATCCACCTGGATGCACTGGGAAGGGCACTTGATCTGGCACACGGTGCAGAAGGTGCACTTCTCGACATCGAGCTTCAGCTCCCCCTTCACGTCCGGAAACGGCTCCCTCTTCTTGAAGGGATAGAGACGGGTGGCATAGCCGGTGAAAAGGTTCTTCAGTATGGTGTTAAGCATGAACATGGCGCATCTCCCTGAACCGAAAACGGTCTTTCTAACGCTCCGTGCAGCTGATGCAGGGGTCTATGGTGAGGATCAGCACCGGCACGTCCGCCAGCTCGCAGCCGGGCAAAAGCTCAAGCAGGGGCGCCACGTTGCTGAAGGTCGGGGTCCTGATGCGCAGCCGGTCCAGGAACTTCTTGCCGGTAGCCTTGAGGTAGTACAGGCACTCGCCGCGCGGCTGCTCCACGCGGGAGACCACCTCGCCGCTGGGAAGCCCGGTCACCTTGACGCTCAACTCCCCCTCGGGGAGCTTGGCGAAGGCCTGCCTGATCAGGTCGATCCCCTGGAAGATCTCGTTGAAGCGGCAGATGGTGCGCGCGTAGCTGTCGCCGTCGGTCTCCACCACCGGGGTGAAGTCCAGGAAGGGATAGGCTGCGTACCCCAGCTGGCGCATGTCCTGGGCCACGCCGCTGGCCCGCAGCATCGGGCCGCAGGCGCCGAGCGCGAACGCCTTTTCCTTGCTGAGCACGCCGATCCCGACGGTGCGCTTCTTCACGGTGTAGTCGTCCATCAGGGTCGATTTGAGCTGCAGCACCTCTTTTTCCACCAGCTTCAGGGTGTCGAGGATCCACTTCTGGGTCTCGGGCTTGATGTCCCTTTTCACCCCCCCCACCTGGTTCACCGAGACGATGACCCGGTTGCCCGAGGTCGCCTCCTGCAGGTCCATGATGCGCTCACGGATGCGCCAGCACTGCATGAACAGGCTCTCGAAGCCGAAGGCGTCGGCGAAGAGCCCCAGCCACAGAAGGTGCGAATGGATGCGGTGCATCTCGGCCCAGACCGTCCTGAGAAACTTTGCGCGGTCCGGCACCTGCACCCCCATGAGCGCCTCGATCCCCTGGCAGTAGCACATGGCGTGCAGGGTGGAGCAGATGCCGCAGGTCCGCTCCACGATCTGGATCATCTGGTTGTGGTCCCGGATCTCCGCCATTTTCTCCAGCCCGCGGTGCACGTAGCCCAGCTTGGGAATGGCCTGCACCACGATCTCGTCCTCCAGCACCAGCGAGAAGTGAATGGGCTCGGGGAGCACCGGGTGCTGCGGGCCGAACGGTAAGGTTGTACGCGCCATATCGGTTAAGCCTCCTGCGCCTTGGGGAAATTCTTGACCACCCCGATCTTGCAAAACGGGGTGCGCTGCACGTCTTCATCCAGGTACAGGGTGCCGTTGAAATCGATGGGGAGCCCCTCGAAGTCGACGCCGAACTGCTCCTTGATCTCGTTCTCCACCAGCATGGCGCAGGAGAACACCGAGGTGATGCTGGAGATGGCGCTCCCTTTGGGCACGGTCACCCGCATGCTCCTGATGTCCAGCTCCTTGTCGAAGTGATAGAGGAGATCGATGGCGTCGCCCAGATCGCTGGACGACATGGTCACGAAGCGAAATCCGGTGTCCCTGAAAATCTTGGAGAACGAGACCACGCGCTCGACGGGGACCGTGCTGGTGTTCTGGTCGCTAAGTACTCGTGCTGCATTGCTCATTTGACCCTCCTTCCTGATCTACCTGCTGGTAATGGCCTGGCGCGTGCCGACCAGCCGCTCGAAGATCCCCTGATCCACCCGCTTTCCCTTCTCGGCCAGCTTTTCCAGCGCCAGCACGATGCCGTCGATGATCGCCTCGGGCTTGGGGGCGCAACCCGGGACGTAGGCGTCCACCGGGATCACCTTGTCCACCCCCCCCACCACGTTGAAGGAATCGCGAAACACCCCGCCGCTGCAGCCGCAGGCGCCCACCGCCACCACCACCTTGGGCTCGGGCATCTGGTCGTAGATGTTCTCCAGCACCTTCTGGTTGCGATGGTTCACCGTCCCGGTCACCACCAGCAGGTCGGCGTGCTTTGGGTTGCCCACGTTCAGGATGCCGAAGCGCTCCACGTCGTAGAGCGGCGTGAGGCAGGCCAGCACCTCGATGTCGCAGCCGTTGCAACTGCTGCAGTCCAGATGGATGAGCCAGGGGGACTTCACCCTGGAGCCGTTTACCAGTTTCTTCAGCATTACCTTTTCCTCTCTAGCTTGTGCGGCACGCGCCTCTCGAAGCCCTCCCCTGTCCGTCGGGGGGTGGGCTGCAGGCGCCCTATCTCACGTAGATCCAGGTGTAGTTGGCAAAGGAGAGCAATAGCCCCGTGGACCAGACGTAGCCCAGCATCCAGCGCCAGGTGAGCCGGGCGCAGATGTTGTCCACCACGATCTCGGCCAGATAAGTGAGGCCAACCAGGACCAGGGCGCCGACCGGGTTGGTGTGCCAGAAAAGGGCGCAGATCCCCAGGATGAAAACCGTCTCGTACCAGTGGGCCACCTCGATGATGGCAAGGTAGGGGCCGGAATACTCGGTGAGCACCCCTTTCACGATCTCCTGGTGGGCGTGATGCGAGGTGGAGATGTCGAAGGGGGACTTCCTGAGCTTTATGGTGAGCGCGTAGCCCAAAACGATGTACATGAGCGCCAGCGGGATCAGAAGCGGCTCCTGGAACTTCAGGATCTCGGAGATCTTGTAGCTGCCGGTGACCAGGTAGATGGAGACGAAGACCAGGATCAAAAGCGGCTCGTAGGTCAGCATCTGGATCAGTTCCCGCTGGGCGCCGACCTGGCTGTAGGGGGATGGCGCGGCCAGGGCGCCGATCACCAGGAAGACCCCGCCCACCGCCAGCACGAAGAAGACCAGCAAGAGGTCTGATTGCAGCGCCAGGAGCACCACGGTGAGCATGGCGGCCACCAGGTAGACGTAGGCGCACAGGATCTGCCAGGGGTTGACGATCATGCGCTCCTTGCCGATCAGCTTGAAGACGTCGTAGAAAGACTGCAGGATCGGAGGGCCGTAGCGCCCCTGGAGCCGTGCCGTGATCTTGCGGTCCAGCCCCGCCACCACCCCTCCCAACAGGGGGGAGAGCAATACCGCCAAAGCGACTGTCGCCAGATTTTCCATGTTCATTGAGCAACCCCTGCGAAAAGTACAATGAGAATGACGATGGCGGCCATGTTGATCCAGTTGGTGATCTTCTCCTCGCCGATGAACTCGGAGGCGTAGATGTTTGCCGCGGTGCACTGCTCCCAGGCGTTCATGGGGCCTCTAAAGCGCGCCTCCCCGCTGTCGGGGGACTGTTCGCCGCACAGGTAGGGGGCGCTGACCACCCGGTGCCCCTTCTTTATGGCGGCGATCACGGCCCAGGCGTAGCCGACGAAGGAGACGATCAGGATGGGGAGCACGTAGAAGGAGCCGGCATCGCTGGTGGCCCCCTGGACCCCCTCGGTGAAGGGGAGCGCCTTGCTCCCCAGCGCGAGCCTGGGATCGATGAGCCGCGAGTAGACCCAGGGGGCCAAGAGGCTGAGAGCCACGGCGAAGCTGGCCAGGGTCAGAAGCGGCACCTTGATGGCCGGCGACTCCTGCCACGACCCCTTGCTGGCGTACAGGCCGTGGGTGAGCGTCTCGATCAGCATCTTCAGGCTGGACTGGGACTTTTCCCGGTCCGGAGACTCCAGGTAGGCGCCGCTCACCAGGATCCCGGCCCAGCGCGCCCAGAACAGCATGGTGAGACCACTGCCCAAGGCCAGCATCGCCACCACCCAGGGGATGTTTGAGGCGGCCTCGATGGCCATCCACTTGCTCATCAGGGCGCCGAAGGGGGGAATCATCATGGTGAGCATGCCGAGGATGGTGATGCGCGCCACGGTGGGGAAGCGGTTATAGAGCCCGCGCATGTCCTCGATGTCGCGGCTGCCGATCTTGTGCTCGATGGTCCCCACGCAGAGGAACAGAAGCCCCTTGGATATGGCGTGGAAGATGATGAGCAGGATGGCGGCCACTATGGCAGCCGGCGTGTTGATGCCGGCGCAGGCCACGATGAGCCCGAGGTTGGCGATGGTGGAGTAGGCCAGGATCTTCTTGCCGTTACGCATGTTCACCGCCAGGACCGAGGCGGTGAGGAAGGTGAAGGCGCCGAAGGTGGCGACCATGAGGCTCAAGGTGGTGCCGGCGTAGGCGGGAGCCAGGCGCACGATCAGGTAGACCCCCGCCTTCACCATGGTGCTCGAATGCAGCAAGGCGGAAACCGGGGTGGGCGCCACCATGGCCCCGCAGAGCCAGGCCTGGAACGGAACCTGGGCCGCCTTGGTGAAGCCGGCCAGGCAAAGGAGCGCCAGGGGGAAGAGCACCGCCAGGGAGGAGTCGGGATGGCGCACCAGGTACTGCAGGGAAAGGGACTCGGTGCTGCCGGTGTGCCGGTACAGCAGGATGATGGCGCTCACGAAGGCCACCCCACCAACCATGTTCATCCAGAGCGCGCGGCAGGCGTTCTTGACGGCGAGGTCGTTGCCGTCGTGGCTGATCAGCATGAAGGAGCAAAGGGTGGTGACTTCCCAGAAGAAGTAGACCCAGAGCAGGTTGTTGGCGTAGACCAGCCCGTTCATGGCGCCCAAAAAGACCATCAGGAAAAAGAAGAAGCGCGGCTGCCTGGATTTCTTCAGGTGCAGGTGGTGCTCGTGCTCCGCCATGTAGGGGATGCCGAAGATGCAGATCAGCGAACCCACGATGGAGATGATCAGGTTCATGATGATGGAGAGGTCGTCCCCGTAGAAGGCCGGGATCACCTCGACGTGGTGCACCATCTTGAACTCGAAGTAGGCCAGGGGGAGAATCTGCAGTACGGTGAGTAGCATGATGAGCGGGTTGCGCCGGCTCCAGCCGATGCCGAAAATCAGGAAGAGCAGCGCGAAATCCGCCGCGGTGATGATGAGGTTCAGCTTGACGCCGAGGATCGATTCGGCAGTGTAGGAGAACGATCCATGGCTGTAGAAGAGCAGGGAGCTTGCCACCAGTGCGACGCCGGTCGCCGTCACCACATAGCCCCTAACCCTGGCGCTTCTGACAAAGTAGCAAAGAAGCGCCGAAACGACTGGCAGCAGGATACAAGTACCGATCAGGGTATCAAGCAAGTTGTGTTACCTCCCCTTAACTTTCGTTTTACTGGCCGACGCCTTCAGGAAAAATTTCACACGCTCGGGTCTGAAGGCTGCAAAAACGAAACCAGACCAGTGCCATTCCGGCAGTTCAGGCGGGAGGCAAATTCGCGCAACAGCCTGTTTTTATGAGCAATCAAATGTATACCGCGACACGGTATACTCTATTTACCCCCTTTAGCGGTCCCCCACGTTTCTCCCCGCGCGGCCCCACTTTGGGACCGGCTCCTTCAGGTGCCCGTCCCCCGGTATCGACACAAATTCCATATCTAGCCATCTCGTTCCCAAGCTCCAGCTTGGGAACGTAAAATTGGTTTCTTTCAGCTCCCGACAGCTCTCCTCCCCCCGGAGGGGGAGGTTGGGCTTGCGCGCCGTAGCGCTTCAGGCCTCCTCCGCCGGAGCAGCCTTGGCTGCGGCGGCCGGGCGCGCAGGCGGGAGGGGGGAAGAGCCGGCTGTCGGGGACAGGCAGAGTTCCCCCTCCTAACCCGGCCTAGCCTGAACCAAACAGGTAAAACCGTGGGGTCTAACTCCCCCTCCCTTGACGGGAGGGGGCAGGGGGGTGGGTGAAGCTGCCAAGTGCAATGGATGTGGCCCCTCCCCCCACCCCCTAACCCCCTCCCGCAAGGGGAGGGGGGACAAAGACAGTAATTGGAACTATCATCACTATCCTGCCATATGCCACCTGGAGTC